>Ga0310690_10004276_pt1 | contig 20433 bp, 13 predicted proteins | sample AusTroGonzalo_MG_2_FD_207661 | JGI IMG/M metagenome (GOLD analysis project Ga0310690, IMG submission 207661) | Bovine rumen microbial communities from tropical cattle in Woodstock, Queensland, Australia - Gonzalo_04 (v2) (version 2) | ecosystem: Host-associated > Mammals > Digestive system >...
AATCAATTCTGATGATGAATCATACGACAAGAAAGCGTATCATTTACTCGCTGCATCCCTTAAAAGTGAAGATCCTGATGATTTCTTCATCTCTCTTTGTGGCTGGAGCTTGGAAACGCTAATAGAAAAGGCATCTTAGATTTCCTCTAATCCAAGAGATTTCAAATACTCATACGTGCCATCATAGAATTCTGGTAAGCGTGTATGGTCTTCTGGATTACCCTCAGGAACACAGATAATCATTCCTTGACGGGCACGAGTAAGAAGGACTCTATATGCATTAAGTTGATAAGCCTGACGCTCTGGTTTCTTAATGCGATTCCAACGACTACCACCATTAAACTCATAGTAATCCCAAGCACCATCAATATAGCGAAAATCGCCATCCCAAACAAGACATGTCCAATCCAACTCCAATCCTTGCACATCAAACTCGCTAGCAGCATCTTCCAAGAATAATGAAGAACGTACATCGTTTACATCATCAAGGAACCAATGAACCGTATCTGGCTTGCATCGTACATCTATAGCTAAAGGCTTAAGGCGATAACCTTTAGAAGACACCAACAATCCATATCTCTCACGACTACCACGAGCTTTTTGTCTAAGCCAATCCTTTGCCGCATCTAAGTTACGAGTAAGAACTATAGGATAACGCTCTCTAATTTCCTGATAAACCTGACGCACCATATCAGCGTTTCCATCAAGTAAATAATGAACCATTCGCGAAAGACTTTCAGCACGGAACGAACGCATAGATACTGCCAGATGAAGATTATTGGAAAATACCACATTCTGATGTTCTGAAAGCATTTCTGCTACTTGACCTTCAGCATATTCTTTTTCGGTCAATTGGTTTGATATATATACTTTCCAATTGGGGAAAGTTTCGTTCATGGCTCTTACCCACTCTCCTATTCCTGCCTCGCCAGTATTTATTTCCTGACCACCTCCAACAAGACAAACAATAACAGCCCAGTCCTCACGTTGATCGAGTGACCAAATAAGAAATTCTCCTTCAGACATAGGGAAATCATTGAAGCCTTTCTTTCTTTTTAGCCAAGACGAGAGATGTTCTTGATCCCACGAACGCTGGGCTTCATCAAAAATAGCAATATTCTCTACTTCGGCAAATCCTGCATGCTTATCACGTAATTCTTTTTCGGGGTCTATCTCAATCTTTCCATCGCGTACAGGTGTTCGTAACTTACCAAGCATCTGGTCGCGATAACGATGGATAATCTGGATAAATTGCGAAACTTCACGACGTGCTGTAGTGATGTTGTACCTATTACCTTTTTCCTGCTCTTGTCGCTGTTTGTCACGAGCCAAAGCTTCAGTAAGCACAGCTACTAAAGGACCATTACCAGAAAGATATACAGCCAAATCTCGCTTTCCTTCTTCATCTTGGTCTGATTGTTGGATAGCCACATTCAAGCCTACAAGCGTTTTGCCTGCTCCAGGTACACCAGTAACAAAACAGATGCTCTTGTCTTTGTTCTTTTTGGTTTCATGGATAACATCCATCACATACTTCGTTGTACGTTCAAGTTGTTCACCTTCAGCCTCGTGGCGAGTAATATCTGCTACGCTATGTTGAGTATATAGTGCACTTGCGGCTTCAACTATTGTTGGTGTAGGCGCATAACGACTACGAACCCAATCCTCTAGCGACACCTTATAATTTATTTCTTGGATATCCTGCTCTAAAACTTTATTAAGAACCAAACTTAAAGAAGTTTTGTTAGCTACCATTGGCTCGTAAATACCATCATCATAATGTGAAAGACGGCATACTGTTGACGTCTTATCATTCTCTGTTGGTACAAGAATGGGCACAATCATGCGGTCTGCACTCCCTTGATGGAAGTTCTTTAAATCTAAAGCATAGTCCAAAACTTGGTCAACATCTACGTGTTTGATTTCCTCTTCGCCAGCTTTAAACTCAATGGCAAACACGCGTTCTCTTAGCAACAGAACAACATCTATTCGTTTACCTATTCGTGGAATTGTATATTCAAAGATTATCCATCCAGGCTCATTCTTATATACATCTAGAACCTGCTTCATTACTACTATTTCTTGCTCCCACGCAAATTTTTGTGTGGAAGCTGTATCATATTCATCGTTCTTTGAAAGCTTACCAAAAATTTGTTCTAAGCTCTCATTCAGAAACGTTTGTATGTTGGAATAGTAGAAATACCTTGGCATGATATAGTTTTATATCTCGATACAAAGATAATGGTTTTCTTTCGCCCTTGCAAATTTTTGTTGAGAAATAATTGATCTAATGAATCAAACGATGACGATGACACCGATGACACCACCCTCATTTATTTCATCGTCGAGCGGGAATAGAGAGTAATGTATTATCTATTATTATATTTATTTTTATATATTTATTTCAATTATGATAAATAGACAAACTAACAACACTACCGTTAGAAAAATAAATACCCCCACTGTCATCACTGTCATCGTCATCGATGCCATCGTTAAGTCGCAAGGATTTCGATAGATATTTACGAAAAGAGTGTTTCGCAGAAACTCCTAACATGTTAACCCAATAGGGCTCAAATACCGATGTACAAAGGGAAGTACGCGGGTGAGGTGTTGGTTGGACATGTAACCTACTTCTCACGTATTTGTAAAACTGAAATACTGAAATTTTTGACGACTCAAACATCGGAGTGCCTTCTATCACTTGTCACAATATCTCGCACACTTCGTTCCAATATCTGTTATACCCCCATGGGAGATACTGGAATACCCCCTAAACAGATACTGGAACAAAGCATAGAAGGCATTAGCGTAAAAAGTATATGGAATTCGCATAGAAAGTGCCTAACATTCGCATCGAAAAGTGCCTTTTTTCATGTCGAAAAGTGGCTTTATTCACCTCAGTTTCTCTACATGAAATTTTAAAAACTAATGTTACTTTTGTTACTTTGCAAAACTACTTGATAATCAGAGAATTGTCGGTAACAAAATGGTAACAAAAGTAACAAAATATGGCGTTTTTGGCTTATTTTTGTGAGAAAACCGCCACTTTTCTATGAGATAGGCGGCACCTTTCGCATGAATAGCCCGTACCTATCGACCCGTTTGCTTGGGGCTATCGGATGGATAGGCGGCACCTAACTTTGGACAAAAGTCAGCAAGATGGGATGATTATATCACCAGAGTTTGTAGTTTGTTCGGATCGAAGCACTCTTGGGCTACTTGTAAGAGTTGTTCCGCAGTAATGGCATCGATTCTCTGGAAGAGAGTGTCGATATCATGTTCTTTACCATAGTGCAGGAAACTCTTGGCGAAGTCGAGGGCGAATTGTTCACGATTATCACAGGCAATGGCTATTTGTCCCTTCAACTGTCGTTTGGCAGCCTGTAACTGTCGTTCAGACAACGGATGTTGCATGACACGGTCGAGTTCATGGTTTACCAGGCGCAGACAGCGTTTCACGTCATGATGGTCGCAACCGAAATAGACAGACCAGCAGCCTGTATCACTATAACTTGCCATCGAACTCTCTACTGTATATACCAAACCATGCTTCTCCCTTAACGAGAGATTCAGGCGGGCATTCATACCTGGTCCTCCTAAGATATTGTTGAGCAGATAGAGAGGCATACGGCGAGGGTCGTTATAGTCATAGGTGCGACAGCCTAACATCACATGGGCTTGATGATGAGTCCCCCCTCCTAAGTTAGGAGGGCACTGGGGAGGTCTGAACGAGGGAATGTCTGCTTGGTTGTTCAGACCCCTTCTAACCTCCCCTAACTTGGGGGAGGAAATAAGTCTTCCGAAGTCCAAATTTCCATAGGCGAAAAAGATGGCATTGTCAGGACGATAATAGCGGGCAGTAAAGGATTGTGCATGTTGTGACGTGAAGGTCTTGACACGTTCACGTGTACCCAAGATATTATGTCCTAAGGGATGCTGCTGAAACAGTAAATTCTCGAATTCATCGTAAATCAGTTCCGCAGGCGTATCGTTATAACTCTCGATTTCATCGCAAATCACGTCTATCTCATGCGCTATCTCCTGTTCAGGATAGATGCTATGGAAGACGATATCCGTCAAGAGGTCGATGGCACGAGAAAGGTGTTCTTTCTGGATGGCGGCATAGAAGATAGTATCTTCCTTGTTGGTAAAGGCGTTCAAGTCGCCTCCGACACTCTCCAAACAGTTGAGAATCTGAATAGAGGAACGCTTCTGGGTGCCTTTGAAGGTGACATGCTCACAGAAGTGGGCAACACCCTCTTCTCCGTCCCTTTCGTGGCGTGAACCAGCATTGATACCGATACCGCAATAGACAATCGGTGAGGTAGAGGGCAGATGAATGATGCGCAGCCCGTTTTGAAGTGTATGGATATTGTATTTCGCCATAATTGAGTGCAAAGGTACAAAATAATTGATAATTGATAATTGACAATTGATATTTATTTCGTATCTTTGTGCTCAAAACTGAAAGTATGCGAAAAGTAATAGGAATCGGAGAGACAGTACTTGACATCATCTTCCGTAACGAACAGCCTGTTGGTGCTATCCCTGGGGGAAGTGCCTATAATGCCATTGTGTCACTGGGTCGTTCAGGTGTCAAAGCGAGTATGATTAGTGAGACGGGTAATGACCGTGTGGGAAAGATGATTACCCGTTTTCTGGAAGAGAACGGCGTGGATGCTTCGTTTATCCATGTCTATCCGGAATCCAGGTCACCACTCTCGCTCGCCTTCCTGAATGAGAAGAATGATGCGGAATATATCTTCTACAAGGATCATGACAGTGACCGTATCGAGTATTCCTATCCGGATGTTCAGCCCGATGATATCGTGCTTTTTAGCAGTTATTTCGCCTTGAATCCCGTGATTCGTCCACAGGTCTATGGTTTTCTGGATTATGCTCGTCAGCATGGGGCGATCCTCTATTATGATGTCAATTTCCGTGCTTCCCATAAGGATGAGGTGGTGAAGATTACCCCCAATCTACTGGAAAATCTGGAATTGACGGATATCGTTCGTGGCTCGTCAGAGGATTTTGAAGTACTCTTCAAACAAAGCGATCCTGATGCCATCTATCGTTCACAGATATCCTTCTACACCAAGAAGTTTATCTATACACGTGCTTCAGAACCTGTGGAACTGAGGGCGGACGGTGGTCTTCAGAAACAATATCCCGTCATCCCCGTGGAAACTGTCAGTACCATCGGTGCAGGCGATAACTTCAATGCAGGTATCGTCTATGGCATGATCAAGGAAGGTATCACCCGTCAGGAAATAGACAACGGACTGACGGAAAAGCAGTGGGACCACGTGATACAGTGTGGTATGCAGTTCTCGGCAGAGTGTTGCCGTAGCATCAATAACAGCGTGTCGGTAGAGTTTGGCAATGAGCGCAAACGGGAACTGGAAGCAGCCTTGGCAGCAATGGAAGAATAAAACAAAATACAATTATGCAGGAAATTACCAACAAAATCTATTACGTAGGCGTCAACGACCGTAATAAGTCGTTGTTCGAGGGTCTATGGCCCCTGCCGAATGGTGTGAGTTATAACTCGTATCTCATCGACGACGAGAAAGTATGTCTGATAGATACGGTGGAAGTGGATTTTTTCACCCAATTCATCGAGCATATTCACGAAGTGATAGGGGATCGTCCCATCGACTATCTGGTCATCAACCACATGGAACCTGACCATAGCGGCTCTATTGCCCTTATCAAGAAATACTATCCCAATATCCAAATAATCGGCAATAAGAAGACATTCCAGATGATGGAAGGTTTCTATGGTATTGCCGAGGGTACTGTAGAAGTAAAAAACGGCGATTCCATCGAGTTAGGGAATCATACACTGAACTTCGTACTCACCCCGATGGTACACTGGCCAGAGACGATGGTTACCCTGTGTGTTGCGGCAGAATCGCAACAAACAGTGCTGTTCAGTGGCGATGCCTTTGGTTGTTTTGGTGCCTTGAACGGTGGTGTTGTTGACGATCAAATCAACTGCGATACGTTCTGGTTGGAAATGGTTCGCTATTATTCGAACATTGTGGGTAAGTATGGTACACCTGTGCAGAACGCCTTGAAGAAACTGGAAGGCGTAAAACTCGACTATATCTGTGCGACCCATGGACCCGTTTGGCACCAGTATATCAATAAGGTAGTGGCTGAATATGACCGTATGTCGAAATACGAGACAGAGCCAGGACTGGTCATCTGCTATGGTACGATGTATGGCAATACCGAGCGTGCAGCAGAGGTGATTGCACGTGCTGCCTCTGAGGCTGGTGTGAAGAATATCGTGATGTATAACGTCTCGAAGACACATCATTCCTATATCATCCGCGACGTGTTCCGCTATCAAGGTCTGATAGTGGGTGCTCCTACGTATAACACCGCCCTCTATCACGAGATGGACGTGCTGCTCTCTGAGTTGGCTGGCAAGGACATCAAGAACCATCTGTTAGGTTGGTTTGGCTCTTATGGCTGGGCATCCAAGGCAGTGAGCGAGATTGCCCGATGGAATGAGGAAAAACTGCATTACGAGGCAGTTGGTGAGCCCGTGGAAATCAAACAGAGTCTGACGGCAGAGACTAAAGCCGCTTGTGAGGCTTTAGGTCGTGCAATGGCAGAACGCCTGAAAGCAAAATAAGAAAGGATTATTCAGAGAGCAACTGCTCGATATCCTCTAACGAATTGGCGACTTTTATGTAAGTTCGCCAATTTTTTCTTGTAAGTCCCTTGGCTTGCAGTTCATCCAACAATTGGATAAGGGAATCCCAGAAACCTTTCATGTTATAGAGAATCACTCTCTTTTCGTGGTAGCCAATGGTGGCAGAGGCAGCAATCGTGAAGATTTCATCGAGCGTTCCTATACCTCCAGGCAAGGCAATGAAGACATCTGCCTTGTCTTCCATCAGTTGTTTGCGGTCGCTGAGGTTGTCACAGAGAATCTCTACATCCACATAGTCGCTGATACGTCCCGACTTCTCTATGATTCTCGGTATCACACCGATGGTCTGTCCACCTGCCTCATGAGCCGCCTTCGCGATACATTCCATCAGCCCTTGATTCACACCGCCATAGACGATGGAATGGGCGTTTTTTGCAGCCCATCGCCCTAACTCTTCTGTCATCGTGAAGAAGTCGGGGTCTATCTGTTGGTTGGCAGAACAGAATATACAGATCTTCATAACGGCTATTTCTTCCAGAATCTGGATGTGATATCCTCAAACTCCCCATTCTCCGTCTGTCGATAAAGACGCTGGTTGGTGGTGGGTTGCTTCAAAGGACCGAGATGCTTGATATACGGACCGATCTTGATATAGTTGAAGTCGGTCTTGCAGATAGCAGAGGTGATACGGATGCGCCCACTATACCATGCTACCTTGAATTCAGGGTAGGTCTCGTGGATATACTGAGCCAGTTGATTGACACCCTTCGGGTCGGCATCACCGCCCATAAAGGCAATACAGGTGATGTCGCTACCGAATTTCTTTACAAAGTCATCAATGGCATCGGTATCCAAGGGCAACCCAATATCTTCCCAGAGGTAATGGCTATGACACCCCGGACAATGACACGGGCAATTAGAGATATTAATTGCCAGTGTCACTTCATCGGGTATCTCTTGAAATACGATGCCAGTGTTGACGTATTTGAGCATTTGGTATTGGCTTTTAGCTGTTAGCTATTCGCTCTTAGCATGGGCATAGAAGCGACGTGCTGCCTCTTCCTGACGAGGCTGTGAGAAGTTGCTTACGCGCTTCAAGTAACCAATGATACGGGTCATATAATCGACGTTCTTCGAATGGCAGTGAGGACACTCCTTCAAATAACGCTTGTCGATATGTCCGCATTCGTTACATACCGTGTTGGGGATGTTGAACGTGAAGTAGTTACAGCCTTCCTGAGCAGCCACCTTCAACAGATGGGCATACTGCTGCTTGCTCAGATGCTCTTCGAGGTTCATGTGAAGGGCAGAACCACCTGTCAAGTGCTCGATATAAGGTGCACCATGCAGTTTGAACTTGTCGATGATGGTCAGCGAGTCGTCCTCTACTACATAGAAGTAACTGTTATAACAGTCGCGTGGAACGAAATAGCCGTCTTCACGATCCCACTTAGCATGCTTCACACCAACGTTCTCTGCAGGAATCATTTCACAGTTGAACATCACATCCTTCGTACGATACTTTCTGTTGTACTTCTCGATGAGTCCGAGGATGCCCTGTACGAAGTGCAGATAGTCGTCGTTCGGCGTGATCTTCAAGCCCATGAACTCAGCAGCCTCAACGAGACCGTTGATACCGATGGTCAGATACTGGCGACCGATATTGATGTAGCCGGCATCGAACAAAGGCAGCATACCATGCTCCTGCAACTCCTTCAGGTTCTCGTTGTAAGCCATCTGTACCTTATGGCAGAGTTCGATAATCTCACCTAAGTACTCTAAATAATCCTTCTGGTGGTTGACAGCATACTGTACACAACGGTTGAGGTTGATGGTCAGCACACTCTTCGAACCTGTCGATACACCACCAGCACCCAGCGTATAACTGAAACCATTGTCCGTAATCTCGTTGCGCAGACGACAGCAAGAACTCAGTGAGTCGGCATTATCACTCATATAGGTGAAGAACGAGTGGCCTTCAGCATACATTTCTGCGGTGAAATCGCCCCATTCCTTATCCTTGCACTCACCTTTCTCGTCAACGAGCAGTGCCATGGTCTCTACAGGGAAGGTCAGCAATGTCTTCGTGCGCTCATGGTTAAACCACTTCATGAAACGCTTCTGCAACCAAGACAATCCTTCCCAATCAGGCTTCGAACCATCGGGGAAGTAGAACTCACCGAAGATGCTGTCGAAATAATACTTATCATAGTAAGCGACATTCCAGAATACGGCCTGATAGTTACGGGCACCTGTAGGCTGATTCAGTGAATAGACAATCTGCTCGAAATAGTCAGTGATGATCTTATCAATGGTACGCTTCTTCAGCGAGAGGTCTGCCTGCTCATCGGCACGCTTCCAATAGTCCTGACCATACTCTTTGCCGATGAAGTAGTTCATATACATCAGGAACTCTGGGGTAGCACAGGCACCACTCAGCATACTCGACACCATGAATACCATATTTACGAAACCGCCACAGAAACTCTTCAGGTTGGTAGGAGCCGTAGAATTGCCGCCAATGGAGATCGTACCACCAATCAGCCAAGGATACATGGTGATGGAAGCGCAGTAGTTGGCAAGACTCGTCTCGTCGTTCTTATATATAAAGTGGTGTGTCAACTTGTCGATATACTCATCGGCGAGTTGCTTTCCGTACATCTTCTTGATACGGTCAGTCAGCAAACGACGGTTCAGACGGATGAAGTTCGATTTGGGTAACTCACCAATCAACGTGGCAATGTTTTTGTGCTCCACGTTTGCATTTGCGTCATACTTTGAACCAGTCGCTGCATTCACCGATTCACAATATTCTGAGAGGAATTGCAGTTTCGCAAGTGTCTCACGATCCTCTGTGTGAGCCTGGCGATAAAGCATAAATGACTTGGCCACTTTGTAGTAGCCCTCACTCATCAACGCCTCTTCCACTTGGTTCTGAATATCCTCTACCGTAATATCCTCATGAATGTCTAAACGACTGAGAATCTTAGAGATAGCACCAAGGTCAGTAGGTTGATCAACACTCTCGAATGCCTTCACGATAGCATTCATAATCTTGTCTAACGAGAAGCGGTCTTTCGAGCCGTCGCGCTTCGTAATGGTAAAGTTTTGAATCTCCATTGTTTTATATTTTTATCAAGTTTTTAATTATCAGAGTTTCTAAAAAGTTTTCCGTTTTGGACAACTTTTTCGATTTCGTTTCCCAAAAAGTTTTCCATTTTGGATAACCGGAATCGGTTGCAAAGATACAAAAATTCCCCAATACCTGTTCAAAATTAAATCTAAAAAAAGATTAAAAAGCACACAAAAATTTGGAGAGTAATAAAAATACAATTCATAGAAAAAGTTGGTTATAAGAGTGAAATAATAAATATAATTTGGTATTTCACCCAAATTACACTACCTTTGAGACTTGTCTCGAAGGTACTTCCGTTCGGAACCAACGGTCGCTGTTCGTGAAACGAGGTAAAGCAAATGAAAAGAAAAACAAGCTTTCCTTTTGCATTTCGCTCACTTATTCGTACCTTTGCACACGAATTAGTAATTAAATAGGTTTGAAGACATTTGAAGAGTTAGGCGTCTGCGAAGAGATTCGCCACGCCATTGAGGAATTGGGTTTCACACAACCCATGCCCGTACAGGAGGAAGTTATCCCTTATTTGCTTGGTAATCAAAATGATGTTATTGCCCTTGCCCAGACGGGTACGGGTAAGACGGCTGCATTTGGTATCCCTGTGTTGCAACGCATCAATTCGTCGCGCAAGGATACACAGGCGTTGATTTTAAGTCCCACCCGTGAACTTTGTTTGCAGATTACCGATGACTTACGCGATTTCTCGAAATACATGGACGGCATTCATATCGAGGCGGTCTATGGAGGTGCATCCATCGAACAGCAGATTCGTTCGTTGCGGAAGGGCGTACAAATTATCGTTGCCACACCAGGTCGACTGATTGACCTGATGAAGCGTGGCGTAGCGAAGTTAGACGATGTGTATAATGTCGTACTCGACGAGGCTGACGAGATGTTGAACATGGGTTTCTCTGAGAGTATTGACGCTATTTTGGAAGGCGTTCCTTCTGAGCGTAATACGTTGTTGTTCTCTGCGACGATGAGTCGTGAGATTGAACGTATCGCCAAAGGTTACTTACACGATTACAAAGAGATTGTGGTGGGAAGTCGTAACGAGGGTGCTGAGCATGTAAACCATATCTATTATATGGTGAACGCCAAGGACAAATATCTTGCACTGAAGCGACTGGTAGACTTCTATCCACGTATCTTCGCTATCATTTTCTGTCGTACGAAGATAGAGACACAGGAGGTGGCAGACAAGTTAATAAAAGATGGTTATAACGCAGAGAGTCTGCATGGAGACTTGTCACAACAACAGCGTGACCTCACGATGCAGAAGTTCCGTCAGCATACTGTTCAACTCTTAGTTGCTACCGATGTGGCAGCGCGTGGCTTGGATGTTGATGACCTGACGCATGTCATCAACTACGGACTCCCTGACGATATTGAGAACTATACCCATCGCAGTGGTCGTACTGGTCGTGCAGGCAAGAAAGGAACATCCCTGAGTATTGTTCACTCGCGTGAGAAACATAAGATCCGTAATATCGAGAAAGGGATTGGCAAATCTTTCGAGGAAGGAAAGATTCCTTCTGCCGAGGAAATCTGCAAGAAACAACTCTACAAGGTGATGGATCAGATTGTAAAAGCAGATGTGGACGAAGAGCAGATAGCCCCATTTATGGCAGATATCAACCGCTATTTCGAATATACAGACAAGGAAGACCTCATCAAAAAGATTGTCTCTATGGAATTCGGAAAGTTCTTGGCTTATTATGCAGATGCTCCTGAGATTTCTGAAGTCAGAAGTAGGAAGGAAGACGGAAGAAGTAAGAGAGAAGAGGGAAGAGGAAGAAGAGGCGAAAAAAGAGGTAACGAACCTCATAAGGCAGAAGCAGGTTATCGTCGTCTCTTTATCAACCTTGGAAAGAAAGATGGTTTTTATCCTGGTGAGTTAATGCAGTTTCTGAACAAGAATGTCCGTGGTCATGTAGATGTAGGACATATTGACCTGTTGAATACCCAATCGTATTTTGATGTACCTGAGGAAGATGCCCAGCGCGTGATGAAATACATCAACGGACAACGTTATAAAGGTCGTGAGGTGCGTTGCAACGATGCTGATGAACCGAAGCCCTCCAAAGACGCCAGAGCATCTAGAGAATCTAGAACGTCTAAGTCTCCTAGAAATTCTAGAGATTCCAGAAAACCCAGAGCGACCAAGGAACCCGTCAACAAAAAGACGTATTCTAAGGATGAGTGGATGCAGTTCCTACATCCAGAGAAGATGAAACTGAAAGGTGAGATTCCTGATTTCAGTGAAGAGGGTTGGGCAATCCGTAAACCCAGAAAGAAGAAATAAGAAAGGCGGAGAAAAATCTCCGCCTTCTTTATTGTTATTTTACTCCTAACTCATTCAGCAATCGATCTGCATGTCCCCATTTGTCCATCATGTAGAGCATGAAACGCACATCAACACTGATGGTACGTGCCAGTTGTCGATCGAAAAAGATATCACTGGAAAGGCTGTCCCAGTTGCCGTCGAAGGCAAGTCCTAACAGTTCTCCCTTTCCATTGAATACTGGTGAGCCGGAGTTACCACCTGTGATATCATTATTAGATAGGAAACAGAGTTGCAGTGTACCAGTCAACTTATCTGTATAAGGTCCGTAATCCTTTGCTGACAACAACTCATGCATCACAGGTTCAGCGAAATACTCGAAGTTCTGATCTGCCTTCTGCATCTTCTCCCAGAGACTACGAGCTGTCGTATAATAACCAGAAGGACGACCTCCTAAGGTATATTCACCAATCTGTCCATAAGTCATACGCATGGTAAAGTTGGCATCCGAATAGTTGGGCATATCCTCTTCCATGCGTAATACGGCAGCACAAAGCAGTTTTTCTTGTTTGGCAATGTCAATACTCAACTGACCGCGGTCAGTATTTAATTGAGCCAAGATCTCACTGATAGAGATACCATACTTCACACCTAAATCCTTGTTGTAACTCTTTTTATTGAAGTAGATGGGCTTACCGCTTTTCATCAGCATTGACTTCTTATACAGAGCATTGACATAGGCAGCATAATCACCATGGAACTGTTGATCGATGGTCTGATAGAAGTCTGGCAAATATTTGGGATCGGTGACCTGTTGGCGATAGTTGCGAATCAATGCGGTGAGCAGTTCGCAGTCAGTGGCTTTATCCCATTCTTTGCTGTTATCGTCGAACATGTAATACTGCTTGTTAGGCTTATTCTCTGGTCCTTGAATCTTCATCCCCCAGTTACTACGCCAAACGCGTTTCGTTATTTCATCGTCGAAAGTAAAGAAGGTTTCATTAAACAGGGTGCGCAGGCGTGTCAACTTCATGCGTTTCTGATAGAGATCAGCCAACTTGTCGAAGTCGAGTTCGTCTTTCAGGTAACCAGTCGTATCCTGCCATTGGCGAATCTTTTCCTCAAACTGCCGTTTCTGCTGAATGAGTCCAATACTGTCGATACACTTGTTCATACCAATCGAGTTCTTCCAGTAGTTGCTGGAATGAGCATACTTCGACTCGTACATGATACGCACTGCCTCTGATGCGCGCATATGGCGTAACATTACTTCCTGCTTCACCTCGCGGACTTGTACACGAGGAGCATTTATGGCATCACGGCGCTCCTGAATACCATAACTACTAAGGTAACGGCTTGTGCTACCAGGATAGCCCATAACCATAGCGAAATCGCCAGGCTTATAGCCATCCATCGACACTTTTGCCCAAGAAGCAGGACGATAGGGGACGTTGTCCTTGGAGTATTCCGCAGGACCATTGGTCTTGGGGTCTGCATAGATACGGAAAACACTGTAGTCACAGGTCTGACGAGGCCACATCCAGTTATCGGTCTCGCCACCAAACTTACCCATCGACTTGGGAACAGAGAACACTAATCGGACATCGTTGAAATCACGATAGGTGGTCATATAATATTTATTGCCCTCATAGAACGGCAATATTTCTACACGCAAGGTTGAGTCCTGCAGATGTATCTCTTTCTGCCAAACATTTTGGATAGAATCAACAAAATATCCGACTTCTTCTATAGATAGTTTGTCGAGTCCCAGTTCCTTCAACTGGTCTGTTACGTCTTTCTGTTCCACCATGAAACTCACGAAGAGGTCTTCGTTGGGCAATTCCTCTCCATAACTCTTAGCAATAAAACCATTCAGCATGTAGTCGTGCTCAACAGTAGAATGACTACGGATTGCATCAAAGCCACAGTGGTGGTTGGTAAACACAAGTCCATCAGGTGATACTACGACACCCGTGCAGAAGCCGCCAAAGTTGACAACAGCATTCTTGACAGCGTTATCACTCTGATAGAGTTGCTCTAATGGCAACTCAAAACCATACTGCTTCATTTGCTCATAGATAGCAGGAGGCAGATTGTAGAGTGTCCACATACCTTCGTCGGCCTTAGCCACAAGGGAACAGAGACACATCAATGATAATAGAATCTTTTTCATATCATATTATTTTTTGAATTTGTTTCCAATGATAGGTAGTTTACTAAGTGGCAGGTCTTTCCAGACAATATATGCCACGAAGAGGATGATAAGCAGCGTGTTGAACAACAATGATGGCAAGAGAGGCCATTCGTTGGTGGCACGCATCAGACTGAACAAACCGATAGAGAGCAGCACATACAGGATGATGTCTCTCAGCGGATAGTTGATGGGATAGTATTTCTGCCCTACAAAATAAGAGATGAGCATCGCTACACCATAACCGGCAAATCCTCCCCAGGCACATGCCATATAACCATAACGTGGTACGAAGATGACGTTAACGATCAACAGCACTGCACAACCGATACCAGAGAAGATGGCTCCCCAAATAGTTTTATCAATAACCTTATACCAGAATGACAGGTTGAAATAGATTCCCATCATAATCTCTGCAGCCATCACAATAGGCACTACCTTCAAGCCTACCCAATAGTCCTGATTGCGGATAATGTATTTCAGAATGTCCATATACCCCACCACTATCAAGAATGCCAACAGAGTGAAGATGATGAAGTATTTCATCGCCTTGGCATACATCTCATGGGAGTCTTTATCCTTCACACCAGCAAAAACGATAGGTTCATAAGCAAAACGGAAGGCTTGTGTAATCATTGCCATAATCATCGCGATTTTCGAACAAGCACCATAGATACCCAATTGTTCAAGCATATCGCTACCCTCATAAATGTAAGGGAACAGCATCTTATCGGCTGTCTGATTGAGAATACCTGCAACTCCCAAGATGAGGATAGGCCAACTATAACTGAGCATGCGTCGCAGTAATGCTTTATCGAAAGTATAGTGGAAGCCTGTGAGTTCCTTGATAAGACAAACTGCCAGCATTGCAGAGCACGCCAGGTTGATATAGAAAGCGTAACCAACATCCTTGCCGTCCATCCACGCAAAGTAAATGACGTTGAGCAGGATGCTGACTGCGATATTCAAAAGTTTCAAGGCTGCAAACTTCAACGCCTTTTTCTGTTGACGCAGATAGGCGAAGGGGATACAGAGGAAAGCGTCAATGGCAACAGTGACACCCATCACCCAGACATAAGAAGGATGATCCCCATAGCCCATGAACTGACTCAGAGGAGTTATAAACAAGAAGAGAAGTGCCACGAAACTCAGAGCCAACGTACCTACTGTGATAAGCGTGGTACTATAGACGGTCATTGAGTCCTCGTGTGTCTTATTGGTAAAGCGGAAATAAGTAGTCTCCATACCAAAAGTCAACAGCACCAGTACCAAGGCGGTATAGGCATACATATTGGTAATGACACCATAGCCTCCACTGGCGGCAGACATCTTTGCCGTATAAAGTGGTACGAGCAAATAGTTCAGGAAACGACCTATGATACTCGATAATCCGTAAATGGCTGTGTCCTTGAAGATATTAGTTAGCTTTCCCATTTTCTTTTCGTTATTCCGTTGTAACGTTATATCGTTATTACGCAAAGAATAAATAACAAATCGCTATCGCAGCAATGACACCTGCCAAATCAGCAATTAAGCCACAGGCAACAGCATGGCGTGTCTTCGCAATACCCACAGAACCGAAATAGACGGCAAGGATATAGAAGGTGGTATCCGTGGAACCTTGGAAGACACACGATAGGCGACCTACAAACGAGTCGGCTCCATACGTCGTCATCGCATCCACCATCATACCTCTTGCACCTGAACCAGACAGCGGCTTCATCAGTGCCGTAGGCATTGCATCTACCCATTGGGCATTCATTCCTGTGGCTTCCACACACCAGCGCATTCCACCAATCAACATATCCATAGCACCAGAGGCACGGAAGACACCAATACCCACGAGGATGGCAACGAGATAAGGGATGATGCGGACAGCCGTCTGAAAACCATCTTTTGCTCCTTCGATAAAGGCATCATAGACATTGATTTTCTTTCTCACTCCTGCCGCTATGAAACTCACGATAATCGTCATCAACAGGATATTGGCTACGGTGGTACTTACCTTGTTCATCGTTACACTATCCATCTGCGCAAAGCCCCAGATGATACCAGCCACCACTAAACAGGCTCCTCCTAACGTTAACAACATGGTCTTATTGAGAAGGTTGATATGTTGATAGAGTGAAGTAACGATGATACCCACCAGTGTCGAAAAGAATGTGGCAAGCAGGATGGGCATAAAGATATCTGTAGGTTGTGCAGAACCCAACTGAACGCGATATACCATAATACTAATAGGAATAAGCGTCAGTCCTGAAGTGTTCAACACAAGGAACATTATCATCGGATTCCATGCCGTGTCCTTCTTGGGATTCAGTTCTTGCATTTGTTCCATTGCTTTCAGTCCTAACGGCGTTGCTGCATTGTCGAGTCCCAGCATGTTGGCTGCGATATTCATAAAGATAGAACCTGTCACAGGATGTCCTTTAGGAATATCCGGAAAGAGTTTGGAAAACACAGGTGACAGGATACGAGCCAACACGTTGACTACCCCACCTTTCTCTCCGATCTTCATCACACCTAACCAAAGCGACAGTACGCCTGTTAGTCCTAACGAAAACTCAAACGCAGTTTTCGATGATGAGAACGTAGAGTCCATCATCGCAGGGAAGACGTCCATGTCTCCCATAAATATCAGTTTCACTACTGCAATGACAAATGCAAGTAGGAAAAAAGCGACCCAAATATAATTCAGTACCATATTGCAAAGGTAGTGCAAACCGAATGAAAAACCAAATTTATTTGGATTTTTCTGAGGTGCAGCCTACCTTCGACGAAGTCAAAGGTACTGCAATTTGGATGAATTGCCAAATTTTATGCATAAAATAGAGTGCCTACATCACGCAGGCACTCTTCAAAAAAGTAGTTTATGATTGTATTTGATGGGTCAAATTAATACAGCTTAGAAGCGTCTGTAACGGTCTCATACCAGTTGGTAGGCTGACCAGTTGTTGCATAAGTAGCAAACTGAGCATAACCGCTGGTGATAATCAGAAGTTCCTTCATCCAACGAGTAGTCTTAGATACCTTAACTTTCTGAGGAGCCTTACCCACTTCTGCCTTCAACTCAGTACCACCAACAAAGACCTTAACCTCGTTAGCATCGTACTGCTTGTTATAATCGGCTGCACCCATATCAATACGGAAGATAACAGGCTGCAAACCGTCTATGCCATTAGGAGCCTTAGTGTTAATCATCTTTGAAACAGGCTGACCAAACAGCTCGTGTACTTCCTTACCAGCAACTGTCAGAGACTTTGTACCACCAGCAGCCCAAAGGGTGATGACAGCGTAATCATGCATCTGATAGTTGGCGTCCTGCTGTCTGAGGTATGCAACATCGAATACTGCATCGTTGAAGTCCCAGTCACTCTTGCCTTCGCTATAACCTACCTGAGAAAGATCGCTTGCAATCAGGTCCTCAACCATGATGCGCTCACGATTCTTATACAGACCTGGAGTGATTTTAACAATCCAGTTGTCGAAGTAGTAATCACGATCTACCTGCTGAGTATTAGCATCCACACCATGAGCCTCGAAATCAAAGCCTACGAAGAACATGCCAGAAACATCTGCATTCTCACCATTAGCTGTTGTGGTATTTTCCCATTCCTGAATAACATCACCAGGAATGATTACATAGTTATCTTTATAGAAGTTAGAATCGAAAGAGTTGTGGAAACCAAAATACTCTGTGCTGCTGTTAACCATGAACTCAATCTTGTCAGAACCATAAACACGCTGGTTCTGGTCTGTTGCACCTTCTTGCAGGCCATAGCATACATTTTGGTAAACGCCAGCATTACCTGCATTGAAATTGAAGGTGTGATCTACGTCACTACCGCAATACAGGTAGTTCATATTTGGACCCCATTCTCCTTCAAATACCTGCTGAACGAAGAAATCACTCCAATTAATAGCAACACCCTCAGGATTATTGTGGGCTTTGAACCATCTAGTAACCTTATCCTTCTGAGCTTCTGTAAGAGGCTGAGGAACGTCTACATAAAGACCCCACTCATTACCATTAGCATCAACACCACGCATACCAGTATACTTACCATCTGCGTCAAATGTTGCAACCTGCTGGGCATCAAATCCCCAGTTTACATTAGCGTTAACAGCACCACCTATGAGTTGCTCGAAAGCCTTCTCATACTTCTCACCTTGAGTCTGAGGTGTTACTTCTTTGTCGCTTACACAAGCAGTGAAAGCAAGGGCAACAAAACCCATCAACAAATACTTTTTCATCGTTCTTTGAATTTTAAAATGATTTAAATGATTATATTATTAACTATTGATTCTAAACAAAAGTTTCTGTTTTATCGACGGTGCAAAATTACACTAATTATTAATATAAGGTGAAATAAATGTGTTAATAAAACATAAAATGAAAGAAATCGTTTGCATTTATCATGTATTTGTCCATAAAAAGAGACAAAGTTCCACCTTTTTTTGTAATTTTACAGCCCAAAAGATGACGTTATCATTATGAAAAAGAATTTATTTAATTTGATACTAATTGTTGCTGCCATCACAAGTGCAGTGACTGCTTGTGTGAGAAATGATTTCCGTTATTACGGTTATGAGGACCAGTTGGAAGGCTATTTCCCTGTGGACTCTATTGAGAATGGGCATAAGTGGAACCTGATTAAAACTTGTACGAGCTTTGTGAAGGGTAAAGTGGCTGATGCCGTTAAGTTGCAGATACTGTCAGAAAACCCCTTCACCACCTCTAATGTAGAAGTGTTTGCTGAGGCTCCTACTACCTCGAATATAAGCCGACAGGTTTACTATGTTGCTCCAGAGGCTCAAAGTACGATTTATGTTGCCGTATTGGATAAGAACGGAAAGTATCTTCGAATGACGAAGGCATCACCTTCACAGGGGACGATTGAGATTGATTCGAATGTTCCGACAGGCACAGCCAAGGCAGTGATTCCTCAGAAAATCTTCTATTGCTTTGTAGCAGACTATCCTAACCCCAGTGAGACTTGGGATTACAATGATGTGGTAATGAGTGTGACAAAGGAGATTCTGGACGACAAAACCACTGTTGCCCTTCATGTATCATTAGATGCTGTCGGCTACTTGAAGCAGATTGGTGCAGCCATCCGTCTGGTGGGATATTCGTATAATCAATACAAGGATATCATCTCTAAAGAAGAGGGAGCCACTTTCCTCCGCTACCCTGAAAGGGAGCGTATATTCATTTCAAAAGATGAATGGCAGGATGTTGGCAAGAGTCTGACGAACGAAGTAGTCATCAATCTCTTCGACGATGCCCATCTTGCTATGTATAAACTCGCAGAGGATGGTAGTGTCTATCGTCGTTACTTCAATACGATTGCTAATCCGTCTTCGACGAATCAAGGAGCCATTCAACCCGCTGTTACAGTCACATACTATCTTAAGTTTAGCGATGAGTTTGTGGCTCGTTCTTTCTCCCTGAACGATCTTGACCCGTTTATCGTAGTACAGTATGGTACTTCTGGTGAGAATTACTGGGAAGTGCATACCTATCCTTATAAACTTGCAGAAGTGCTATATCCTTATTATAATGGGGCTTCTCAGAGTTATAACAATGGTTTCAGTTGGGCACTTGCCATTCCTTATGCAAAGTTCCGTTATCCTTTAGAGGGTACTACCATCGGAGAGCTTAAGAAAAACATCATTTCTGGAGCCTATCAAGAGTTAGGACATTCCTTCGGTGAATGGATTCTTAATCATAACAACGCACAAGACTGGTATCTCTATCCTGCTGACGGAGCCATCTATTAAGCATCCTTCTTTCGTAAGGAAACAAAAAACGGGGCATCTATATCACATAGATGCCCCGCATTATTAATAGAATGTTATTAAGTATTTGATGTCTACCTTATTGATTGATCATGGTCTTTCCCTCAACAGGATACTTGAACCAAGATCTCATGGCTTCTGTACGATTTGCATCAATGGTCTCTGCCCACTTAGCGAACGAGAACTCTTCGTCATAAACATTCTCAACTGCAGTTGCCTTGCCAGGATATGCTTCTGTGATACAGATGCGCTCCAACGGCCATCTCCAGTCTTCTGGAATCATCACAGCGTATGGTACAGGCTTCTCCTTGTCAGTAAGGTAGTAAATCTTTGTTTCGGAGTCATAACCA
>Ga0310690_10004278_pt1 | contig 20416 bp, 42 predicted proteins | sample AusTroGonzalo_MG_2_FD_207661 | JGI IMG/M metagenome (GOLD analysis project Ga0310690, IMG submission 207661) | Bovine rumen microbial communities from tropical cattle in Woodstock, Queensland, Australia - Gonzalo_04 (v2) (version 2) | ecosystem: Host-associated > Mammals > Digestive system >...
AGAACTATTTTTTGGACTCTACTCATGATACGCTTTTCTTACCAAAAGAAAGGGGGTAGTTATATGAATTTTGAAAATTTCGTTATAAAGTATATGGAAACCAAAAAAGAATATATCAGTCTTGTTGAATGGCTTTTGCAGAACTGCCTTCCTCAAGAAGATGCTCAACCATCACTTGAAGTTCTGGACTAGAGTTTTTATACAGTTCATACATTTTAATGACATGGTTTAATTCATCCAGGTCAACCTGGCCTTTTTGAACATTGTTTACAAATTCTTCCCAATTCATGTTGTTGCTCCTTGTAAGGTATTATTTATGGAACTCGAATTATTTATTGAACTTTATATAGAATCCACAGATGAAACTAGGAATCGTGTCGCCGAGATTTTAGCAGACCGTCAACTGCCGCCTGTATCTCAGGGATAGCATTCTGATACTTCTTATATAATGCTAGTGCGTCCGCTATCTGACTGCTTGCTTCCGTTTCTTCATCTGAAATAAAGTATTCAACAGGAACGCTAAAATATTTTGAGATAGCGACGACACGTTCAAAGGGTAGTTCATCTGATATCAATTTCTTTTTTAGATATCCATTTCCGTACCCTAAGTCTTGTTCTAATGTTCTAATTGAAATTCCTCTTGACCTACATAATTCAATGGTTTTACTAGCCGCACCCATACTGCCACCTACTTTCGAAAAATTTCTAAAAAGTTCTTGACATACGAGAAACGAGTCTATATAATGCAAATATGTGATGTAGAAATACTTCTCATCTAGGGTTACATTATATAGACGTTTCTCAATATTCCTTAGACAAGTCTATTGTAGAAAATAATCTAAATTATGTCAACTACTAGATAGTGTATTTCTACCCCACAAATCTTCTAATTCTAGGGAAAGGGGGTAGTTCATGAAGAATTCCATCTACAAAAACGTAAAAGAATTATGCGAAAAGCAGAACCTTAGCATACGGGCCTTGGAACAGAAAGCCAACGTTGCTAACGCTACTATTCGCAAATGGGAAAACAAAGCACCGCGAGTAGACACGTTGCAGAAAGTCGCGGATGCCTTGGGTGTCTCAGTAACAAGACTTCTAAAGTAAAAAGCCCCATCGGTACGGCAATACCGAGAGGGCAGTGTAACCAGTAGTCACAGTACCGATTACGGGGTCATTGTACCAAGTGAAATCCCGTTCGGGAAAGTTCTAATTATCGAAAGGGGTGTTTCATTTATGGAACAGGATTTAATACAGATTCCGTATGTCGTGCATGAAAGTGACATGGCCAGGGAAGAACGTAAACAGAAAAGGTTATGGATAGTCGTTCTTTCACAAGTAATTCTCATAGGAGTGGTTATATGCCAAAAGTTTATTTCAGTATTGAGGACAAACAAATAACAGATATCCAAAGGTACGTTATTGGAACACGAAAGCAAAAGCGTATAAGCCAAGAAAGCATGGCTAAGGCTATCGGCAAATCAAGAGTAACCTACACCGAAAAGGAAAACGATATGTCGAACATGCGGTTAGGGGACTTTCTTATAACACTTCATGAGTTAGGTTTGGACATAAAAATCTACGAAAGGGAAACAGAATGTATAGGCTGAAACTTAACGAGCAAGAGTATGAGGACTTTAAGCGGATGGTAAAAGCAGAAATGATACTGCGTGATATTAAGGTCGAAGAAATTGCAGAACAGACAAACTACACAGTAACTACGATAAGACATTTCTTATCAAATCAGAATAGCAAGTTTGTAGCAAGAGCCATTGCAGACGTTCTGGGAATTGAGGTGGACGATGAAAGAGTTTGGTGAACGATGGTCATTTATATGGCTGGTAATTATCACAGTTGTAATCGTGCTAGGGGCATTGATTGTTAGCAAAACACTACGCAACAAGGTGGCCGACAGAATCCTGGTAACAGTCGAAGAATTTACAACACAGTCTGTAAAAGTAACTGAATACAAAAGCAGTGAGCATGTTGAAGAAATCGAAGTTGGACTTCTCATAAATGCAGAAGAATTAGAAATCTTAGCCAGAATCATTCATGGTGAGAGCGGTTCTAACTGGTGTTCAGATACGATGCAACTCTATGTGGGTTCAGTATTCCTTAACAGGGTGGCCAGTGAATATTTTCCCAACACGTTCTACGAAGTGGCGTTCCAAGACAGACAGTACAGTTGCACAAACAAAGGCGGCGGGTACTGGCAAGAGCCTACGGAACGGGACTACGCAACGGCCGAGTATCTGTTAGTGAATGGTAGTCAGTTGGAAAGTAATTACGTTTGGCAAAGTAATTTTCGCCAGGGAACTGACATCATCAAGGAACAAAATATGTATTTCGGGAGAAAAGAATAATGGGATATCACGATTTAAGTCCTATCGCATTCCTTGTTAGCGATGCGGTAAGGGAAACAAACACGGCGGAAGATGCCGCACTGTATGAGCAGTGGTTACTAATGTGTAAAAAGAAACTTTACGGCAAAGAAAAACTCGACACCGACCAAAGCACCGAGTTTTTCAGCAAAGATGATGTAGGCTTTTTTGCCTAAAAAGGAGTTTAGCATGGTTCGTTATGAAAATCAATGCGTTGACTGTCACAAAGAACTGGGATGTACCAGGCCACATTGTAGGTATTGGAACGTTCCAGTATGGATTTGCGACAGATGTAAGGACGAAAACGTTGACTTGTATGAGGTTGACGGCGAAGAAGTATGCGCTAATTGTGCGCTTGAAATGTTACCAAAAGTACATCACGAATAGGAGATAAAGATATGACACATGAAAAGAATGTTTTGAATTATTTAAAGACACATAAGAGAGGTATTACAGGGCTGGATGCCTGGACAAAGTTTCATTGCTACCGACTGTCAGCAGTCATCTTTAACCTTAGACAAAAGGGTTATGACATAAGGACAGATATGGAAGATAACAAGGACAGACGTGGCCAGCACGCCAGGTATTTCATGATGGGGGAATAGTTTATGTCAGCAGAACAGAAAAATCAATTAACCGTAACAGTTAAAGATATGTTGATGGACAGACTGACAGAGGAACAGAACGCACTTCCTAAAGATTTTAATAAGACAAGGTTTGTGCAGAACGCACTGTCAGTAGTCACAGGCAACACGAACTTAAAAGAGTTTAAGGACAAAGCACAAGTAATGGCTGGCCTGGTTAAAGGTGCATACCTTGGCTTGGACTTTATGAACAACGAGTGCTACTTGATACCTTATGGCAATACCCTTAGATTCCAGATGTCGTACCTTGGAAACATTAAGTTTGTCAAGAAGTATAGCATAAGACCCATCCAGGATATCTACGCAAAGTTGGTTAGAAAGGGCGATGTTTTTACAGAGAAAGTTGTAAATGGCCAGCCCAGTATCGACTTTACTCCGATTCCTTTTAATGAGGATGACATCGTGGGCGTGTTTGCAGTTGTTCTTTATAAGGACGGCGGGATGGAATACGAAACCATGAGCACGAATGAAGTTCAAGAGATAAGAAGAAAGCACAGTAAGGCCGCTGATTCCGCCGCATGGAAAGACTCGTTCGGGGAAATGATGCGCAAGACCTGTTTGCGCCGCATGGTGAAACACATACAAGTGGACTTCGAGAGCGTTGAAGCACACAACGCCTGGGATGAGGGCGGCGACTTTGAGTTTAACAAGCGAGAGACCAGCGAGATAGTTGCAGACCCGTTTGCGGTTGATGTCGAAGCAAAAGAAATTACAGACGAGGATGTAATTGATATCGACTTACCAGAATTTTTACAGGGGGATGAGTAAATGGAACTTACGAATGATAACTACTACACAAGAGAAGCAGACCAGGAATACATGAGTGTCCATCAGTTCTTAGACTTTGTTGGCTACCTGGGTATCAAAGGTTGCGAAGCAAGAGCGTTAGCAAAACTTAGGGGCGACTACGAAGAAGAACCTACGAAACCGATGCTCATAGGAAGTTACGTTGATGCTTACTTTGAGGGAACGCTTGATGAGTTCAAGTTAAAACATCCCGAAATCTTCACACAAAAAGGAACGCTGAGAGCAGAGTTCAACATGGCCGAGAAGATGATAGCCAGGTGCGAGCGCGATGAGTTCTTTATGAAGATGATGTCGGGCGAGAAACAAGTCATCATGACGGCGAGCCTGTTCGGTTGTGACTGGAAATGCAAGATAGATTCCTACATTCCGAATGTTGCAATAGTTGACTTAAAAACAAGCGCAAATATACACAAGGCTTGGAACGTTGCCGACTACGGCTACTGTTCATTCGTTGAATACTGGGGCTATACAGTCCAGTTGGCCGTGTATCAAAAGATAGTAGAGATAAACACGGGCGCAAAGTTACCAGTCTATATTGCAGTCGTTACCAAAGAGGATGAGCCAGAGATAGAGGTCATAGCAATAGACCAGATGTCATTGGACAACGCATTGAATTACGTTGAAATGAACATGGCCAGTGTCCTCATGGTAAAGAACGGCGAGAGCGAACCGACAGAGTGTTGTACTTGCGACTACTGTAAATCTAAAAAGGTTTTATCAAGAGCGATATCAATGCAAGATTTGATAGAAATGTGAGGTGCTTATGACATTTATAACTGATTATACGAAATACTGTTTGCTATGTGGCCGTCCATCTAATGAAGAACATCACTTACTGTACGGCGGGGCGATTCGCAAAATTGCAGATGATGATGGTCTTTACATTCCGATTTGTAGAGAATGCCACAACGAGATACATCACAACTCTACGGCTGGGAAGTTATCAAAGGCACTGGGACAGGCGTTGTTTGAACTAAACGAGAATGCACACAAGGGGGACATTAAAGATGCTAGGGAAAAATTTAGAGCGAGATACGGACGCAGTTACTTATGAACCAGATTTCTTGTGTTTCCAGATATGCGGTGCGTTCTACCCATTGCATAAGTCAACAAAGACTTTTCCAGGACTGAATGATATGTTGCACTACGCCGAGAAACATCCTAAGGCATACAACGACCTTAAAAAGAGTTATGAACTTATCGCTATGAACGCGATACGGGTAGGTTTAGGGCGTTGGAAACCCAAGGGGGTAGTAATTCCTCACTATGTATTTTGCGAGCCAAAAAAAGGCCATAAACGCGACTACGATAACATAGCGGCGGCGGGTAGAAAGATAATAAATGATGCCCTGGTAAAAGCACACTACCTAGAAGATGACAGTCCAGAGTTTTTAGAGTATGGAACGAACACTTTTAGGTACGATGACGTACCGTATATCAAAGTTTATCTTGAAGAAAAGGAAGTGGATGAAGATGGCAGAGAGACGGATGTTTGCCAAGACGATAATTGATAGCGATGCCTTTTTAGATATGCCGTTATCAGCACAGTCATTGTACTTTCACTTGTCAATGAGAGCAGATGATGACGGATTTATGAATAACCCAAAGAGGATTCAGAGAATGATAGGCGCGTCGGAAGATGATTTTAAGTTACTAATTGCAAAAAGTTTTGTAATTCAGTTTGAGTCTGGCGTAATCGTTATCAAACATTGGCGAATAAACAACTACATACAGAAAGACCGCTATAAATCAACAGTTTACGGCGAAGAAAAAGAAATGCTATCAGTCAAAAAGAATGGCGCGTATACACTCTGTATACAGGATGGATACAACATGGATACCCAGGATAGTATAGGTAAGGTAAGTATAGGTAAGGATAATAATATAGGGCGTTTCACGCCACCAACTTTGCAAGAAGTGACTGATTATTGTTCTGAGCGTAATAACAATGTTGACCCACAAGCATTCATTGACTTCTATTCATCTAAAGGTTGGATGATAGGGAAAAACAAAATGAAAGACTGGAAAGCATGTGTTAGAACCTGGGAACGACATGATAACAAAGTGAGCGTAAAGACACCGCAGTATAAACAATTTGCTCACAGTGATAGTTACTCAGACCTTGAAAGTGAATTATTAGCAAACTAAAGGAGTACAGATATGGGACTGACAATTAAGACAGATGAAAAACCAGTGATGATTTTCAGAAAAGATAGAGAGTATAACGGAACAACGTTTCCGACATACACTATCGGGATATCCAGCAAAGACAAAGACGGAAACTGGATAAGCGCATACTATGACTGCTTGTTTAAGAAAGGCGTGTCGGTTGAAAACAAAACCAAGATTCATATTAAGAATGCTTTTCCTGTGGCCAGCAAAGGTAAGGATGACAGGAACTTTGCAAAGATTATGATAACTGACTTTGAAATTGAGGGACAGTCAAGTGATGGATTCATGAACATACCAGACACGATAGATGAAGAAGTACCGTGGTCATAAGGGGGAAGTATGACAACAAGAAACTTAACCGATGGCGACCTTAAACGTATGGCCGAACAGGGATTCAAACCAAAAGGCTGGTCGAGGTATAAGGATTCGCCGTACAAAGAATACAGAAACATCATGGAGAGTATTGGTTATGAGAAAAAGAACAGTGATAACGCAAGATATTATAGACAAAATTCTTGAACTCGAAAACCAAGACGTAAACATAAGTGAGATAGCAAGACAACTTCATATTGACAGGCGGAGCGTTTATAGGTACATCCAGAAATACGTTCCCGAAAGAGAATTTCATAAGGCCGTTGAGGTTACGGAAGAAGAACTAGCGCAAGTAAGAACCATGTATCTTGAACAGGGCATGACACCGACAGAGATAGCCTGGAAGTTAGGCGTAACGCCGAGAAGAATACATGGAATACTGACCCGCTACGAAATGCGTAAACCCAAGTGCGGTCATTTAGAAACAAAAGAGTTTATCGGTAAGATGCCTGACCCAGTTGACGACCCTGTGTATTATCCAGAGAGAAAAATTACAAAGAAAACTGTAAATGTTAACGGCAAAAAGTACACCGATGTTAGTGAATTTTACGGACTGTGAGGTAAACAAAATGAGAAAAAACTTAGAGATTATTGAGACCAGAGATTATTACAGATTCAAGAGATTAGAGGGAAACCGCGATGTCAAGTGTGTTCAGAAGATTATTGACAGTATAAACAACGTGGGTTACATCATGAACCCCATCATTGTCAACGAGAAGATGGAAGTCATTGACGGCCAGAACAGACTCAGAGCATTGGAAGAACTTGACTTGCCTGTTCACTATTACATAGTTAAGGGCGCAAACATAAACACGGCCAGAGCATTGAACCTAGGGCGCACAAATTGGAGACCTATTGACTACGTTAATAGTTTTGCGGAACAGGGGAACGAGTCATACCAGATGCTCATGGAACTTTATAACAAGTACAGTCTTTCAATTCAAGAAATAATTGCAATAGTCCAGAACAGAGTTTCATCTGGCGGGTGGTCGCCGTCTATTCTTATCGAGGGAAAGTTTAAATTATCCGAGTCAGATTATAGGAGAGCGGATGAAAACTTGAAAGAGTTAGAAGAATTAAAGCCTGTAATTAAAGAGATAAAAGGACATAGGCGAGTTATAGTTTCTGGAATTGCCTGGTGTATGAATATCAAGGGAGTTGACAGAAAGAGACTGGTGCGTGTTTTGAACTTAAAGTACCCACTCATTAAGCCAGTTATCGAAATAGAAGTATTTTTAAGAGACATCACTGAGATATATAACAAGAGTCTGGCAAAGGAAAAGAAGATAGACTTTGATGTTTTATATCGAAATCTGTAAAGGAGTGGACTATGGGAATAATCAACGATGCTACGGCGGAACTGTGCGAGATTAGTTACAAAGACGGATGTAAACAGGGACGCCAGGATATCATCGACATCATAATCGAAATGCACAAACGAGGAATGATTCAAGATTATACGCTATATAGATTCATTGATAATCTGTCAGCGTTGAAAGGAGTGGAATGAGCGCATATAGTGAGTGGCGATGCGGTGCATTGTCGGATGATGAGTATAAGTTTTATATGGGGCGGGAGTGTAGAGACTACCCGCCCGACGCTGGGTATGTTACTGCCAAGTGTGAGAACTGTATTCATTGTAAAGAAGAAGATGATTCGTATTTCTGTCACTCATTCGAGGACGACCCGTTTGAGGTGTCACTTTCGGATTCATGTGACGGATTTGAGTACGAATAATTACAGAGCGAGGTGTAAACATGAAACTGATAATTGATTTAGACGAAGAAGTATATAAGAGAACAAAATTCTATCGTGAATTTAGAGATTTAAACGATTGTGTTATCACATTAAAAGCCATAGATAACGCCGTGCCACTAGAGGATATTAAAACAGAGATACAAAAAGCACTTGACGAAGATAAGGCTACTGATACCGAGAACGCAAAAGTACAAGCAATAGCGTTGATGTGGTGTTTAGAGGTTATCGACAAACATATAGGGGGTAAAGAATGACAAAAGAAGAAGTAATTAACCAATTACAAGATGCAAAAGACGGGTATGAAGAATTTTTGACAGATGAAGCACTTGATATGGCGATACAAGCAATACAAGCACTAGCGCAAATTAAGGCAGAGATAGAGGATTTAGAACCCGATTACGGAAATACGGGTTATGGGTTTGAAAGTTATTATAAATGCCAAAGTGAAGTGCTAAAGATTATCGACAAGCATATAGGGGGTAAAGAATGAAAATAGTTGTTGGAATACCTTGTATGGGTACGATACACGCCGAAACTGTCGGCAGTCTGTTACAGTTGCAGATGTCATATAAGGATATAGACTTTCGCCCGCTCATTATTGCTAACAGTCTGGTCTACGATGCCAGGAATAGAATTACAAACTACGCCGTAAAAGAACAGGCCGACTATCTTTTATTCGTGGATAGTGATATAATATTTCCATACAACGCATTATCTATTTTACTCAACCAGAATAAGAGCATTATAACAGGGGTGTATTACAGTAGGTCTGAGAACGTCCCTGATGCCATTATTTACGATTCTATAACCCCACGAAGTATATTTAACCGCATACCAAAAGCAGAGACCTTAAAACGCAAAATACAAGGTTGCGAGGAAGTCAAAGCATGCGGTATGGGATTCTGTCTGATTCGCAAAGATTTACTCACAAAAATTACAAAGCGTTTTGTAAGTCCCTTTGAACCATACAAGGGACTGGGCGAAGATATAGCGTTCTGTTACAGGGTCGGAAAACTAAAGGAAAAGATATACGCGATAGAGTGCGGGCTGGAACACGTTGGAAACAAAAGATACAAGGGGGTGTGATTATGAAAATTACATGGAACTATGTAAAAGACGGATATCCCAACAGGTCTGGAAACTATTTGTGGTCTATCAATGACGGCGATGTGATACTGGCGTACTGGAATAAGCAACAGAAGTCTGTGTACGTTAACATGGGCGATGATGTACTAAAGATAACGACTGCTTATGCGTGGACTACGTTGCCAGACGCGGCGGTTAAACATGATTAGACAGGATTTATACCACTACCGAGATAACAAGCGTAAAATCGTGGCCTTACAAGAGAAGATAGCATACCTCAGAGCCAAGGCTGAAAAGACTACGCCCACACTGTCAGACGATGTATCGTTTGGATTCAATACGGATTCCAAAGTTGAGCGCAATACAATTAAAATCCTGGAAGTTGAGAACGAGTTGGAAATTACAAAGACGCATGTAAAAAATGCAGATGATTTCCTGGACTCCTTGAAACCGTATCACAGGCACATAATTACACGTTGCATTGTAAATCATGTCCCGTATAAGGTAGTGGCCAAGAAAGAAAAGATAAGTGTTCAGAACCTTTCTCAGATAGTCAATAAAATTATCCCATAAAAAGGCAAAGCCCCCAGTCAATTAAGACCGAGGGCTTTCTTCATTGTCCTACCACAAACAATGAGAAAAAACATATATGTATTATATCATTTCTTCTTCATTCTTGCAATTTTTTCATGGACTGCTTCAACGATAAATCCGTTAAGACTATTGCCAGCATACTTTCTTATTTCCGCTTCATCCTCAGCCTTAAATCTGACGTGAGTATGAAAGTACGCTTTTTTTTGGTATTTTGCTACCGCTTTCATCTGTGCTTTAGATACTGCCATAGTCAACTCCTTTACTTTAACAATGCTTTTAATTGACGTTTAACCCTGGCCAGTTGCTTAGGGTCGTCATCATAGTTGCCAGAATAATCAATAGTTTCAAGTTGGTAGCGTGCTTCTTCTCTGACTTCATCATCCGTCAAGGGGCGGTTTAAATCGTCCGCCCGCGCTACAAATCGGCTATGATACTCAGTCGCAAGTGCTTTTTGATAAAGTGATTTCATGTTTACTCCTTTCACTAGTGTTACCATTATATCACAGTTCATTCTTATAATCATTTTTATCTTTGCAAACCACATGGTCACAGTAAAGCCCGCCAGAGTTGAATGCTTCCATCATTATCCATAAAAACGCACTCATAATATCTTTAAATGTATTATCCTCAAGATAATACTCATCGACCTGGGCGGGGTCTATACATCCATAAGGGATATCCCCATCGCATGGGCCACTGGTCAGCCAGCATTCAAACACGTCCTCATCGTTTATCTGTCTGGCTATATATTCCATCGCCAGTATCATTTTTTCTCTTTCAAGTTTTACATCACGCATTGTAATTTTCTCCTTTCTATTTCACATATCCGCAATACTTAACATCGACTATCTCATCATCAAAGATGGTCTCAGTTCCCTGGTCGTTCATGATGACCGCGATGATATCGTCGACCATCCAGTCCTCAGCACCTTTAAAGCCCCATCTAAAACCATTAAAGTCCTCAAAGACAACTACGTCTGTGTCATGGTTAACACTTACGACAGTTCCGCAAGTGGGATATTCCTTTGAGTTGCTAAAAGTTCCGAGTGCCATTGATGTTGTTAACAGTGCAGTGATTATAAGTTTCTTCATATCGTTTATCCTTTCCGACTTTACAAGTCTATCTGTAAATTGCGTTATGCCATTTTGACGGCGTGTAGTAGTTGTATGTGCGGGGCTTAAAGTATGTATTGCTATACATCAAACCGCCATCCTCTGTGAACCACTTCCCAACAGTGGCCACATATCCAGAACCATCCAGCAGAACCATCTTACTTTCGATAAGTCTTTCGATGATTTCCAGAACCTCTAGATTTTCCAAGTCCTTGCGCTTGTGTATGATGTGCGGCAGATAGTTCGCTATAAACTGTGCCGTGTCGCTATACTCGCGGTTGCCGTTGCTTGTCATCTTGATGATTCCGTTGTGAGCGATTCCAAGTTTGCAAGTAACATCTAACGCTTTGGTTTTTACAATGTCGCTTGTAAAAGCAAAGGGATGACACATCTCTCGATTTACACCCGCCTGTGTAGAAATGCGGCAGTGAAAAACAGTTACATCATCGTTTGTAAATTCTTCGGCCTGGACGTTCGCCCAAAATTCCTGGAAATCCATGAAACCCTTGTGGATTTCTACCTGGCCGTCACGCGCTACCATGTAGCCCGCGCCGTGGGGATTCGCTTCAAACATTGCTTTCAATATCTCTTTACTAGGTTGTCTTACACCTTTAGGGCTGATACAAATTACACACATAATCTTTTACCTACCTTTCTGTGATTCGGTCTATCCACTCGCTCGTGGTCTCGTTTAAGTCCATCTTGAGCAGTTCAACCAGGGTTTGTATTATCTGACTGTCAAGACCAAGTGCATCGTATTCGGTCTTGTAAATGTAGGCGTTTTCCGCTATCTCTCTGTGTGAGAAACCGCCGCGCCAGTTTTCGTTGCCGTATTCGGCGATGTCATAAAAATCTGAGTATTCCATTTTTTACACCTCGCTTTGTAATTCTTCTATCATTTCAACCAGGGAAACGATAATTGATATCGGGTCATTTACAAGGTCGTTTGTAATTGCTTTGTCGGCTTCGTCAATAGAACCATAAGCGTCCATGACATCGTATAAGTCGGCAGTGTTAACAATTCGCCTTGCCAGTTCGTTTAGATTTACTTTTTCTTTCAATGTGTAACGTTCCATAAATGTTTCCTCTCTTTCTTTGTGGTAGTTTGTAAATCCAGACGGCCTGTCGTGGCCGTTTCGTCTTAATTTTCAAAGACTCGTCAGTGGATTTTAATAGCACTTTTCAATTATTGCGCTTCCTGTCTGGATAAAGTTGCCGTTACATTCCAGGTCGCGGCCGTATGCTTCAAAATCGAAATAACACTGTAAATCGTCGGGGATTTTATCAAGGATTCCGAATTCCTCGCACATATAACGCGCCAAGTCTGTAAAGTTGTCCTCACTGTAATAAATACAGTTCTCATAGTTTTCCATCGCTTGCTCGAAAGTGCTTCCGTCATCTATGAGCGCGGCGACGATTTCCTTTTCGTAATCAGCCAGGTTTTCGTATTCCTCAGCCATCTCGTTAAGTTCTTCGATGTTCTCGTACTCGCCAACCTCGTAAAAGTCGCATTCGTAATCAGTGATAAAGGATTCTTCCATAGGACATCCGAAAGCGTCGTAATATTCAACGTCATCATGTGATACCTGGATGTCATCGAATGCCTTAGCGATTTCCTCATCCGTTGCGGGCAGTTCCAACCATGTAAAGTTAAGGATTCCCTCGTTGTACTGGTGTAAGTTTGTCAAAGCAATTTTCATCATAATTTTTACCGTCCTTTCTGTTTGTGGTAGTTCCCGTCTAAGGGTAACACTATTGATATATCTAAGGGTAACATCATACATGCTACCAGTCAAGCAAAACTTTTTACATTCTATTCTGTAATTCTTTGGGGCAGTGCTGGGACTTTTTACATCCCAGCCTGTAATTTTTCTTTATGTCCCAGGATGTCCATTACATAGACCCCTGTAAATTTATATCCGTTTGATAGATAACGTTTATATATCTTGTTGCCTGTTTCCTTGTCGCGGATGTCTTTGGCCTTGCCGCGCCAGCGTTCCTGGCCGTCCAGTTCCTCATGCTCTCTGATATACATATTGCCGTTAACGACTGTGTGAAACTCAATAACACTGATAAAGCCGTCGCCTATGTTCTTTTCTATTCTGTAAAACTTAGATGATATTCTTGCCATAATCTTTTACCATCCTTTCTAATATTCTTCGTAACCAGGACAACATTCTTCGTCGTTGTCGCAAATCGAGTTGTTAAACATTGCTTCCTCGCATTGTTCGTATGTACCCTCAAGATACCATTCATTGTTAACGAACAAGTTCCAAGTTCCGCGTTCCTTGCTATAAATCATTTCCTGTTTCAACATAATTGACCATCCTTTCGTTTTTACATTTTGACTTGTAACTTTGCCCCTTTAGGGGCGGGGCTTTTACAAGCCCCTTTGTAATTTTTACAGATAATTAACTTCTTTTACTGTCGGGAAAATCTTTTCAACCAATTCCTGTGAAATAACGTTTGCTCTGAGACAGTCGGTCGATATCCTCTTAAAAACGTATGTATTGCAACCTTTTAACACTTTTTCCAGGTTGTCCAGGTCATTCCAGGATAACTTTGAAACTCTTTCAACTATATGGAATACAGTTTCCATTGTATTTCTAAATCCGAAATAATCTTTTTGGCCAGCAACCAGGCGGATTTCAACTCTTTTCTGTCTGAGTACATGAGACAAATTCATTGAAATGTAATGGTCATTTACGGCGTTTTCAAAGTTGAAATTTTTCCAGTATTCCTTTGTACTTGTCATACGTCCACAGTATGTGGTGTGGTTTCTGTCCCTGTGGAATGCTACACAGAAAAAGTCATAATGTTTATTGATGAGATAAGATAACTTGCGGATGTTATCTAACTGGGTTTCTAAATCAGCCCCAAACCATGATATGTCAAGGTTTACGTGCATTCCGCATCTGTGGTCGTCCGTTGTTACACCGAAAGCCGAACAACATTCATATAATGCCTTGAATGATTTATAGTTATTTCTCAGCCATCCCTTGCTAAAAGTCTGTGTGATACACTCAGCGTCAACGCTTCCATCGGCTTCTATACGCCAGAAATCTTTCGGAAATCCGCTCATTTCTATCATCATGTGTAAAAGGTTACAGTAAACAGTAGAGCCAGCCGAACGCTTTAAGGGCGATACGTTTTCCCATTCAATTCCTAACCACTTAAACCTTGCGCCAGCGCTGATAATTGAAAGTGCGCTTGCCGTGTTGTTTCTTGACATTGTATAGTCGGGGTCAAGGTTAAAGTTTCTGTCTGAGTTGAAACCTTTGAGACTATCAAAGTGTGAGCCGTGATAACATGCTAATTCTTTGATATCGGGGTTGATGTAGTTTCTTGCTTCCTGTCTAGGCATAATTTTTTCTCCTTTTCTTTGTGGTAGTTTGTAAAGTTGCCTGTTCGAACATCCGTTCGGCTAGGGTTTTTTGTTCCCTTGCAAGTACTACTCTAAGGGTTCCAATAGAGAATGTCAAGCACAAATTTTAAAAAATTACAAAAAAGTATGTAAAAAGTGACTGATAACTTTATTGAAACCCGCATAATTACAGGCTAAGATGTAAATGTGAGAAATTATGAGACAGGGACAAAAACCCTGTCTTTTTACATGGGAAAAAGTAAAAAAGTGTTTACCAGGTAGACAGATAAAGGAATATTTACAATGGATAATGTAATAAATCGGCCTTGTATAGATGACAATGGAATATGTTTTACAGATGACAATGTAAAAATCCTTTCTTGTGTTGTCTCTGATAATGGCAATATTAAAGGAATTACAGAAAACAATGTAAAGGCACTTTATGATTATTCAAACAATACTTGGTACTTTGGTAAAGATATATCAAAACGTAATCTTATAAGTCTATCAGACAGAACGGAAAGTGAACGATTAGAAATAGTCAAAAAGAGCCATGAGAAACAAAGGGAAAACATCGAAAAGAAAAAGAACATAAACGAATTGGCTAAGGCTATGCTCGAATTGACCCTAAACGATAGACAGATAAAGGCCGTAATGGGCGACGATACCAACATACTACCAGATGATACAGTCGCAAGTGTAATGATAGGGGCAATGATAAAGTCGGCAATGGCTGGGTCGTTCAAAGCGTTTGAAGCAGTCAGAGACACGGCGGGCTATCGTCCTAAAGATATGCTCCAGGTAGAAGCGGATATCATGTCAGACGCGGATAGGTCATTGATAGATAAAGCCCTAAAAAGTGGTTGATTTTATAACAGGATTTCAAAAACGCCGTAATATAGAAGAAACTCGAACAGGGAAAATGCAAGAAACGTGTCAACCACGCGGTTTACAGGCATTTTAAACTATTCGCAAAACTTTTGTTTTATGAATAGTATAGAAGAAACGGGTCAATTCATATTTACAGATGACATTGTAAACGATGGACGGGGACAGGAATATTTACAGATAGGAATGTAAAAGGATATCAGATATCGAATACCATTTACAGTATCTATTGTAATTTCTTGAGAAGAATTGTTGATAAGTGTAAATTTTTCCAATGATGTATATTATTCCACTATGATACAATACCCCCCCTATAGTCCCCCCCAGGCCGCCCCACCGTCAAAGACGGCGAGTCGCTCGATTAGAAACTATAACCCCCTCAGAAAATTTTATAAATTTTTCCTGGGGACAAGAACAGATGTTATGGAATATCGTGAAAAAATCGAACAGATAAGGAAAGAGCAGATAGCGCGATGTGTTACCGATATTGAATATTTCATTGACAACTACGGACACATTGAAGATAAGGACGCGGAAGAACTGATTCAACCGTTTGTAATGTGGAAAGAACAGAGAGAAGCGTTACGTTCAGTGATGTCGCATAAGTTGAATGTGATATTAAAGGCCAGGCAGTTAGGATTTTCATGGCTGGTCATGCACATAGCGGCGCACACATTATTAAGTCCAGGTAAGACAGTAATCGGTTTGTCAAAGACCGAAGAAGAAGCGAAAGAACTTGTTCGGCGATTAAAAACGATATTTACCTGGATGCCAGAGTTAATAGAAGATAAAGACTTCTTAGAACCGCATTGGAAAGGCATAACGTTCAAAGCAACGGCCTTAACATTGACGGTTTTTTTTGATAACGGAAAAGAGAGCGTGTTTAAAGCACTTGCGAGTAGTCCAGGTGCGGGACGTTCTTTTACTGCAAACTTAATAGTATTTGACGAATGGGCGTTCCAGCAATTTGCGCGTGAGATATGGCAAGCGGGATTCCCTACTATAAACAGACCTAGTGGTGGTAAAGTCATAGGACTGTCTACCATAGAAAGAGGTTCATTGTTTGAGGAAATGTTCACAGACCCCGACAATGGCTTTAATAAGATATTCATTCCTTGGTATGCAGACCCAAGGCGTGATGAAGAATGGTACAGAAAGACGAAACGTGCTTTAGGCGACCTTATGACTGCTGAGTACCCCGCTACTATAGAAGAAGCCCTCATGGTTCCTGGCGGTGCATATTTCCCAGAGGTAAAACGTGATACACACGAAGTCGATGAGGAAATGACAGGCAAAGTCAAGCGATATGTTTCGATAGACTACGGTTTAGACTGTTTCGCGGCCATCTGGTATACGATGGATATTTTTGGTCATGCGCAAGCATATCGTGAATGTTCTCAGTCAGATTTGACTATTTCACAGGCGGCAGACATGCTTTACTACATGTCGGCTGGCGAAAAGATAGATATGTACCTAGCACCGCCAGATTTATGGAACAGGCGACAAGAAACGGGTAAATCCGTGGCCGATATCTTCCATGACAAGGGAATTGTGCTTGTTAAAACGTCTAATGACATTTTTAACGGGTGCATGATGATGAAAGAATGGTTACGAGTACCCGAAAATGGCAGTCCAGACCTTACATTTTTGCGTGACTGTTGCCCTCAGACCATAAATTGTTTGCAGAAAATACAAAAAGATAAGAGAAAACCCAAGGTATACGCCAAAGAGCCGCATGATTTGACGCATTTAGTCGATTCCATGAGGGCTTTTTGTGTTTACTGGACAAAAGCACCGAAAGCCGACAAGAAAGAGGACAAGAGACCCAAGTGGACGAAAGACCTTATCTACGACTGGAAGCATGCTAATAAAGAAATAAAGGCACTAATGGTTAAGCAACTAGGAGAACCTAGGCTATGAACTGGTTTAAAAAGACTATGGAAAAGATTAAAGACCCCGAAAAGAGTAAAAAGTTACTTGAATGGCAAGCAAAATACGAAAATGCGAAGAAAAAATACGCAGATGCTCTTAACGTAATGACAACTTACGAAAATTATTACGAGGGCGACAAAAAAGTTGCTGGAAAAGACGGCGATGGCTATGCGGCCAAGACTGCTATCAACGTTCGTAACATTGTTTACGAATTGATAGAGTCTCAGGTAGACGTTTCCGTTCCGATGCCTAAAGTAACTGCTATTCATGCGGAAGATGAACCCCTTGCAAAGAAGATAGAGCAGTTCTTGGAGAACGAAACCCGCATTTTAGGGTTCAATTCCTTAAACGACTTGCAAGAAAGAGTCGTTCCTATCCAGGGTGGCGACTTTTTCCTGGTTGAATGGGACAACACAAAGGGTTATCACTGCAATATCGGAGACTTAGCGATATCAACCGTACATCCCAGGCAAGTAATTCCTCAGCCTGGCGTAACGGAAGTAGAGCAGATGGACTATATTTTTACAAGAACGTCACAGACAAAGGACTACGTTAAGCGCAGATTCAACAAAGACGTGTCAAGTGAGGATGAAACAGACAGGGACATTAGAGAAGATGTTGTTACGGAAGATATTGTTACCGTTGTTACGGCATATTATAAGAATACAAAGGGTGGTATCGGCCTTTATCGCTGGTGTGGCGATGTGGTTCTCGAAGATTTGGACGATTACCAGGCAAGACAAATTGAAGTTTGTGAAAAGTGTGGTAGACCCAAGGACGATAACACAGACACTTGCGTATGTGGTAGCAAGAAGTTTAAGACGGTTGAGGACGAGGATGATACGGTTATTATCATGAAGAACACAACCGTTACAAACATGCTGACAGGCGAGACCGAACAGAAAGAGGAAGAAGAAGAAGTTACGCTTCCTCATTATAAGCCCGAAGATTTCCCGCTTATCCTTAGAAGAAACATTACAAGGGACAAGCACTTACTCGGTACATCCGATGTTGCGGTTATTGCTGACCAGCAAGAGACCGTTAAGAAACTCGGTTCAAAGATAAATGAAAAACTCTTAAAGGGTGGTTCATTCGTTACCTTACCCCAGGACAAGGGCGTTGAGACGACCGATGAAGAATTTAAAATCATCCGTGTTGATACACCCGCTGAGAAAGCCTTAATTGACGTTATAACAGTCCAGGCAGACTGCGGACAGGATAGAATCGTCCTTGAAGAAAACTACCAGTGGGCTAAGTCAGCACTCGGTATCACAGACTCATTCCAGGGTAAATACGATAGTTCCGCATTATCTGGTACGGCTAAACAGTATTCAATAAACCAGGCCGCTGGTCGTCTGGAATCAAAGAGAGTCATGAAGAACGCCGCTTATGCAAAGTTGTATGAAATGATGTTCAAGTTTGCTTTGGCGTATGCTGACGAACCGATTCCTGTTATTACGACAGGCACAGACGGAGAGACTGTTTATTCTCATTTTGATAAGAGAGACTTCATTAAAGTTGATGCGGCTGACACTCCATTCTGGAATGATGAGTTCATATTTGAGACAGACCCGACTTCTACACTCATGGTTAACCGTGAAGCAATGTGGAATCAAGCAGATATGAAGTTACAGAGTGGCGCATTCGGAAACCTCGGAGACCTCGAAACAAATTATCTGTACTGGCTTGAACAGGAAAGAAATTCTTATCCTCATGCTGGCGAGATAAAGAGAGTCATCGAACAGAGATTAGAAGAACAGAAAATGATGCAAGAACAGATGCAAGCACAACAGATGGGGGGAATGCCGAATGAAATGCCCGTTATGTAATATCGAAGCAAGAATAACCAAGACGACACAACACGTCAACATGGAAGAACAGAAATTATATCGGTACATGGAGTTCACTTGTTACAACAAGAAATGTAAAAATTACGAGAAAGTAATTGATGAAGTCCGAGAAGAAGTACCCGATGCAATATTTGATTAACTAAGCACTCATAGAAGTGCTTTTTTAATGCACATAAATTCTCATGTCGATAGAGCAAAAATGACAGAAAGGAAAATTAAATATGGAAGAAAATGAAATCCTTACTAGCGAAGATTTTATGGCAGAATCGCCCGAATCTTTAAGCGAAGAAATGTCGGAAGCCGCTGAACCGAACACTAACGAGGAAAGCGCAGAGGAAACTACCGAACAGGCAGAACAACCCGAAGCGCAGAACGAGGTTGATGTAAATGCTATCTACGCCGAAGCGCGCAGAACTGCCGAAGCGAACGCAAGGAAAGCGCAAAAATCCATTGACGAAGAATATGTCAGACGCTTTGGACATTTAAATAACCCTATCACGGGGCAACCGATTCGTTCACAGGCCGATTATTTAGCCGCGCTTGACGCACAGGAAGAAATGAGAGCAAAGAACGCCTTACAGGAAAAGGGCGTAGACCCGTCCTTAATAGACAACCTTATTGCTAACAACCCTGTAATACGCCAGGCACAGACTGTAATGGAACAGGCAAAACAGGCACAGACACTTGGAGAAATCAACGCAGACATCATGGAGTTAAACAAACTTGACCCCTCGATAACTGATATAAGTAACGTTCCCCCAGACGTTATACAGATTTCTTTACAGAGTGGCGGAAACATCCGCTTAGTCGATGCTTATAAAATTGCTAACTTTGGAAAAGTATCACACGACCAGAGAGCGGCCATTCAGCAGAGTGCTATTAACCAGGCCAAGGGCAAGCAACATCTAAGCCCTGTTAACGGTGTAGCAACACCCGATGAGGGAGTTGAGATACCCGCATCTGAACTTAACATGTGGAAAGAAATGTTCCCCGATAAGTCAAGTTCAGAATTAAAGAAGTTATACAACAAAACAATACAGTAAAGGAGATATAAAAATGTTCAAGTTATTCAAAAAGAACCAGGCTACTATTCCTGTTGTTAAAGAGATACCCGCCGCCGCTGGAACATACGCAGTTGGCGAAACACTCGCTCTTAACGCATCTGGTCTTGCCGCACAGGTGGCTGGTACAAACGTACCCGAATATATTTGCGCAGCAGCTACAACAGTAGCAGCAAGTGGAGCAGCAATTGCAGTTAACCCCGTTTACAGAGATGTAGAGTACAGAACAGTATTCTCTGCTGACGGAACATCTGTTAAGCCTGGTACAAAGCTTACAATCGCTACAACTTTTGATAGCGTAACAGCAACTTCTACCAACGGCGTAGCAGAAGTAATAGAAAAACTCGGTACTGGTGCATCAGGCACAGAAGTTATCGTGAAGTTTTAATAGGAGGTA
>Ga0310690_10004279_pt1 | contig 20414 bp, 1 predicted proteins | sample AusTroGonzalo_MG_2_FD_207661 | JGI IMG/M metagenome (GOLD analysis project Ga0310690, IMG submission 207661) | Bovine rumen microbial communities from tropical cattle in Woodstock, Queensland, Australia - Gonzalo_04 (v2) (version 2) | ecosystem: Host-associated > Mammals > Digestive system >...
AAGGCAATGATGGTGGTCTGGGATCCGCCAACGGCGCTGGCGCAGGCGGCGGCGGCGCTGGATCGGCAGGTTATCCTGCGGATACGCAAAATGTCGGCGCTAACGGCGGCGACGGCAAGGCATCGTCCATCACTGGCATGGAAAAGTATTATGCTGCTGGCGGCGGCGGCGGTACGCGTGCCCACACATCGACGGCCAGTGCCGGCGGTGTCGGTGGCTCGACCATTGGCGGCAATGGCGCGTATGGCACGCAGGCCAGCAAGACCCCTGCGACGGCTGGTAAGGACGGCACTGGTTCCGGCGGCGGCGGCGGTTGCTACAACTTGGCCGGTGGCGCGGGCGGTAGCGGTATTGTCATCATAAGGGTAAAGGCTCTTATGCCGGATAAGCCGCCGGCGAGTGTGTCGTTCGACTACGACGGCGCAGAGCATGTGATATACAAGGGCAGCGACGCCGTTGTCATCAGGCGCGGCACGACTGTCGTGAGCGACGTCTCGGCCAAGAACGTGGGTTCGTATACGTTCACCGTCTCGCTCGCGTCCGGCTACAGCTGTTGGGCCGACGGCTCGACTGGCGCGGCGACCTGCGTCGTGACCGTGACCCCGCCTGTCTTGGTGGTCAATTCGCTGACGATCGAAGACTGGCAGGAGGGCGAGACGCCTTCCACGCCCGTCATCGACTCCAACGTCGCGCTTGCGGAAGGCGAGTACACCCTGTTGTATTCGACGAGCGCCACCGGCCCGTGGTCGGCGACGCGGCCTACGGCTCCGGGCAGCTACTACATTACCCTTGAAATCGGCTCGTCGCCGAACTTCCAGCCTCCGACTTCGGCAATGCCTGTGACCCCGTTCAGGATATGGGGCTGGGAGGCCGAAGACAAGTACCTCGAAGAGCTGGGCTACCATGCCAAGCTCACGATAACCGGCTATACGGGTGAGACGCTGACGGACTTCCCGATGCTGGTGAGGATCAGCGAGAACTCGCCGAGCGGCTTCCACTACAAGTACACCAACGGGAAGTTCGCCGACGGCGGAATCGACGCCCTCGACCTGAGGTTCATCGACTCGACGACCGGCGACATTCTGCCGTGCGAGGTCGCCAAGTGGGACGAGTCCGGCGAGGCGCTGGTCTGGGTCAAGGTGCCGACGTACGCCAACGGGCAGTCGATCACCATGTGCTGGGGCGAGCTCTCCGGCAAGAACCTGCCTGAAGCCCCTGCCTCGACGGAAGTCTGGACGGCGTACTCCGGCGTCTGGCACATGGACGAGGAGATATCCGCCGCCACTGCGTCGTCCACGCCCTCCAAGGACTCGACCGCGCTCGCCAACAACGCCGAGCCTATGGCGGGTGCCAACGGCAACCTCACTCAGATGGTCTCTACGGAGGGCGTCGTCGGCAACGGGCGCGTCAACAGCACGGCGGTCAGCAACACGGCGGGCAACAGGCTGAGGCTGTCCAACTTGGCCGCCAAGCAGTACAAGTTCAACGGCGTGTTCACGTTCTCGGGATGGTTCCGCACTTATTCTTCGGACAACTACCCGCGCCTCGCCGGCAGCAAGACCGCAGACGGCGGCACCGGCTGGAGCATCGAATCAGCGCAGAACAACAGCGCCAGGTTTGCAGTCAGAGGCGAAGGCGGGTCCGGCCTGAACAACGCCGTGTGGAACCTTGGCGTGGACCTCAAGGACGGATGGCAGTACCTCACGTATGTCTTCAACGGCACTGCGGTGAACTGCTACGTGAACGGCGCCGTTTGCGGCGGCGCGGGAACCATCACGACGGTCGTCGACACGACTACGGCCAATCCCATTGCGTTCGGATCGTCTTCCAACGGCTACACCTGGACGCTTGACGGCGCGTATGACGAAATCCGCCTGATGCCGGTCGCGGCATCCGCCGGATGGGTGGCGGCGGAGTATGGGCAGATGAGGGACGGGGCGTACTATACGTGGGGGCATACGCTGGTCACACCCGACTCATGCTTCAAAAACCGCTGGGTCGTCGAGACCACGATCAGCAAGAGGGAATGGCCGGAGAGCGCTTCGCGCGGCGTCGTCACGATTGGCGAGCCGTCCTACGGCGAGCCGTACTACGTCTTCGTCTCTGCAACGGGCGTCGCGCTGACGAACGACTGCCCGACCGCCGTCGGCGAGTATGACTTCTTTGCGTTTGTCGACGCGGGTTCTGAGACCGAAGGCTCTCGCAGCTGGGAAGGGCTGGTCTGGGACGGCGGGGTGGTCACGATCTCCATCGAGACGCCGTACCAGGGACTTGCCGGCGGAGAGTCCGACGCGACGACTGCAGGGCGCATCCTGCTCGCCAACGACGACTCGACGACAAGCGCCGAAACCGCTATATCCAATCAAGAATACGACTACATCGACGCTACAAGGTCGGTCTATTGGGGGCATGAGGGAGATGTCGGAGTGATTGTGTACCCAAGGATGCGCGACGGCACGACGCATTCGCTGTTGCACAACGGCGGTGTCGATGCACTCTGCGGCGCGACCAATCTCTGGTATCTAGAGAACGTTCGCATAGGCAATCTCTACCCGTTGGCCATGACGATACCCAATAACAAGAACTTCTTACCGTGTTCGCCTACGGCGGGCAGCGTTGGGGCTGACGCCGTCAACATGATGCTCAGGAACGTGGAGGGGGCGGCGATATATTCGCCCTGCTATACCAACGGCATCGGCACCATCTACTTCGACGCTGTAAACGAGTGGATCAGCGAGGACGGCGAGGGCTGTCACATCGTCGTCGAGGTCGCGACGAACTGCATCAACGATGCGGGTGTGCCGTGCGCTGACGGCAGGCTGCCGACGGACGAGAACGTCTACAGGTACGCAGCGGCCGAGGTGGAGCCGGTGCTCGACGAAAATGACCAGATCATTGGCTACCAAGAAGTCAAGCCGGCTGTAAGGGAGCGTTTCGGATACGCCGACTGGAAGGCCGTCGAAATGCTGCCTCTCGTCATTTCCAATGGAGTGTTGTCTGTGGCGGCCAAGACGCGCGAACTTGCGCTCGCGATGAACGTCGGCGAGAGCGACCAGAACTTCTACCGCGTGGTGGTGCCGCTGAACTATCGCTGTCCGGCGCGTTTCCGTATTCGCCGCGCTGCGCGCTACGGCGATTCCTCGACCTCTGACGACGCACGTTTCATCCTCGTCGACAATGTCGTGGCGTCGTTCCCTGCGATGAGGGCGGATCTTTCCGCATACGGCAAGTACGACGAGGAGCGCTTCGGCAAGCAGACGCTAGGACAGGAGGCCGCGTGGAGCGTGCCGTTCCCGTCCTTGAACGACAAGTCCATCCTGGCCCGCGCGAAGCCGGAGTATTCCGTCAACCCCGGCTATCCCGCGGAGACGGCGAATTTCGTTACGTCAGCCAAGATGCACTACCGCTGGCGCTACCTTGAGCAGAAGTACGACATCTGGCGCACGGTCGTGCTGGACCCGGCGAACGACTTCAACGCGGCGACGCCGCTTGTGCTGCCGGACAGGCGGCCCGGGGACGTCGAGTACTGGTTCGACATGAAGCTCAACGCGCCGTTCTACAAGTACTTCGACTACGCCTACGGCAAGGACGGCCCGGGGCTCGGCGAGTTCTACACCGAGAACATATCCTCCGTGGTCAACCGCCGCGACGAGTCCGCGGACCTGATGCCCAGCCGCGGCACGGACTGGTTCGTCCGGCTTAGGGACGGCAAGAGCGACTTCGAGGGGGTGAACCTCGTCGTGAGGAAGATCGACGTCGACGGGGCCGAGCGCACGGCCGAGCGCGCCGTGATCAAGATGGAGCTCGTCGCCGACCACATCTGGCGCGGCTACCTGCAGACGCTCGCTGACGCCGACGACGAGGAGGACGACATCGCGGACGTAGCGCGGATACTCTACCACTTCGAGGCCGAGAACAGGCAGACGCCCGGCGACACCGAATGGGCGACGAACACCGTCTGCTGGAAGCCCGACCACGACTCCGTCTCGCTGCCCGTGAGCGAGATAATGTCCGAGTGCACGACTGACGACTGGGCGTCGGCGCCGTTCGACACGACGACGGGGTACTTCCTCTTCCAGGTGGACGACAGCACCAAGTCGATAACGGTCGTCCACGCGGACTACCAGAACTTCAACGGATGGAACGACGCGAACAAGTCTACGAAGCTCTTCGTCGGCAGCTCCACGGAGGACGAGGGCAAGGCGGGCGTGTCGCCGCGCGCGAGGGAGATGCGCGAGACGTTCAAGGGCTGGAAGAACATGCCGGCGACCGACGACCACTGGCAGGAGAGCTTCACGACGACGACCGAAACCGGCTATCCCGACTACACGACGTTCCCGTCCGCCGAGACGCCGAACGGCTGGAGCCTCGGCCAGGGCATGCTCGTCTTCGGCAACTACAAGGACGAGAGGACGGGCAGGGCGTTCCAGATGGAGGGCCAGGGGCGCGGCTCGATAGAGTTCGTCGACGCGGCCGTGTCGCCGCGCGGCCTGGAGTCGATACAGTTAGCCGCGCGCCTCGCGCAGTTCACGGACTTCGGCGACATAAGCTACTACGACGCGGAATCCAAGCTCTCGATGACGAACTACACGTTCATCTCGCGCGTGGGCTTCGACCAGAACTCCGGCAAGGACTTCAGCGGCGCCGCGTCGCTTTCGCTCGTCGCGTACTACCGCCCGAAGGTCGGGTGCTACGAGGCGCGCTGGGAGCAGCTGGGCGGCATCGTCAAGACGGGCAGCACCAAGTCCACCGGCCCGAACATCAACACTTCGACGGCCAACGGCGGCGAGCAGCGCCAGCGGCTGTGCCTCTACCGCTGGACGTACAACAGGTCCACGGGCAAGATGTCGCAGAAGCTCCTCGGCGCGATAACGAACGGCACGGTGACGTCGCAGTACGCCTTCACGGCGCCGTTCCCTGCATCGGCGAATGGCAGCTACATGCCATTCTTCATCTCGGCGTCCAACCAAGCCGACAACGTGACGTGGGTCATAGCGGGCGTCAGGAGCAGCGGCATGGCTCCCGGCGCGGACGAGGCGAACTACTCCACGTCCGCGAAGGAGTGGTACTGCGTCGCGTTCCGCGACAACGACCAGACCAGCCGGCACACCTCGGGCACGTACGGCGTGATGGCAGCCAACTGCCCCGGCGTCTTCATAAAGCCGGCGACGTATTCGCAGCCGGTGCCGTTCCTCGGCGGAACCGTGAACAACGGTTCGCAGGGGCGCTACAACACGGCATTGACGTTCGGCGGCACGCTTAAGGGGTGCAGTGACGACATCAAAGGCGACTTGTGGGCGCTGGACTTCGGGCGGATCGCCGCGTACGAAGACCCCACTGGGCGGTTCGGCCTGAAGGCGAGGGTGCCGCCGCAGGAGCTGACGATATACACCGCGCCCGCCGGCAAGACGACGGGCTGGAAGCCCCTCAAGTCGTTCTCGTTCGACAGCTTCGGCACTTCGACCAGCTCGGGCAAGCAGGTGACGTACAACTTCTACACGACCGAGGACTGCTCGGTCAAGATCGCGGCGGCGGGCGACGTCACCGACGCGAGGACCGACCTTGTGATCGACGACATCGTGCTGCGCCAGTGGCGCGGCGACAACTGGGAGACCGTCAACGCGTTCGCCGAGATCGTGCCGAACTGGATGAGCGAGGACAACATGTACGCCCACACGAACTTCATCTTCGGGTCGGGCTGGGTGACGGGCGGGTCGCTGCTCCTGTCCGCCAGGCGCACGCAGCCCGGGACGCCGTGCTTCGTCCGCTCGCCGCTCTTCGACGGCACCTACGGGCGCGGCAAGGGCCTGGGCATGATATCCTTCTCGTACGTCAACGCGCAGGAGAACGTCAACCTGCTCGTCCAGGTCGCGACGAACATAACCTACGTCAACGTCAACAACCTCAACACGGTCGACAACGCCGCCTGGACCACGGTGACGAACTTCAGCTTCGCGGGCCTGTCGGAGCCCGAGCGCAGGTCCGGCAGCCGCAGCTGCTACATCGGCATGCACGACGTGAGGGGCGTGATGCGCATAATCATGGACCCCGCCGTGGTCAACTCCGTGAGCGGCTCGACGGACACGAGCCATTTCGGCGACATATACCTGACCGAGGTGTACTGCCGCGACGAGCCGGCGCTCGACTCCGGATGCTGGTGGGGCTGGAACCTGAGGACGCTCGGCGCGGACGCCATGGGACGCGACGGCGAGAAGCGGATGTTCCTGCCCGACCTCTCGGGCACGACCTCCGACGGAATGTCGCTCGCGCTCAACAACTCCGTGACCGACCAGACGGACAAGACAGACGACCAGACCTACGTGCAGCACCTGCCGTTCGTGCAGACGCCGACCTTCGGCACCAACATCGTCGGCGAGGTGACGTTCAGGGCCAGGAAGTACGACGGCGGCGAGTCGTCGCAGCCCGCCCTCGTCACGCTGTACGGCTCGACGACCGGCGCGGAGAACGGCAACTGGAAGCTGCTGAACTACTTCGCGGTCTCGAACACGACCTACACGACCTACACCTACAAGACGGGGCCGAACGACGCGTTCATGGCGTTCAGGCTGGCCGTGATCGGCGTGGACGACGTGGTCGACGCGAACATGTCGGGCTCGCTGCCCGTGACCGAGACCGAGGACAGCGACTTCTCCTATCTGTACAACCGTCCAGTCAGGGTGCTGGTCGACGAGGTGCTTGTCTCCGAGGCCGTCCGCGCCAGGGTCGCGTTCAGGAACGTTGGCGCGTTCAGGAACAGGGACGACGACGAGGCCCTCAACAGGACGACCTACGTCGCGGGCGTGCCCGGCGAGGAATGGCAGCCGCTTTGCAACGAGTCGTGGGGCGTGCAGTGCGAGGTGTACGCGGCGCAGCTGCCCGACGAGGTGGACTTCACGAGGACGCCGAGGGTGAAGTTCCACTGGTTCAAGGGCGAGTATCCGTGGGGCTTCGAGAACTGGAAGACCAACTCCGCCGCGCATTCGTCGTGGCTAGCCAGGGCGACCGACACGAACCTCGTCTACAGGTCCAGCTACATGCTTGCTGAGGACGCCATCGTGCCGCCGTCGCAGGTGTCCGGCGAGGTGGTGCAGTACGCGCTTGAGGTGCTCTGGTACGACGCGAACGGCAACATGGTGACCAACACGCTGTCGTCCGCCGACTGGTCCACCCCGCCGTGGTACGCGCCGGTGGAGAAGAACGCGGGCCAGAACGGGTTCTCGGCGTACAACATCCTCGACACGGTGGCGCCGCACTGGGCGTGGATCAACGAGGTCAACATCTTCGGCGAGTACGACGTCAACTACGACAACAGCGACAAGAACTACCAGTTCATCGAAGTGGCCGTCCCGCAGGAGGCCGACATCTCCGGCTGGAGGGTCGAGCTGCTGGAGGCCGACACCGGCAACGGCATGGTCATAACCAACACGCTCGGCGTCTTCGGCGAGGGCGAGCTGGAGGGAATGAAGGCCAACGGAACCGGGGCCGCGTCGAACATGGTCTTCCGCGTGCTGGCCAACAAGGGCGCGAAGAGAACCGGGACGCTCAAGACGTCCGACGGCACCCTCGACGCCGTGTGGAAGATCCAGTACCCGACGGTCAAGGTCTCGTCCGAGGGCGAGATATCCGCCATCGACGCGATGGGCATCCAGCTCGTGAGGACGAGCGGCGTCGTCGAGCACCAGCTCGTGGCGATGGGCACGAACTACTGGGCGAGCTTCGACTACTACGCCGACATCTACTCGGCGACGAACACGGTGGAGTTCCTGAACCGCAACTGCGCGCCGCCCAGGTTCTTCCACGCAGGCGACGACGACGGCGGCGAGCCCAACTCGCTCAGCTACCTCAGCGACAGGGGCGGCACGCAGGGCAGCAACAACTGGGCCAGGACCGTAATGCGCACGCCGGGCAGGATCAACGTCGGACAGGTCATAGACCCCGACCACCCGACGCCCAACGGAACTTCGATCATAGTGTACGCGAACGTGGACAACGACTTCGGGCACATCGTGCAGACGGTCGGCGACGCGGTGAACACGAACGGCAGCGTGCTGGTGTTCATCAAGCGCGGCAGCGAGCGCGGCACGAACATCACCTACACCGTGGACAACTGGTACGAGCTGGGCGACATCAGCGTGACGTCCGGCGGCAAGACCGTGCATCCGCCGTGGACGACCAACGCGTCGCCGGCGAGGACTTATTCGGTCACCGTCGGCGCGGGCTGCTCGAACAACGTCACCGTCGTCGGGCGCGCGAAGATCAAGGACAGCCTGACCGCGTCCGGCATCGACGAGCGCTACACCGAGGCCGTCATGCAGTGGCTCTCCGAGCACAAGACCCTCAGGGGCGACTTCGCGAACCCGGACGCCGAGGAGGTGCGGCTGGCTGACTTCATACCCTACTCCGCATGGCGCAGCAACCAGTCCTCCGAGACGGCGACGAAGCTGACGCTGACCGAGATGTACTGGCTGGACATGGACCCGACCGTAGGCAACCTCGCGCTCGTCGGCGGAATGTCCGAGGCGCCGGGGCCGGCCATAGTCGACGGATACATGGGCTCGGTGTCCGTCACGAACGTCAAGATGGGCGTGTTCATGATGATCACGAACAGGAACGACGGCGTGGCGGAGGGCAGCCGCTGGTGGACGCCCTACGTGATGCGCGGCATGGAGCCTGGCTCCACGTCCTGGGACTACTCCGCCGACTCGACCTGGAACTGGACCAGCGCGACGTTCAAGGTGACCGGCATCCTCGCGAACGGCTTCACGAGCGAGGACAACACGCGCAACTGGATACCGCTGCGCTGGTTCGTGTTCCACGAGGACTCCTTCGACCAGGCGACGAAGTCTGCGAGGATAGAGGTGCGCGACCCGTACGGCACCGAGACGCCCGGCTACTCGGCCGGATGGAAGGATTGGGTGGACGAGCACGGCTACACGCCGGTGTTCTTCAGCTGGGCCATAGACAAGCGCCTCAAGCCGTTCACGGTCGAGGTGCTCAAGAAGGAGAGCTACTACGATGACTGACGCGGCGGCTATCATGTTCAGGGCGCTGCCTCTCGCGGCGCTGCTCTTCGCGGCCGGCTGCGGATGCAGCGGCGACGGAGGCGCGGAGGCTCCGGCGGCGCCGTCCGCCGACCCGGTGGAGGACCGCATGCACGATCCCGACTACCTCGCCGCGCTGAAGAAGCAGGAGACCGGGCAGAAGGAGGCGATGAAGGCCATCGCCAGGGCGCGCGAGGCGCTCGCGGCGGCAGAGGCCGCCGGATCGGATGCGGCGGAGCTCGCATCGCTCTCCAACGCGGTCAAGGAGGCCGTTGGCGCACTTGAGAAGAACAGGGCGGAGTCCAGGGAGATCGTGCGCAGGCAGATCTCGAAGGGCTTTGCGGAAAAAGACAGGCTTAAAGCCGAGCAGCAGAAGAAGGAGAAGTGAAAATGACGACAAAGAGACTCCTGGGCATAGCAACCCTGGCAGCGGGCATCGTGTCCGGCTCCGCGGCATACGCCGACGGCGACGTGTATGAGATCCGCCCGTGTACGGCGGAGGGCGTGGCGCGGGACGCATACGCCTCGATGGCGAGTCCGCTCACCTCTGGTGAGGACGTGTACTTCATGATCCGCCTCAAAAAGCGCTCGGTCACCAGCACGGCCTGGTACGTTGACTACAACGGCCTGGGCAGCAGGGAGATATACGAGTCGCTGTACCCGATGCAGATCGGCGTCTACGTCTCCGGACAGCTCAGGTACGCGACGCTCGTCGGCTCTGCGCCTAACGCCACGAACGGCAACTTCACCGACCTCATCTTCCACTACAAGACCGAAGTCGGCGACGTGGCGTTCCCGGTCGTGCTCGCGGTCAACGACGGCAGTGGCAATCCCGTGCCGGCCAACACAGAAGATGATGATACGCTCGCATACTATCTCAACCCGGCGCGCTATGGCGTCAACAACTGGATCATAACCAACGGCGACGGGGACGACTGCAACTTCTGGCTCGGCGGGAACGCTCTTCCGTACCACGGTGCGCCGCCAGACGCGTCGCGCATGTCTGACTACGATCTGTCGCAGTGTGGAATCTACGTCCAGACCATCGACTTCGACGACGAGTGGGAGATATCAAAGAGCGAGCCCACCGCGCTGTGGCGCTCCGTGCACGCAGGTTCGTCGTTCACCGTCGGCGCGACCCCGAGGCTCGAGGCGACAGCCGAGGCCACGAGGGCCGTCACGCTGCACGTCTGGTCTGACAACGAAGATGCCGTCAGGATCAAGGGCGGCCGTCAGGTTGAACTCGTCATCGGAGCCGGCTCCGGCTTAACCAAGCTGACGTGGGTCGGCGACATCACGATCGCCGGCGGCGAGACGTACAAGGACTTCAGCATCGAGGGCGTCACGGAGGGCGGCACGGCCAACCTGATCCTCAGCCCGTGGGACAACTACAGGTATCCGCCGGGCACCGGCGTCGACGAGTACATCACCGTGCCGGTCAAGTGCGTCGAGCCGCTTCCGGCCAGCGTGGTCGTCGCGGCCGACAGGCTGACGGCGACGGCCGACGGCGACTACATGACTGCCAAGGCGCGGCTGTCGGTCTATCTGACGCAGCCATCCGATGTCCCGGTCACGATAACGGTGACGCCGCAGTTCGAAGACGGGCACACGGGCGCGTGGGGCAGCTACGTGCGCTTCTCGACGACGCAGGACTCCGTTCAGACGCTGCCCTCCGGCGACGCGGCGCCTTCGGTTACGATACCGGCGCACTCCACCGAGAAGAAGGCGATCTACGTATACACGCTCCGTGGTGACGTGCACACGGTCGGCGACGGGCACCAGATGCAGTTCGTTCCGTCGATGAGCGCGGCTGAGGAGGCCGCCAGCGGCATCCACGACATGAGCGCCGCCGGCATGTGGATCAGCGCGGCGAAGCCCGTCATAACGTCGCCCAGCTCGACGAGCGAATACGACGTCATATCCGGCAACGAACTCGAGATCGACGTCGCGGTCGACGACACCTTCGCCGACAAGACCGACGAGGCCACCGGCTACAAGGTCGAGATAAAGACCACCGCGACCTCGAACTGGGAGGAGCTCACGGAGAGATTCAAGGCCAGCGGAGAGGGCGGCGCGCTCGTCGGCCTCACCAGCGGCAAATCGCCCAAGATCAAGTACACTGCGGCGGGCGACCAGGTCTCGCAGATACGCGTCACGGCGCCGATTAGCGGCAAGGTCAGCGAGGTGACAAGCTTCACCGTGCACGTCGCCGCGAAGATGACGGCCAGCATAACGTCCAACGTCGATGTCGCGCGCGAAGGCGAGTCGGCGACCTTCACGGTCGGCCTCAGTGCCGACAACCAGGGCAATACGCTCTATGCGTTCGTGCTGGCGAGCGACTCCGACGGCAACGCGACGGCCAGCCGCTTCAGCGCGTCCGGGCGCAAGTTCCTCGTGACGTCCGACATGGACGCGACCGCGCTCGCCCGCACGCGCGGCATTCCGATCGGCGACGGCAAGGGCGGTCCCGGCAAGGAGGTGTCTGGCTCCGTCAAGTTCCTCGACGGCGTGAGCCTCGCCGAGGGCGACGGCCTCACGTGCTTCTACTTCGACGTCGCGATCTGCTCGACCGAGAGCTACGACGCGAACAGCGTGGTCTACGAGGCGTACGGGCCGATGATCGAGGTCCTTAACCTGCCGCCGTCCGTCGACCGCATCGAGATGAACGACGAAAAGCCGCTTTCCGGCGGCACCACCTTCAGGGCCAATCCGTACGTCGGCAGCCCGGTGAAGTTCAAGGCGATCGTCACCGACCCCGGCTCCTACGACCTGACCGACAACTTCAAGACGCGCTGGACGGTCTACGGTCCCGCCAAGATAGACCCTGATACGATAACGGGCAACCCGAACCTCGACGCGAACGCGAAGACGATTACGTTCCCCAAGGCCGGCGACTACGAGATCTACGTCGAAGTGCAGGACAAGGACATGGCGTCGACCGGCGCATGGATCGAGTCCAACCACTACACCGTGACCGTCGATCTGCCGCATCTGATCGTGACCCCGTCGGCGACCGAGATCCTCGAAAACGAGACCTATGCCTTCATAAGGGTCGACATCGGCCAGCCGAACTCCGCCGACCCGATCGTGGTCAAGCTGACGGTGACGCCGGCCGCGGTCAACCCGGGCAGGCTCGTCCTCGACCCCGAGTACAAGACCGCGCCCGTGGGCTATCCCGCGCCCGGCGCCAACGAATACTACATAGTCTTCCGCGACGAAGATCCGGTCAACATCGCCATCGTGGACCTCGACGGCACGGCGAAGAGCAAGTTCACGGTGAAGGCCGAGGTCCTCAACACCACGGCGTCCATCGACCCGACCAGGACCTGGGCGCAGTACTACACCGACAACTCGGCGAAGACCGACAACGCGAGGATCACCGTCTCTAACGTCGATCCCGTGCCTGGCTACAACATCACGACTCCAAACACCAACGCGTGGAAGGTGGCGGGCGGCCCGGCGACGTCCTTCCCGATCCGCTGGCAGGTGAGGAGCGACGTCGACGCCGACTTCACCGAGACGTGGCAGAACGGACAGGGCCCCGGCATCAAGGTGTCGATCACGGGCTGCGAAAACGAGCAGTCCTTCTACGTGACCGAGCCCGGCGCCAGCGGCGTGTTCATCCCCGACTTCGGCAACGAGCAGGGCGAGAAGACGGTGACGCTCGTCATCGAGGACAAGGACAACGGCAGCACGGAGGCGTACCAGTACCTCTACCTCGTCGAGGCGTCCAAGTTCCTCATGACGACCGCGACCGGACCGTCCGGCGGCAACACGACTTCGGCGCTCTCCCAGAAGTACGCCGTCAGGGCGGGCGGCCTGGGCGGCCTCGGCGAAGGCCATATCTGGGTGCCTTCGGCCAAGTTCTCCGGCGCGCGCGACTTCACGCTCTCTTGGAACTGCTCGAAGCTCCAGACCATCCAGGTCTACGCGGCGGGCTACAAGACGACCGCGCGGACCGACAACGGTTCGCTGGACGGCGCGACGATGTACGCGAACGACATCCCGCTCAACCCGAACGGCAACAACTCGACCGCCGGCAACGTGGCGCTCCAGAGCTACTACACCTATCCTGACACCGAGAGGGACTCCTACCTCTACACGTGGCTGTACCACACCGTCGGAGATTCCGGTGGCATGTCCTCGGCGATCCTCGGCTCCATCGCGCCCGAGAAGGCGGAGAGCCGCCATGCGCACGGCCTTGTGCCGCTCGCCGGCGAGGCGAACCAGGACGGCGCCTACGCCGACACCTACGTCGAGGCGATCTTCTCCAAGGAATGGCGTCCGCTCGACAACTGCGGCGACATCAACCAGGACGGCATCCCCGACCGCGCGCTCGTCGAATACGGCCTCGGCGTCTACGACGTCGACGCGGGCACGCTCTCCGGCAACGACCTCTCGACGCTCGTCGGCTACAACGAGGACGGCGACTCCCTGCCGGGCGGATACGAGGCGGGCAACGCCCTCGTGCCGAACGTCTCCGGCTCCTGGGAGACCAGCGGCGGGCCGTTCCACGCGTTCTTCGAGATCCGCGGCTTCGGCGCGGGCCTCAACGCGGGCTATCCCAACCCCGACGGCAGCGACCCGGCCCCCGACTACACCACCTTCGAGCAGAGGGCGTACCTCGCGTGGAAGGGCCTCGCGACGGAAGACGATCTGGCAGGCATGTCCGACGACGACGTGCAGACGCTCTTCGACGCGAACATAGCGGATGCCACCGCCGACCTCAAGGCGGCGACGTCGTCCGCCGGCGTGAACGGCTGGTCGCCCGAGCGTCCGACCGACCCGACTGTGGAGGACACGGACGAGGACGAGCTGCCCGACGGCTACGAGTTCTGGTTCTGGTACGGCGCGAGGGTCGGCTATTCGCAGCGCAACGCGGCGGGCGTCCTCATCTGGCAGGGCCGCCTGACCGGCAAGCGCCTCAACCTCGCCGACATCGAGGTGTTCGACACGATTCCGTCGGACGAGATCGTGGGCGCGTTCGATCCGCGTGTGAACGGCGGCGAGGCCAACGCGCTCACCGGCGCGGCGGGATCCGTCAGGAAGCGCGACTTCGACAACGACGGCCTCACGGACTACGAAGAGATGCTCATCGGCAGCAGCCCCGTCAACTGCGACACAGACGGTGACGGCCTGTCCGACGGCTGGGAGGTCATGTGGAACCTCAGCCCGCTGAACGGCGGTGGCAGCGACGGCGCGGGCGGCAATCCCGACGGGGACTTCATGGCCGCCGCAAACTCTCTGATCTGGGACGACGGCATCGGGGCCTGGACCCCGGGCGCGACGATCGTCGAGTTCGACCTCGACGGACTGCACTACGTCTACCTGACGCGCGTCGACGCTGACGACCCGGAGGATCTGGGCGACGAATTCGAGGGCTGCCGCATCGGCACGCCGTCCGCGCAGCTGACGCTCGACGGCTGCCTCAGGACCCTCGGCGGCGACAGGATACCGAGGTCGATCACGGCGTCCATGACGGTGTCGACCGAGGGCGTCGAGAACCTTGCGGTGCGCCAGATCATACCGGGCGAAGGCGAGGGCGGCATCTGGCTGATCCACGACCAGGTGCGCATGTACTTCGGCTACGACGCGCGCACGGGCTGGTACATGAACGAGGACGGCTACGTGAGCGACCGCTGGGATCCCGCCATTAACAACGTAGACGCCCGTCTGGGCCGCTTCCGTGATGCTGGCCTCGCGGTCAACACGCGCGGCTACTCCAACAGGGCCGAATATGCGTTCGGCAAGTACCGTCCCAGGGCGGTCAACGGCGTCCTCGCCTGGCTCCGCGCGTGCTGCACCAACCCGAGCCCGAACTTCGAGGCCGCGACCTGGGGCGACTCGACGACCCAGTACGAGTCCGCCGTGCACGGCGCTGACACCGACGCGAACGGCGTTCCCGACGGCTGGGAGGCGTATGTCGGCTTCGACCCGATCAACAACCCGAACAACACCGACAACAACCTTCAGTCCGACTACGACGAGGACGGCCTTTCGCTCGCCGCCGAGTACATGTCCAACGACGGCGCCAAGGCATACGCAGACTGCGAGCCCGTCGCCGCCAACACGACGTCTGAGAACGGCTGGTACAACAAGTTCTTCCCGACCGACCCGCACGACGCCGACACCGACGGCGACGGCGTCGGCGACCTCACCGAAGGCGAGTCCTGGTTCGCGACGTTCTACACCGGGCGCACCCCGTGGCCGAACGCCTACTTCACCTTCATATACGGATCGCCGACCGACGACGACAGGCAGACGTGCATACGCGGCGGCGGCCTCAACCCGAACTGCGCGGACACCGACTTCGACGGCCTGCCCGACGAATTCGAACGCCAGGGCGCCGGCATAGAGGTGCAGCCGTCCGGCGAGGTGGCGATGCCCGAGTACAACAGCGACGACATGTACACCCTGGAGCTCAGGGTCGCGGACGGCTTCGGCACCGCCGACTTCAGCGCGCCTGACAACTACATCATGGGCGGCCTCGACGGCACCGACGGCGGCGACGCAGTGACGCTGCCGACGAGGGACGCGGCCACGAACACCTTCCGCGACCGCGACTTCGACCACGACGGGCTCGAGAACTTCCAGGAGTACCTCGTGCAGACCGTCCGCATGTGGCGCTACGACGACACCGAGACGCCGCTCATGGGCCGCTCGATAATCTGGAGCGGCGATCCCGCGACCACGCGCCTCTCCGACCCGGTCGACACTGGCTGGTGGGTGCCGGTCGACACGATGAACGGCGCGCGCTACTTCACGCTCGTCGTCAATGCGCCGCTCTTTGGCTACGGCGACGTCTGGACGCCTGCGAACACGGCCGACAACGTCCTCGCGGCGGAGGTATCCGCGGCCGGCGCCTACGACTTCGTCTCGCTCGGCTACTTCGCCCCCGCAAAGAACGACTGGGATCCCGTCGCGATGATGGAGTATCCGTTCATGCGCAAGCCGGTCACTCTCTACGGATACGACCCCATCGGCAACCTCGACCGCCGCGCGTGCGGCGCCTACGTCACGACCGACCCGCGCAGGTGGGACAGCGACGACGACGGCATGGACGACTACTGGGAGGTCTTCCACGGACTCAACCCGCTCCTTGGCGGCAGCGACGTGATCAGCGACGCCTACGCGCTCAACCTCGTCAACCTGAGCAGCACGTACACGCCGTGGGCCGGCATGGAGGGCGCGTTCGAGATGATAACCGACCCGGGCCTCGATCCGTTCCTCGCGCCGTGGCGCATGGGCCTGCCCGACGCCGACCCCGACGGCGACGGACTCAGGAACATCGACGAGTCGATCATGGGCAACATGACCAGCCCGACCACGTACCACACCGACCCGTCGCCGCTGTGGATGACCGACCCGTCCTCGCCGATGAGCTACGTCACGCAGTTCTATCCGTTCATCCAGGGGCCGCTCGACATGATCAGCCGCGACATGCAGATGCTGCCGTGGACTTGGGCTTACGATGCTGGCATCGGCACGGCGGAGGGAGCCGACTCCGACCCGCAGTTCCGCTTCTCCTACGAGCGGACCGAGGGCTACGACACCGACGGCGACTGGCGCGGCGACAACCACGAGCTGGTCAAGGCGGTGCTCGACCGCAGCGATCCGCTCGACGCGGATGACCCGGCGCGCCGCTCGGCTCTGTACCTGCCGGGCGCAGGCGCCTGCGCGTACTCCTACATCGAGGGCAACCTGCCCGTCGTCGACGCATACGACGTGTTCAGGCAGTTCACCGTCGAGATGTGGATCAAGCCCGAGAAGAAGGGCGCCGAGCAGACGATCTTCGAGCGCGGCTTCGTGTACCCGCCGTCCAACCTCCAGAACGACGAGCCCAGGTGGCGCGCGAACTTCCGCGTCGCGCTCGACGAGGAGGGCGTGGTCTACGGAATGTTCGACAACGACAACGCGGTCGAGAGCGGCGCGGGCGAGACGTTCAGCTGCCAGACCGCCAAGGGACGCGAGCTGCCGCTCAACGAGTGGTCGCACGTCGCGCTCTCGTTCGACGGCAAGGCCCTCAGGCTCTACATCGACGGCGAGCTCAGGACGACCGCTCCTACGGGGCTCATCCCGGCCAACGGCATAATATCCGTGCAGCAGAACCCCGGCGACACCAACAACTATCCGTCGGCGACCTACAACACCCTGGCCGGCGCGAACACCATCGGTGCCCGCAGGGCCGTGACGGAGTTCGACTGGACCGGCGGCTTCGACCAGTTCACCGACTTCTACAAGGGCTACGTCTCCGAAGTCCGCCTCTGGGACGGCGCGAGGTCGTCCGGCGAAATCAAGAACGCGTACAAGACGCGCATGACGCCCAAAGACATCGCCGGAAACCGCGACGACGTGTTCTCGTCCTGGTTCAACGAAGGAACGCGCAACGACAACGACGGCAAGCCCAATCTTCCGGCGCATCTGCTCGCGCACTGGAACTTCTCGCAGCTCCCGTCGGCGGTCGAGGCCGCGGACGTCGCGAAGACTCCGAGCGGCTTCCTGGCCGTGCTGGACAACTGCAGGATCGGCGGCAAGGACGGCACGACGCCCGCCGAGACGGTCGTGGGCTGGTGGAGCGCCGCGGCGACCCTGCATTCGACGGTCTACGACGACTACCACGTCGTGCCCTGGATACAGAACACCGTCTCGACGCTTCCTCTGCTCGACGCGTCCCTGCACGACTCCATGTTCTGGAGCGAGCCCTACGCCGGATACATGCCGGCCATGATGCACGGCGTCGAGAGCTACCTGATCCCGAACGGCGGCAACCCGTACAAGGGCCGCGTGTACAGGTCCGAGACGGACTTGCACGCGCTCAGGCTCCGGAAGCTCGCCGAATACGACGCCGACGCCGGCTTCCGCGCGCAGCAGTACCAGTTCGAGATGAGCCGCCAGTTCGTCGGACTCGACTCGCTCGTCCCGCTCGGCGGCGCGTTCGCGAAGCGCGACGTTGACTACTGGGACGGCCAGGGCGCGGCGACGGTCTGGAGCGACACGGGCTCCGACGCGGACGGCGACGACCTGCCCGACTGGTGGGAGGAGTACGCCAGGGCGAACTACGGCGCCGGCGACGACCTTGATCCGTCGACCACCGTCGACTACAACGGCACGGCGATGACGGCCGGCGAGGCGTACGTGCGCGACCTCGCGCACGGCATGCTGCCCTCCAAGACGGTCGACAGGGCGTACCTGAACCGCGAGGACAAGAACTTCGACGGACTTCCCGACTGGTGGGGCAACATGTACGGCCTCTCGTCGAGGGGCGACGAGGACGAGGACCTCGACGGACTCAGCAACTACACCGAGTACCTGCTCTCCGAAGTGTTCGACCTCGGCAGGCTCTTCTCGCCCGTCGACGCGTTCTCCGTCAGCGACAACGACACCGACTACTTCTTCAAGATCGGCAAGCTCTACGCCGGCGAGATATTCACCGACCACGACATGATGGAGGACGGCTGGGAGGCCGGGCGCGGCGTGGACTACGTCAGCCGCTACGCATGGGACGCCGCCTCCGACAACGACGAGGACCGCTGGAGCGCGTTCGCCGAATGCCGCTACAACTCGTTCGTGTCGTCGATACTGGGCGAGAACATATCGCACATGCTGGGCGACGCCGAGATCAAGGACTTCCCGGTGCCGACGCTCGCGCTGACCCTCCGCTACAACCAGAGCCAGGACCTCTCGGGCGGCGGCGATTCCGCGCAGGGCGGTTCGCAGCAGGGCGGCCAACAGGGCGGCGAAGGCGACAACGAGCAGGAGAACACCCTCGCGCCGATCATCGTCAAGACCTACACGCCCAAGGCGTCGCAGGAGCTCAACGTCGTGCCCGACGCGACGTTCAAGATCCGTCCCGGCGAGTCCGTGGACCGCATCTTCTACATCGGCGCATACGGCGAACGCATCGTGCGCGGCACGCTCACGCCGGGCTACCTCGAGCCGGGCTCGTTCTACCTTGAGATGGCGCAGGTCGCCCAGAACAACAGCTACACCTGGCGGTTCACGGCCGAAGACGGCACCGACAGGTACCTCCACGGCAGCTACGCCTCCTACATGTACTACTACAACATGTACGGGCCCGAACGCGTGGAGCTGCAGAGCGAAGAGTTCAACTGGCAGCCGTTCGAGAACAACAACATAGTGACCGTCTCGCAGGACGGCGACTCGCCCGAGGGCTACATCAGGCTCAACGGCGTGCGCGCGGGAACCATCAACACGCAAACGGGCGCCTTCTCGCTCGACATGTCCGCGCTGGCGGACATGGGCATCGAGAACCCGACGAACGGGACGACCTACAGCCTGACCGAGGCGGTCTTCCGCATCGGCTACAAGGCCAAGGTGCCAGTGCTGCAGTCCAACAGGCTTAGGCTCTACCTCGGCACGGCCAACATCGGCGCGGTGCGCGAGGGCAAGAACCGCGTCGTGGCGTTCTACGACCTTGACGACGACGGCGAATACACGCCGGGCGAGCCGCTCGGCTTCGCCAACGACGTCGACGTCAGCTGGTTCCGCGGCGAGGCGGAGATGGAGCTCACCGACACGAGTCCGATCATCACGCGCGCGGCCCTGCGCCTCGGCGGCTCCAACGGCTCCTCCGGCGGCGGCTCCTCCGGCGACGGCGGCGATTCTGAGACGCCCGAGGCGGAGCTCGATCTGACGCAGTCCGACCGCAGCCTCCTTTACGGGACGGAAAACGGCGACTACAGGAAGCTCGTCGTCGGCAAGCTCTCCGGCGGCAAGTACGAGCGCTTCAGGGTCGTGCGTACGCTCGTCAAGTTCGCCGACCAGCCAATCGACGAGCTTGGCTACGGCGTGGACTACCTCGGCGTCGCGGGACGCACGGTCGTCGACAAGTGGCTTGAACTCGACCAGCGGAACTTCTTCTTCGAGGGCGACGTGCTCGAGAACGGCGCGCTCGACCTCGACTGGTACGACCTGGAGTCGGACGTCGTGCGGAACCCGAATCTGGTCCAGCTCGGCGTGGATCCCGTTGAGGTCACGTACAGGATCATACTCGGCAACGGCAACGACGCGGTCGACGGCACGAACAACCTGTACTCGATCGCGACGGTCAGGCACTTCGACCCGAAGAGCTCCCGCGCGAAGCCCGAGGCCTTCGCGCCAGGCTCGCAGGCGGCGGCGGTGTACGGCGCGAGGCCGACGTTCAAGTGGACGATGAACGGCAACAACTCCTACACGGCCTTCAAGGTGCAGATCATGACGCAGTCCGGATCGACCGTCTGGGATTCCGGCGTCATGAGGGCGCCTGCGACGGATCTCGACGGGGTCTACACCTACGAACCGGAGGTGTACGCCGGCGACCAGCTCTCCGTCTCCCAGAACTACAAGTGGCGCGTGAGTATGTACAACGCCAAG
>Ga0310690_10004280_pt1 | contig 20411 bp, 9 predicted proteins | sample AusTroGonzalo_MG_2_FD_207661 | JGI IMG/M metagenome (GOLD analysis project Ga0310690, IMG submission 207661) | Bovine rumen microbial communities from tropical cattle in Woodstock, Queensland, Australia - Gonzalo_04 (v2) (version 2) | ecosystem: Host-associated > Mammals > Digestive system >...
TAGAGCATAATCAGCTCGTTGCTGGAGAGCGTCTTCATAAACTGTTTGTGGTTCGCCTTGGCGACAAACTCGTTGTATTTCTGCTCATCTAAGAAATAGGGGGCCTTTTTCGCGCTGTTGTCCCACATCTCCGTCATCATCTGGCGCACCACCGGTTCACTCTGCACATATTTCTTCAAGGCAGCCGGAATATTCTCGGGTTTCTCGTGCGTGAAATAATAGGTCATCAATTCCACAAAACATTCTTTATCAATCTCTTCCATATATTCTTCACGGAATTTCCGGCTATTTTCGGTAAGGTAGAGACGCTGATCATCATAGACCCGTTCCTCGGTAAAGAGCTTGCTCATGTAGGGATAGACCAGCTCTTCCATCAGCTCCACGCCGAAGAGGTATTCGTTGATGTACGTCACCACTTGCAGATTGTTGTTGTAGCTCTCATAGACCTTCTTCATGTCCTGCAACAGCGTGCCGTATTCCGCTTTGCGTTTGGGATCGGCGTTCACCCACTGTTGGAACTCTTTCTCCTGTGCCTCTTTCTTGCCGATAACGTCGCATTCGCGGATGCCCTTGCTCTCGCCTTGCCATTTTTTCCAGCCGTTGGAGATGCCGTTGGCTTTGGCGGAATACATGAGACGGATGCGCGGGTCGAGGTTCATCTGCTTCTTCATTGCGTCGAGGCGGATGGTGCGCGCCTGTATCGCGATGGGGTTCTGGATGTTAGCCACCGCATTCACGCCGTCGGAGATGAGGAACTGCTTCGTGGTTCCGGGATAGCCGAACACGAGGGTAAAATCGTTCTCCTGCACGCCCTTGATGGAGACCGGAAAGTACTGTTTCGGCTTCATCGGGATGTTCTTCCGGTTATAGTCGGCGGGCTTGCCGTCCGGGGCGGTGTAGATGCGATAAAGCGAGAAGTCGCCGGTATGGCGCGGCCACATCCAGTTGTCGCTGTCACCGCCGAACTTTCCGATGCTCTCCGGCGGAACGCCCACGAGACGGATGTCGCTGTAGGTCTCCGTGACGAACATAAAGTACTGATTGCCATAGTAGAACGGCTTGATCTGCGCCTTATAACCCGTGCCCTCGGTGGCCTTTCTCGTCACCTTGGCGATGTTCTCCTTGACCTTTGCCTGCCGGTCGGCCTCCTTGGTCTGGTCGGTGATGCCATTCAACACTTGGTCGGTGACATCCTCCATGTAAACGAGGAAGGTGACGGTAAGCCCCTCCATAGGGATTTCCTCCTCCTTGCTTTTGGCCCAGAAGCCGTCGTGGAGGTAGTTGTGTTCCATGGTGCTATGCGACTGCACGAAGGAGTAGCCGCAGTGGTGGTTGGTGAGCAGAAGTCCTTGCGAGGAGATGAGTTCGGCGGTACAGCCGCCTCCGAAGAGCACGATGGCGTCTTTCATGCTGTTGTGGTTGATGCTGTATATGTCGTCCGCCGTGAGGTGGAAGCCCAGCTGCTGCATTTCCGCCTCGTTCTGGCTAAGATAGAGGGGAATCCACATGCCGCCGTCGGCGCGCGCGAAGCCAATGATGGCCGCAAATAAGAGGGTGAAAAGTAATGATTTTTTCATATTTGAATGTTTTTAATTGACACGTTAATTTAGAGGGCGCAAAGATAATATTTTTGCCTGAAAAAATGTACTTTTGCGGCCGAAAAAAGAGGATTATGAAAATCATTAACTTCTGCGTCAACTTAGTCCAGAAATACCTGCCTGAGCCGTTCGTGCTGGCTATTTTACTCACCATTATCGCGGCTGTCACCGCCATGCCCGTGTGCCACCAGACCCCCGTGGAGGTCATCGAGCACTGGGGCAACGGCGCGTGGGGACTGCTGGCTTTTTCCATGCAGATGTCGTTGATTTTGGTGTGCGGCGCCACTTTCGCGGGTGCGCCGGCTATCAAGAAGGGCATCCACAAGATCGCTGCGCTGCCTAAGACGCCTGCCGCCGCCATCGCCACGGTGACACTCGTCTCCGCCATCGCCTGCTGGGTCAACTGGGGCTTCGGACTCATCGTGGGGGTCATCCTCGCCAAAGAGATTGCCCGCGACTGCAAAGGCGTGGATTACAGACTGTTAATAGCCTCTGCCTACAGCGGTTTCGTGGTGTGGCACGCCGGTCTCTCAGGGTCCATTCCGCTGACCATGGCCACTGCCGGCGAGGCCCTCACCAAAGCCACCAACGGCGCACTTACGGAACCCGTAAGCGTCTCCTCCACCCTATTCGCCCCGCAGAACCTCATCATCGTGCTGCTTGTCATCATCGCCATCACCGTGGTCAACACGCTGATGCACCCCAAGGGCGAGCACGTGGTCACGGTAGATCCGCAGCTACTCTACGAACCCGAGGAGGCTCCCGCGAAGGAGGACAACTCCCCGGCGGCCAAGCTGGAACAAAGCTATATCTTGTCGGGCATCGTGGCGCTGTTAGGCTTCAGCTTCTTGATTATCAAACTTTTCGTAAGAGGCGGTTCGTTGGACCTCAACGCTGTCATCATGCTGTTCCTGTTTACGGGCATCCTGTTTCACGGCACACCCGCACGCTACGTCCGCGCCTTCACGAAGTCGGCGGGCAGCGCGGCAGGCATCATCCTGCAGTTCCCGTTCTACGCAGGCATCATGGGCATCATCACGGGCGTGGGCGCGTCGGGTATCTGCTTTGGCACAGTCATCAGCGACGCCTGCATCGGCATCTCCACCCCGACGACCTTCCCGCTGCTGACGTTCCTCTGCGCGGCGGTCCTCAACCTGTTCGTACCCTCCGGCGGCGGTCACTGGGCCATCCAAGCCCCCGTATTCTTCACCGCCGGAGCCAATCTCGGCGTCGACCCGGGCCTCACCGGCATCGCCATCGCTTGGGGCGACGCGTGGACCAACCTCATCCAGCCCTTCTGGGCGCTGCCCGCACTGGCCATCGCCAAACTCAACGCCAAAGACATCATGGGGTTCTGCCTGATCGACTTGGTGGTCACGGGGATTATTATTTGCGGCGGGTTGTTGATGTGGGCGATGTAACCTTCACTGCGGCTTGTCTTTTGGACACGCCCCACACTGCGGCTTGTCTTCTTGACACGCCTCACAGGCCTATCTTTTGGACACGCCCCATAGGCTTGTCTTTTGGACACGCCCCACACTGCGGCTTACGCCTTGTGTGGGGTTAATTGCACTTCGTGCGTGTTGCCTCTCCGAGGCTGCTTAAGGAAAGAGTTTTTTTATATTTTTGCGTTTTCAAATGGTAAAATTGTAAAACATTGAATATGAGAAAACTATACGTTTTTGTAACGATGGTTTTGTGCGCTGTAATGCCGTTTTATGCGGTGGCGCAGAGTCAAGACGAAAAAAAAGAGAAGAAAAAGAAAGAACGCAAGGAGGTGAATCCGAACTTCAAGCACAAGTTCACGACCTTCCATCTAGAGGCACGTGCGGCATTGGAGTGCGACTTTGGGCAGACTAAGTGGTCCAATACTCCTACGGGGTTCCAGCCGACGGGAGGAACCACCGCTCAGCATAACTATGGTTTTCATGGCGACTACTTCAACTTCCTGCTGGGAGGTGATATTGGCGACCATATCTCCTATTTTCTCCGCCAGCGCATCATTCCCTTGAAAGGCGCCAAAAGCCTTTTTGACAATACCGATTACCTCTATATCCAATACAAATTCAACAAGCAATGGTCACTTCGCATGGGTAAAGAAGCCCTCTTTGTGGGTGGCTTCGAGTATGATGCACCGCCTATCGATGTTTATTACCAGACCTATTACTGGAGTATGTTCTCCTGTTTCCACCTCGGCGTATCAGCGGCATACACCGACAAGAGCGGCAAGAACAAGATTGTGTTTCAGTTCGCCAATTCGCCCTACGTGAAGTATATTGACGAAAATAATCCTGAAAATAATTGGAAGAAAGGACTTTTCTCCTACAACCTCTATTGGGCGGGCAATTTCGGGCCGTTTCATACTCTCTATTCCATTAACATGATGGAGTACCAGCGCGGTAAGTTCATCAATTACATCGCATTGGGCAACCAGTTGAAATTCAAGAATTGGTCCATCTACGTGGATTACATCAACCGTGCTGCCGGATTCCAGAATTTCTTTCAGGATTTCTCTCTCGTGAGCCGTTTGGACTGGCAGGCCTCTCCTAGTGTAAACCTCTTTGCCAAAGGTGGTTATGAACAGAATTTCGCCAACTACACCTATACGGATGATTACGGCAACACTTTTGCAACAGACATGATGATGCCAAACAACCGTAACTATTGGTTTTATGGTCTCGGTGTCGAATTTCGCCCGAGAGTATATCCCGATTTGCGCGTCCATGCATACGTGGCCAACGCAGTGATGCATACGCCGCAAGATCTTACGCAGATAGTTGAAAATGATGATGTTAAAAAATCCACCCTCACTGCCAACGTCGGCGTAACCTGGCGCCTCGATTTCATGAAATTTTTGCCCGAAAAGTTGAAATAAAAATGCACGAACAGCGGATGCCATAATACGACATCCCTACTTTGAACTTTGAACCTTGAACTTTGAACCATAACCCTTACCCCCATGCCCATCTTCCACTTCAAAACCAATAATATTTTGCATCAGGTCTCGCGCATATCGCGGAACAACGTGGTGCGCTACATGGTTCGCGCGTACGGCCGCACTCGGGAACTCATCATCTTCCTGATTTTGTTCTTCGGCTTCTTCGCCGGTCTGTCTATCAAGATGAGTCTGCCGAACATGCTGAACACCTTCATGAACACTGCCTACAAACTGCTGATAGACACGGTGTTCTACATCATGGCCATCACGGTGATGACGGGCGCTATCAGCAAGCTGTTCGTGGAATTCGGTGTGGTGGTTCTTTTGGAGAAGTTGCTGAAGCCGCTGATGAAGCCGCTCTACAACCTCCCCGGCGTGGCCTCGCTCGGCGCGGTGATGACCTTCCTGAGCGACAATCCCGCCATCATCACGCTGTCGAAGGACAAGACCTTCAGCCGCTATTTCAAGCAGTACCAGATTGCCTCGCTGACCAACTTCGGCACCTCCTTCGGCATGGGACTTGTGGTGGTCGCCTTCATGACGGGCCGAGGCTACGGTAGCGGCGCCCTTATCGGACTTGCGGGCGCATTTATTGGCAGTATCGTCACCACGCGCATGATGCAGAAGCTGACGCTGAAAGCCTACCCCGAACTGGACTCCCCGATGCCCGACTCCGTGGTGGAGGAGAAACCGTTGAAAGAGGTGGTCGATGAATCTGATGGTTCCATAAAGGTTGAGGAAGAGGAGAAAAAGGGACCGTTTTTGCGCACCTTGAACGCCATGCTCGACGGCGGCAAGAGCGGTGTGGAAATCGGCATGTCCATCATCCCGGGCGTGCTCATTATCTCCACCATCGTGATGATGGTGACATTCGGACCCTCCCTCAACGGCAATTACACGGGCGCGGCCTACGAAGGCGTGCCGTTGCTCCCCTGGCTGGCCGGCAAGATCGACTTCGTCTTCAGGTGGCTGTTCGGATTCACGCACCCCGAGCTGATCGCCTTCCCGATTACCGCTTTGGGCGCGGTCGGCGCGGCCATCGGCCTGGTGCCCGCTTTCGACGCATCTGGCTTGATAGACGGAAACGCCATCGCAGTTTTCACAGCCATGGGCATGTGCTGGAGCGGCTTCCTGAGCACCCACACCGGCATGCTCGACTCCCTCGGCTACCGCAAGCTCATCTCCAAAGCCATTGCCTCCCACACCGTCGGCGGCCTCATCGCCGGCATCTCAGCACACTGGCTGTTTGTGCTGTTTTCGTTGATTTAAAGGTTAATGATTATTGGTTAAAGGTTAATGATAACCAGTTGATGATAAACGAAAGACGGGAGGCAATAGTGCTTCCCGTCTTTCAATCAACAACAACCAATTTTTATATTAAATCATGACATTTCTGCTCTGTTTTTCACGGTGCAAAGAAACAATCTTTCCATCACGTGGCTTATCCCCATTATTTGCGTTTTTCTCAACCTTCCATAACCATTTCTAATGAATCTCATCCTTGTTCGGGGGCACTTGGAAGCGTTCTGTCCTGTTGCCTATTGCCCTTTGCCTGTTGCCTATTGCCTATTGCCTATTGCCTGTTGCCTGTTGCCTGTTGCCTGTTGCCTATTGCCTGTTGCCCTTTGCCTGTTGCCCTTTGCCTGTTGCCCTTTGCCTGTTGCCTAAAAAAATGTATTTTTGCGGCGAAATTCCTCGCTGTAATGAAAAAAGCCATCATCCTTTTACTGCTGCTCTGCCCCGTGATACTTTTTGCGCAGGCGGACGTGGACTCGCTGTTCCAAGTGTTCGAGCATGGCGGCGGGAGCCGGCAGTACGCTGTCGAGAAGCAGCTGATCGAGCAATTCACGCAGGAGGAGCTTTACGACTGGCCTGTGTCCGGCCGCAAAGCCTCCGACCGTAAATTTAACGAAATGCTCGTCTATCTCGGCATGGGCATTCACCAGCTCGACGAAAGCCAGTTCGCGAAGGCCGCCGAACTCGGTCTGAAAGCGGAACAGCTGGTCCCGAAAGACTCCCTGCGTTGGTTCTCCAGCTGCTACGAACTCCTCAATGTCGCCTACTTCCGGCAGGGCGAGTTCGTGAAAGCTCTGGAATACGCCCAGAAGGACTACGAAATCGGCGAGCAGCTCGGCGACGACCGCATCCGCAGCTCTGCCCTCAACTCCTTGGCCGCCATCCATTGTTACACCAAACACCTCGACAAGGCCCTCGAATACATTAACCGCGCCATCGACATCGAGCGCAAAGGGGACGACGACAGGGCATTGGCCATCCGTCTCGGCGTGAAATGCGAAATCCTGCTCCTGTCCGACCGCCCCGACGAGGCTTTGGAGGCTATCGAGGAGGCCATTGAAATCGACCGCAAAGCTGGTCGTACCGAGAAAGTCGGCATCCGGTTATCGCAGAAATCCGACATCTTCGCCAACAAGCAGCAGTGGGAGGAGTGCCGCGCCACCTGTCTGCAAGCGTTGGAAATCTTCGAGCAAGCAAACAATACCGTTGATAAAATCATCACCCTTAGGCAATTAGGGGCTTGCGAGACGCAGCTCAAACTCTACAACGAAGCCGAAAAGCACCTGCTCGAAGGCGAAACCCTTTGTCTGAAAACCGGTTTCCGGCCGCAACTGTGCCGTATTCAACGAAACTTGAGCGACCTCTACCGCGCAACCGGCCGGTTGGACAAGGCGATGGACTACTTGGATCGCTCGGCCACGCTCAAGGATTCCCTCAACGAAGAACGGCAGCAGAAGATTATCGGCGAGTACCAGCTGCGCTTCGACCTCAAGGAGAAAGAGCAGGAGGTGGAGATGCAACGCGCCGCCATCCGTAAACGCAATGTCATCGCATACTCCTTGCTTACAGTGTTTTTCTTAGCCGTGTTGCTCGCGATTTCCGGCTACCGGTTAGCCAAAATCCGCAAAAAACGGAATGCCGAGTTGGAGGAGTCCAACCTCGTCAAAGACCGCTTCTTCTCTATCATCTCCCACGACTTGAAGAATCCCGTGAAGGCCCAAACGCAGTTGCTCGGGCACTTGAGCGAACACTACGACGAGGTGGACGACACGACAAAAAAGCGGCAGATCCAGGCTCTGAAAGAGTCGGGCGAACATCTGAGCGAGCTGCTCACCAACCTGCTCGACTGGGCCTCGATCGAGAGCGGGCGGATGACCTGCAAACCCATCCGAGTCGATTTGGCCGCCGTGGTGCGCAAGTCCATGAAAATGGTGCAGACCACCGCCGACGAGAAGCAAATTAGCATTGTGCCCCAGCTCAGCGAAAACGGATATGCCTTCACGGACCTCAACTTCGTGGAGACCATCCTGCGGAACCTGCTCTCCAACGCCATCAAATTCTCCCACCCCGGCGGTTCGGTCGAGGTGGTTACCGCACCTGACGGCGACCGCATCGCCCTCTCGGTGGTCGACCACGGCGTGGGGATGACCGACGAACTGAAGGCCCGACTCTTCCAGAAGAAGGATATCTCCACCTTGGGCACTCGTGAGGAGACCGGCACCGGTCTGGGCCTCATCGTCTGCCAAACCCTGGCCCAACTCTCCCACGCCGACCTCACCTTCGACAGCGTTGTCGGAGAGGGAAGCACTTTTACATTGCACTTACCCACGAGCGAGGCGGGGTTTAAGAATTTCGGGAGTTAGGAGCCCTGGGATTGAAGCACAATCAGAAAACACCAGCATAGTATGATCAAAATCCTATTAGTTGAAGACCAGATACTTACCCGCATGGGCATGACCATGGCGCTGAGCCATCGAACCGGCTGTACCATCGTGGCGGAAGCCGGCTCCGTGCAGGAGGCCAAGAACCAGCTCAAACAGCTGCAGGAGGTGGACGTGGTGCTCCTCGACCTACTTCTCCCGGACGGCAACGGCGCCGAAGTGGTGCAGTTTCTCCAGAACCGAGGCTCCGATGTCAAGGTGCTGGTCATCTCCGCCAACACCAACAAGGAAACCATCCTCAAGCTCGTGGACATGGGCATCATGGGGTTCATCAGCAAGTACGCCGACATCCCCACCCTGGTCGCCGCCATCCATTCTGTGTACAACGGCATCGAGTATTTCGGGCAGGATGTCTCCGAAATCATACACGCCGTCTCCACCGCCAAGGAACACACCGAGGACATCTTCACCGACCGGGAGCTCGACATCGTGAAACTCTGCGCCAAGGGGTTGAGTGTAAAACAGATAGCCGAAGAATTGAGCATCAGCACGCGCACCGTGGAAACCCACAAAAACAACATCTTCAAGAAGTTAGGATTCAACACCACCAGCGAGCTCATCCATTGGGTGTTTGAGCACGGAATCGTGAACGGGTGATTCAAGTTTCAGGTTTCAGATTTCCCGCTGAGTAGAGCCAGGTTCCTATCTCTTGAGCCCTAGCCTACACTTCCTACGTATTTTTACGTATTTTTTGTGTTATCAACAACTTATCAACATATATCTTGTTGATAATCAGTGTATTGTTAGATAAAGATATAAAACTGAGAAAAAAAGGTCAAACGAACCTTATTTGTTTTTATTATTTTTGCCAAACATATTTTGGAATATAAGTATCACTAAATTTATCAATATGAAAAGATTTTACATTCTACTGTGTTTCAGCGTATTAAGCACTTTTGCTTTCGCCCAGTCAGCCATTGTTCCGCTTGGTGGTGACGCGCAAGGGTCCACCGGCAGCGTGAGCTACACCGTTGGACAAGTCGTCACCCAGACCGCCGCCAACAGCAACGGTTCCATCTCCGTGGCCGAGGGTGTCCAACAGCCCTACGAAATCCAGACGGTGGGCGTCAACGACTACCCGATGATTACCCTCAACGCCAAGGTCTACCCCAACCCGACCGAGAACATGGCCCAGCTCGAGCTTAACGGTTTCGAACTGCCCGCCGACGGTCTGCAGGCCAACCTCTTCGACAGCAAGGGTAAACTCCTGCAGCGCATTCCTGTCATCGGTGACGTCACCGAGTTCCAAATCGGCCAGTACGCCACCGGCACCTACTACCTCGAACTTCGCCACGGCGAACAATCCGTAAAGACCTTTAAGGTCGTACGCAAATAACGAACAATCAATTCTTTCATTAAATCATATTATTATGAAAAAGATTTACCTACTAATCACGATGCTGGTGCTCTGCGTGGCGAGTGTATTCGCCCAGGCACCAGAGAAGTTCAGCTACCAGGCGGTGGTTCGCAACGCGAGCAACCAGCTGGTAACGAACGCGAGCGTGGGTGTGCGCGTGAGTGTGCTGCAAGGCTCGACTTACGGCGCGGCCGTGTATGTGGAGACACATACGGTGGCCACCAACGCCAACGGTCTGTTGACCCTCGAGATCGGTGACGGCACCGTGCAGAACGGCAGCGTTTCCAACATCGACTGGGGTAACGGCCCCTATTTCCTCAAAACGGAGATCGACCCCAACGGCGGCACGAACTACTCCGTGACCTCCACGCAGCAGATGCTGAGTGTTCCCTACGCCCTCTACGCTGCCGAGGCCGGCAATGTGCCCGCCTTCGCGGTGACCCCCACCGACACCGGCTATGTGTTGGTGCTGACCTCCGCCGACGGCACGACGGCCTCCTACGTGATCCGCAACGGCATTGACGGACAAGACGGTGCCCAAGGCCCTGCCGGTCCCGCCGGTCCTGCCGGCCCTCAGGGTGCCCAAGGTATCCAAGGTGAACAAGGTCCTGCCGGCCAACAAGGCCTGCAAGGTGAACAAGGCCCTGCCGGCCAACAAGGCCCGCAAGGTGAACAAGGTCCTGCCGGTGCTGCCGGCCAGGATGGCTTCTCCCCGATTGTGAACACTGTCCACGCTGGCGACAGCACGGTTGTGACGATTACGGATGCTACCGGCCCCCACACGTTTGTGATTCATGACGGTGCCCAAGGCCCCCAAGGTATTCAGGGTATCCAAGGTATTCAAGGTATCCAAGGTGAGACAGGTCCTGTTGGTCCTGTTGGTCCCGCCGGTCCTGCCGGTAACGACGGTAAGGGCATTTCCTCGATTGTCGGCCCCACTGTGAACGGTCTTGAAAAGACCTATACCATCATTTATACGGATGCTTCTACTTCCACCTTCACCGTGACCGACGGTGCCCCCGGCGCGGACGGCGCTGACGGTGCGGACGGTGCCCCCGGCGCTCCTGGCGCTCCCGGTCAGGACGGCCGCGGTATCGTTTCCATCACCGGTCCCGTGCAGAGCACGACCAACCCCCTCCAGCAAATCTACACCATCAACTATACGACCGGCGAGCCCACCACCTTCACGGTGACAAACGGTGCTAACGGTCAAGACGGTGCCAACGGCACGAACGGTACGGACGGCCAGAATGGTCAAGACGGTTTCTCCCCGGTTGTCACGACGGTCTCTGCCGGCGACAGCACGGTGGTGACCATCACGGACGCCAACGGCCCGCACGCTTTCGTTATCCGCAACGGTGCTGACGGTGCTCCCGGCCTGAACGGTCAGGATGGCACGAACGGCACAAACGGTACGAACGGCCAGGATGGTCAGGACGGTTTCTCCCCGATCGTGACCACGGTCTCTGCCGGCGACAGCACGGTGGTAACCATCACGGACGCCAACGGCCCGCACGCTTTTGTTATCTATAACGGTGCCAACGGTCAGGACGGTGCTCAAGGCCCGCAAGGTGAGCCTGGTGCTGCCGGTGCCCCCGGTGCTGCTGGCCAGGACGGTCGCGGCATTGTGGAGATTACCGGTCCGTTGAGCAGCAACAATGTTGATACCTACACCATCCACTACAGCGACAACACCACTTCCACCTTCACGGTGACCAACGGCCTTGACGGCACGGCCGCCGCTGCTGGTACGGGCATCGACTCCATTGTCAAGACCGGCACGGCTGACAATGTCGATACCTACACTATATATTATAGTAACAACACCACCTCCACCTACACGGTAACCAACGGTGTGAACGGTACAAATGGTACGAACGGTACCAACGGTACGGACGGCACGAACGGTGCTGACGGCCGCGGCATTGTGAACATCACCGGTCCGCTGAGCAACAACAATGTCGACACCTACACCATCCACTACAGCGACAACACCACCTCCACCTTCACGGTGACCAACGGTGTCGATGGCACCAACGGTACCGACGGCACCAACGGTCGCGGCATTGCCAGCATCGAGCTGGTCAACACCGTGGACAACGTGAAGACCTACAAGATCAACTTCGACGACGGCTACGCTTACACCTACGACGTGGCTGACGGCGCACAAGGTGAGCAGGGTCCCGAAGGCCCCACTGGTCCGCAAGGCAAGAGCATCTCTTCCGTTGTGTTGGACAGCCAGGATGCGACGAGCAGCACCTACAAGGTGATGCTTGAGGACAACACCTCCGCCGGCACCTTCACGGTGTTGAACGGCCAGGACGGTGTCTCCCCGACGATGACCGTGACCCAGTCCGGCACGAACATCATTATCGCATGGACGGATGCCACGGGTTCGCACAGCCAGACCATCCAGACGGTCACTGGCGGCGAGGCCACGCAACAGCAGGCCAACTGGACGGAGACCGACCCGACGGCTGTCACCTTTATTCAAAATAAACCGACTCTTGCCCCCGTGGCCACGAGCGGCAACTACAGTGACCTGACCGGCACGCCGACCATCCCGACGCAAACAAGCCAGTTGGAGAACAACAGCGGCTTCATCACCGCTGCGGAAGTTCCCGCGCAGGTGAACGCCGACTGGAATGCTACCTCCGGTGCGGCCGAGATTCTCAACAAGCCGAACCTCGCCCCGGTTGCCACCAGTGGTGATTATAGCGACTTGACCGGCACGCCGACCATCCCGACAGTTCCCACCAACGTGAGCGAACTCACCAACGATGCGAACTACATCACCGCTGCGGACGTTCCCGCACAGGTGAACGCCGACTGGGAAGCCACTACAGGCGCCGCAGAAATCCTCAACAAGCCGGCCCTCGCCCCGGTTGCCACCAGCGGTGATTACAGCGACTTGACCGGCACGCCGACCATCCCCTCCACTGTGGCCGAGTTGACCGACGCTGCTGAATATGCGAAGGTGACTGATATCCCGACCCAGACGAGCCAGTTGACGAACAACAGCGGCTTCATCACTGCAGCGGACATCCCCGCCCAGGTGAACGCTGACTGGGACGCCACGAGCGGTGCGGCTGAGATCCTCAACAAGCCCGACATTTCCGAAATACAGATTCAAAGCATCAGCAATGACACGATGTATTTCACCAACGGCACTTTCGCGGTGATGACGGCCAACTGGGACAATGTGACCAACAAACCAACTTTCGGTATTGTGGCCTTCACCAACGACTACAACGATCTCGCCAACACGCCCTCCGATCTGGGCGACTTCTCCAATGCCGCAGGTTACATCACTGCTGCTGACATCCCTGCTCAAACGCAGGCTGACTGGCTCGAAACCGACGCAACCGCGGCTTCCTACATCCATAACAAACCCAATATGGACGACTACCTCACCGATGCCGACTTGAGCAATTTCGTAACCAAGACCGACGATGAGACTGTGGGTGGTCAAAAGACCTTCACTGACTTTACCACTTTTGAGGGAGATGTAGAATTCAATGAGACTGCTTATTTTGACAGCTACGCTTATTTCAATGAATTCGTGGATTTCTATGAAGATGTGGATTTCGACGGTAATGTGGATTTCTACGGCGATGTTTGGGTAAGCAACAGCTACAGCGCCATGGTTCCCTCCGTGTTGGACAACATCGAAGCTGACGGCACCATCAATGTGGAGTCCGCCAATGGCAACACCAGCTGCAGACAAGCGGTGAACTATTGCGATTTGCAGGAAATCTATGACGACCTGCAGGCAAAGATGCAGAACAAGCTGAACGAGCTCACCGACGCTTTCGACGCCCAAGTGGATGACCTGTTGGACAGCATTGCCAAACTGAACAACAAGCTCAACACCCCGAAGGACGGCGAAGCCTGCCCGAATACTCCGACAGTAACCGATGTTGATGGCAACACCTATTCTACGGTGCGCATCGGCAACCAATGCTGGATGCGCGAGAACCTTCGTGTCACGAAATTCCCCAATGGAACAAGTTTGACACAAAATAGCGGTAGTTCCACAACAGTCGGCTATTATAAAAACCCCTATGGCGGCAGTACTTATGTTAATATTAAGGGTTATGAGTATAACTTCTTTGCAGCCACCAACGGGTTGACTGCTGCTGCATCTGGCACAGTACAAGGTATATGCCCGGATGGATGGCATTTGCCCTCTGATGCTGATTGGAGCACTTTGAGCTCATACGTTATTGCCCAAAGTCAATATAAGGTGGGAGGTTATATCAACAAAGCGTTGAGTTCGCCCTTATATTGGACTTCAAGCAATAATTCCGGTAGTGCTGGTAATGATCCTGCTTCTAACAATGCTCTCGGCTTTTCTATGGTTCCAGCTCATAGTGATACTTGGGCAGACTTATGGTCCTCCAGTTTAAAAGAGTGGGGATGGTCAAGTTCTTCACAACAAAACTCTATAGGCAACTGGAATGCTAGCAACACCGGTTTTTACGGCGTCCGTTGTATCCGCAGCAATTCCAACGGCGAGACCAACACCATCCCGACACCCACTGTGGAGACCTACGCTCCTGCGCAAGCTGTTACCAACCTTACTATGAATTCCGTCACTCTCAAGGCTGGTAGAATCGTGTCTGACGGTGATATGGCTCCGCTCACAGGGGTTCAGAAAGCTGGTTATGTTCGCAGTACTGCTGCAGGCACGTTTACGGATGCCACGTTGCGTATCGGCAAGTCGAACACGATAACAGGTGCTACCGTGACTTCCATTTCTTCGTATCCTTACGTGCTGACTTCTGTAAGCCTGTCAGGTCTTACCTCCAACACCAAATACTACTACCGTGTCTATGCTATCAGCCTGCAGAACGACACTGTTTACGGTGCGGTGAAGTACTTCACTACCGAGAGCAATGAAAAGGCTTGTACCTCCATTGGACCGAATGCGGAGAACATCACGGATGCTGCCAGCAACTCTTACCCGACGGTGGCCGTCGGTTCACAATGCTGGTTGGGCAGCAACATGCGTATCACCAAGTACGCTGACGGCACCACCCTCGCTTCCTCGGCCTACAAGTCCACTTCCGGCGGTCTGACCAGCTATGGTTACCTCTATTCTTACGAGGCAGCTATGCGCGGCACCTACGCCTCCACCGGCAACGTGCAGGGTATCTGTCCCGCCAACTGGCACATGCCTTCCGCTTCCGAATTTTCAACGATGAAGAGCTCCATGCAAGGCAACACTGCTTACCAGTGTAACAGCACTTCCACGAACATTGCCAAGGCCATGGCTTCCAAGAGCGGCTGGACTGCCTCTTCCTCAACCTGTGCAGTAGGTAATGATCTGACCAGCAACAATGCCTCTGGATTCAACACCTACCCGGCCGGCTACTACAACAACAGCACAGCCTCTAACTATGGTACCGGATCATACACTTGGAATGTCGGCGGATACTACGTCCTCAAAAACGACAATGCTGCTATTACGTCTTATACGACAACCAACACTTCATGGTACTTCTCCGTGCGTTGCGTGTATGGCAGTAACTACGCCCCTGCCGTGGCCACTGGCACTTCATCCAGTGTTTCAGTAACGTCTGCCACCCTCGGCGGCACCCTGAACCACGCTGGAACGGGCTCGGTCACCGCACGCGGTATATGCTACTCTTCCACAAACGAGAACCCCACCACCTCCAACTCCACCAAGGTAGCCTCCGGCACGGGTACGGGCAGCTACACGGTGGATTTGACGGGCCTCTCTCCCAACACCACCTACTACTACCGTGCATACGCCACTAACGGCAACGGCACTTCATACGGTGCAGTGAAGAGCTTCACGACTCAATCGGGCAAAACCATTACGAACGCTACCAGCACCTCTTATTCTTATGTCGTATCTAAAACGAGATTGAGAGTGGCAGGTACCATCACAAACGGTGCGGCCACGGAAAATATCCAACAATGGGGATTCTATTTGTACAAAAAGCAATCTGACGGAACATACTCACAGGTATTAGATGCATTTAATAATGCTTCGGGCACTTTTCCATCCGGATCCTATTCCTGCACGCTGAATTCAACACCAGCAAGCGGAACCTATAGCATGTACATTGATAATTTGGAGCCGGGCGCCACCTACAAGTTCAAGGCTGAGATCAAAACCGATGTACAAGGTTGGATTAGCGCTCCTTCAATGTCCGGTGAATACACGATGTATTCCGCTCCTTCCGTGAGCACAACTTCCGCCACCTATTCCGGATCAGGACAATCCCATACATTCACAGGTTCTCTCAATAGTCTTGGCAATCCTTCTTGTACGGAATGGGGTTTGTTGATTGGTTCCAACAGTACGCCTACATTCTCTAACTCCACCAAATACTATTGGAGCAATCCTTCTTCCACGGGATCAAATTCCAAATCAATCAACTTGTTATGGTCTGGTAACACCTATTACTACCGTTTCTATGCCATCAATTCCGTTGACACGGTTTATGGTACTATTAAGAGCATCACCAGTCCGTCTGCCCCGACAAGTGTCGGTTTCGTCAACGGTTATGATTCTCCTTATTACTACAGCACGAACATCACCCAGAACTCCATCAAATTGATGACCAGTGGATCGACAGGTACCGCCCCGCTTACGGGTCGTGGCTTAGTGTACACCACCAGTTCATCCGTGGCCGGCACTACACCTACCTCTTCCAACGTTTCTACCAGTTCTTCGGATGTCTCCAGCAAATGGGTAAAAGTGGAAGGCACTACTTCTTCCGTCATCGTCATCATTTCAGGGCTCAGCTCCAACACCACTTACTATGTCAAATCTTACAACACGAACGCTTATGGCACTACCTACAGCTCTACCACCAAGACCATCAAGACCGCCCTTAACTGTGGACAGACCCTGACCGACCAGAATGGCAACACTTACGCTACCGTGAAGATCGGTTCACAATGCTGGATGAAGAGCAACCTCAAAGCCACCAACTATGACAATGTCCTTGCTTGGTCAACCAGTGGTACTGGCACATCTATCACCCACGTGTCCACCGGCAGTTCCAGCAACATGTCCACAACAGCTCCCAGACGCTACTATCCTAATGGCGTCAGTGGCAATGTGAGCACCTACGGTTACATGTACAACTGGCCGGGCGCCACAGGTTATGGCGTGAACAACAGCAACACGGGCAGCAACATGAACACCAACCAAGGCAAGAACCAAGGTATATGTCCGCGTGGCTGGCACATCCCCACTCAAGCTGAGATGAGCACGTTGAACTCTGCATTGAACACCACCAGCAACTGGAGTGCATTCAGCCCTGAGTATGCCGGATATGTCTCATCCTCAAGCGGTAATACAAGCGGTTTTTCCAGCCGTATGGAAATCTGGAGTACAACATTGAATTCAGGTTCCAATTATTATTATATGTACATGACTTCAAGCTTAACGCATAATGTAACTTCCGAATCCGCAGCCACCGGCAAGTCGGTACGTTGTGTCCAAGACATCGCCTACTAATAGGATTCTACAATCATACGCAAATAAACGAAACGGCTTCCTCGGGAACGGGGAGGCCGTTTTTTTCAATTCGGGTTCAGAAAAAATTTCGTATCTTTGCCCCGAGAAAAAAATTGCCTTAAAATGTACAATAACGACCCCCGCACCGTCATCACATTGGACGCCGGCGGCACGCATTTCCGCTTCTCGGCGATGCGCGGCTGCGAAGCTATCACCGACACTTTCGAGCTCCCCACCCACCCCAACGACCTCCCGCAACTGCTGGACGATCTGCGGACGGGCTTCCAGCACATCATCGACCAACTGCCGGAAAAGCCCGTGGCCATCAGCTTCGCCTTCCCCGGGCCTGCGGACTACCCCAACGGGGTCTTCCCCGACAGGTTGTCGAACTTTCCCTGCTTTGAAGGCGGGGTCGCGCTGAGCGCCTACCTGGAGGAGCAGTTCGGGCTTCCGGTTTTCATCAACAACGACGCCGACCTGTTCACCTACGGCGAGGCGTTGGCGGGCGCACTCCCTGCGCTCAACGAGAAAATCCGCAACGCGGGCGGCGTGAAAGAATACCACAACCTCATCGGCTTCATCCTCGGCACCGGATTCGGCATCGGCATCACCTCCCACAACCAGATGTTTATGGGCGACAACTGCTGTTCCGAAATCTACTGCTCGCCCAGCAAATGGGGTCAGGATCTCATCGCGGAAGAGGGCATCTCCCTCCGCGCCGTGCTGCGCTACTACCGCGAACTGGCAAAAGACGATAAAGCAGCGCAATATACTGATTCCTACGACATCTACCGCATCGCAGACGGCACCCTCGACGGCGACCGCGAGGCCGCGCTCAAGGCTTTCGAACGCTTCGGCGAGGCAGCCGGCTACAGCATCGCCTACGCCGCGTGCATGTTGGACGGCATCCTCGTGCTCGGCGGCGGGGTCAGCAAGGCCGCGAAATTCTACCTGCCCGCCCTGCTCCGCGAACTCCGCACCGAAATGCACACGCTCGGTGGACTCGCCATTCCCCGCGTGCCTTCCTACATCTACAACCTCGAAGACCCGAAAGAGTTCGAACAGTTCGTCCAAGGCCAGACCAAGGAGATCGAGGTCTATGGCACCGGCCGCCGCGTCCGCATCGACACCCAGCGCCGCCTCGGCATCACCCTCTCCCACCTCGGCACCTCCCGCGCCACCAACATCGGCGCCTACTGCTTCGCCCTGCACGCACTGGACACCCGATGTTAGTAGTTAGTAGTTAGCAGTTAGTAGTTAGTAGTTGCACTGGCGAGAACCTATTGACTTGGAACTTGGAACCTTGAACTTGGAACTTATAACCTGAAACTTGAAACAATAAAAATCACCCAATATGGCAAAAGACCTCACCCAAATGAACATTGATTCCTGGTTGACCGGGAAATTTGATCAAAACACGAAAAAAGAGATCCTGCGCATGCAGGAGGAGGATCCCGCGGCTCTGTCAGACGCCTTCTACCGCACCCTGGAGTTCGGCACCGGCGGCATGCGCGGCATCCTCGGCGTCGGCACCAACCGCATGAACAAATACACTGTCGGTTTCGCAACACAAGGACTGGCCAACTACCTCATCCGGTGTTTCAAGGAAAACATCAAGGTGGCCATCTCTTTTGACTCCCGCAACTGCAGCTCCGAATTTGCAAGTATCGCCGCCAACATCCTGGCCGCCAACGAAATACAGGTCTATCTATTCGACTCATTACGCCCCACGCCGGAACTTTCCTTCGCGGTGCGTCACCTACAGTGCAATGCCGGTATCATGATTACCGCGTCGCATAACCCCAAAGAGTACAACGGTTACAAAGTCTATTGGAACGACGGCGGACAACTCGTGCCCCCGCACGACAAGAATGTCATCACCGAAGTCAACAAAATCAAGGAGGTTGACCAAGTGAAGTGGGAAGGCCGTCCCGACCTCATCCGCAGCATCGGCAAGGACGTTGACAACGTGTATCTCACGCTCGTCAAACGGCTTTCGCTGCATCCCGAAGTCGTGGCCGAGGCCCAGGATCTCAGCATCGTCTACACCCCGCTGCACGGCACCGGTATCTCCGTGGTGCCGCAGGCACTGTCGGACTTCGGTTTCAAGAACGTCCACATCGTGGAGGAGCAGGCCGTGACCGACGGCAACTTCCCGACGGTGAAGTCGCCGAACCCGGAGGAGTCCGCCGCGCTGGAGCTGGCCGTCAAGCTGGCCAAGAATGTGAAGGCTGACATCGTGCTGGCCACCGACCCCGACGCCGACCGCGTGGGCATCGCCGTGCGCGGCAAGGGCGGCAAATACCAGCTCTTCAACGGCAACCAGACCGCCACGCTGCTGTTCCACTACGTGCTTTCGCAGACCAACATCAACCCGACAGACAACAACAACTTCGTGGTGAAAACCATCGTCACCACCGATTTGATTGAAGAAATCGCCACCGACTACAACGTCGAGTGCCACAACGTGCTGACGGGCTTCAAATACATTGCCGAAAAGATCCGCGAATTCGAGGGAGAGAAAAACTTCCTCGTGGGCGGCGAGGAGAGCTACGGCTACTTGGTAGGCGACTTCGTGCGCGACAAGGACGCCGTGTCGGCCTGCTGCCTCATCGCCGAGATGGCGGCTTACTACAAGAACGTCCACAAACGCACGCTCATCCAGCAGTTGGAAATGCTCTACCGTCAGTACAGCTACTACAAGGAGGCGATGGTCTCCCTGACGGAACCCGGCGAGGCCGGCATGCAGGCCATCCAGCAGCGCATGAGCGACCTGCGCGAGAACATGCCCACGACCCTCGGCGGCCAGCGCGTGCTGAAAGTCCACGACTACAAGTCCCGTTGCACTTGTAACATGGTCACCAACACTAACGACCGCATCGAGCTGCCCGTCTCCAACGTGTTGCAGTTCATCACCGCCGACGGCAGCAAAATCACTGTGCGTCCTTCCGGCACCGAACCCAAAATCAAGTTCTATTTCAGCGTCTGCGTGAGTCTCAAGCCCGAGCAGACCCTCGAAGAGGCAGATGCGATGCTGGCAGAACGAATTGACGCGCTGAAGAAGGACCTGGGACTTTGATAGTTAGCAGTTAGTAGTTAGCAGTTCACTGGCGAGAAACCCCAGACCTTGAACCTTGAACTTTGAACCTTGAACCTTGAACCTTGAATCAGTAAACAGTAAACAGTAAACCAATATGATCAACCCAAAATTATTAGATCCCAAAAGCATCGTCGTGTGCGGTGCATCAAGCGACATTCATAAACCCGGCGGCAAGGCCCT
>Ga0310690_10004282_pt1 | contig 20405 bp, 15 predicted proteins | sample AusTroGonzalo_MG_2_FD_207661 | JGI IMG/M metagenome (GOLD analysis project Ga0310690, IMG submission 207661) | Bovine rumen microbial communities from tropical cattle in Woodstock, Queensland, Australia - Gonzalo_04 (v2) (version 2) | ecosystem: Host-associated > Mammals > Digestive system >...
AGGTGTAAAGACGGCGACGTCAAAGCCGAGCACTACTAATTGCCCGAATACTTTCGCTGGGTCATTCTTTCAGTTGTGAGTGAGTTAAGACTGTGGTCATAGCTTCCAGTTCTTGTGTGGAGATTGTCACCTATACGTTGGCATTGCCATTGCGTTGGACAGAATGTTCAATGTTCAATGTTCAATGTTCAATGAAAGATTTATCAGGTGGTTATTGCAGCGGGGTCCCACCTCTTCCCATTCCGAACAGAGAAGTTAAGCCCGCCTGCGCCGATGGTACTGCAATGCAATGCGGGAGAGTAGGAGGCCGCCATCTTTCATGAAGCCCTGAGTCAGAAATGACCCAGGGCTTCTTCGTTTTTCGGAATTAGTTAAAGTTTAACAATAATTATGAGATAGTCTCAGAAAAAGTGTGTAAATTTGCCACATGTTTGCTAATCCTTCAATGATGCAGAGACTTCGATATGCCTTCGTCTGGCTGAAGCGTATTGGGCATTGTCGTGGTTTTGGAATCCAGTCGCCTACAGACTATTGGATGGTCCGATATGTCATCAATGAGCATTGGCCCTATTATCAATATGCGGCGTTGGGTGAAACTGACGAATGGCTCACCAGGAAGTTGGGACTTCTGTATTTCCGTCTCGCCAATTGGCTGCAGCCGCACACGATTGAGAGCGACGGCTTTCAGCAGTATTTGCAGGCAGGATGTCGGAAAGCAGCGTTCGGCGATTCTTCGGAATTGATCAGACTGACGCTCGATGGTGATTATCGCACCCGTCTGGCTTCTATCTATAATAAGGTAGGGCAGCATTCTGTGCTGATTGTGGAATCTATCAGGAAGAATCGGGCTTTCTGGCGCGAGATCATAGCGGATGATCGGACAGGGGTGACATTCGACCTCTACTATTGCGGTATCGTGATGTTTGATAAAAAACGACATAAGCAAAACTATATTATAAACTTCTAACTGACAATACATTATGAAAATTACGAAAGTTTATACGCGTACAGGCGACCAGGGTGAGACCAGTCTGGTGGGTGGCGTGCGAATCAAAAAGAGTCATATTCGTTTGGAAGCCTATGGGACCGTTGATGAACTGAGTGCCCATCTTGGTATGCTCGCCTCCATGATAGAGAACGACGAGCATGACTTCATCATCAGGATCCAGAATAACCTTTTTAATGTCTGCACCCATCTAGCTACCGACCAGAGTCAGACACCGCTCTATCCTTCGGCTCATCTGGCTGAGGGTGAAATCGCGTCAATCGAACAGCGTATTGACGCCCTGATGAAACAGTTGCCTGAGCGACAGGGATTCGTCTTGCCAGGAGGCGTCCCAGCGGCCTGTCAGGCCCATATTTGTCGGACGGTCTGTCGTCGGGCGGAGCGTCGTATCGCAGCCTTGGCCGAAGAGGCGCAAATAGCCCCTGAAATGCAGCAGTACATTAACAGATTGAGTGACTATCTCTTCGTTTTGGCAAAAATAATAAATTTTAACCAAGGAAAAAGTGAAATTGTTTGGCAAAATGTTTGCAAATAAGAAAATAATGTGTACTTTTGCGGGCAAATTCAGCGAAAGCTGATTTAAAGTGATTAATTTTATAGCTATTAAGATTTAACGACTATGTATTGGACACTGGAATTGGCTTCAAAATTGGAAGATGCCCCTTGGCCCGCAACCAAGGATGAATTGATTGACTATGCAATCCGCTCAGGCGCTCCTCTGGAGGTGCTTGAGAATTTGCAAGAGATAGAAGATGAGGGTGATGTCTACGAGAGTATTGAGGAGATTTGGCCCGACTATCCTACAAAGGAAGATTTCCTATTCAACGAGGATGAATATTAAGAACAGCAAGCGATGTAACATCTGCTACATCGCTTGTTTTTTTATTTGAGAGAGAACTAACAATATCAATATGAAGACTGACATACAGATTGCACGGGAATGCGAACTGAAGCCAATTGGCGACATTGCTGCACAGTTAGGAATAGCTCCTGAGAAGATCGAACCCTATGGACGCTATATGGCCAAGGTGCCAGTAACACTCATCGATGAGGAGAAGGTCAGACAGAGCCGTCTGATTCTGGTGACGGCTATTAGTCCGACCAAGGCTGGTATTGGCAAAACCACCGTCAGCATCGGTCTGACGCTGGGTCTTAACAAACTTGGAAAGAAGGCTGCGGTAGCCCTGCGTGAGCCCTCGCTGGGTCCCTGCTTCGGTATGAAGGGTGGCGCTGCTGGAGGTGGGTATGCCCAGGTATTGCCGATGGAGAAGATCAACCTTCATTTCACTGGCGATTTCCACGCTGTGACGTCGGCTCATAACACCATCAGTGCCTTGCTCGACAACTATCTCTATCAGCACCGCAAGGATGGCTTCTCGCTGCGTGAAATCTTCTGGAAGCGCGTGCTCGACGTGAACGACCGTGCCCTGCGTAATGTGGTGACAGGACTCAGGGGTGACGGTGTGGTGTCAGAGACAGGCTTTGACATCACGCCCGCTTCAGAACTGATGGCGATTCTTTGTCTGGCCACCAGCGAGGAAGATCTGCAACGACGTATCGAAAATATCGTGCTGGGTATCACGGCCGACGGCAAACTCTTCAAAGTGAAAGACCTCGGCGTAGCAGGCGCCATTACCGTTCTGTTGCGCGATGCGCTCTCTCCCAATCTGGTTCAGACGACAGAGCATACACCCGCCTTTGTCCATGGCGGACCATTTGCCAACATCGCCCATGGCTGCTCCAGTGTGGTAGCCACGAAGATGGCTATGAGCTACTGTGACTACGTGGTTACGGAGGCTGGGTTCGGTGCAGATCTCGGTGCAGAGAAATTCTTCGACATCAAGTGTCGCAAGACAGGACTCCAGCCCCGGTTAGTCGTCATCGTTGCCACCACCCAGGGTCTGAAGATGCATGGTGGCGTCGATCTTGAACAGATCAATGAGCCAAACAAGAAGGGACTGACGGAAGGCCTGAAGAACCTGAACCGTCATATCCGCAACATGCAGGGCTTCGGACAGCCTGTCGTGGTTACCCTCAACCGTCACGATACTGATTTGGAGGAGGAGATCGACATCGTCCGCAAGAACTGTGAAGACTTAGACGTGGGCTTTGCCGTCAATGAGGCTTTCCTCAGAGGCGGAGAGGGCGCCACGGAATTGGCCCAGACCGTCATCGACACGATTGAGAGGCAGCAGCCGTTGCCCATCCACTTCACTTATAAGGAGGCTGATTGCCTGGAAGACAAGATAGAAAAGGTATGCAAGCGTATCTATGGCGCCTCGGCTGTGGAGTATAGCAAGACGGCTAAGAAGAAGCTTGAGGCCCTGCGCGCCACCTTTACCGATGAAGACGGGGCCATTGCCCACTATCCTGTCTGTATCGCCAAGACCCAATTCTCTTTCTCAGCCGACTCCACCCGTTACGGTTCGCCTGAAAACTTTACCATCCGTATCCGTGATGTTATCCTCAACTGCGGCAGCGAGATGATCGTTGCCATCGCTGGCGACATGCTCCGCATGCCAGGACTGCCAAAGAGTCCGCAAGCAGAGCGCATCACCATCGTAAATGGAGAAATTGAGGGGCTCTCGTAATTTTATTCGAGAAGCGACAGGTAGTGGTCTCTGATGGGTTTCACCACAGGCTTGCCCTTCAGCGTTACCTTTTCTTGGAGTTTGATGTCTGTCGACGAGGCACCTACCTTGACGATAAACGTCCCCGGTTGGATGTTCCATTGACGCTTCTCCTGATGGCTATAATAGCCGAACTGCTCTGTCCAAAGTTTTACCTTCACCGTCTTTGTCTCACCAGGCTGGAGTGCCACACGGGCAAAGCCCTGCAACTGGATGGGACGGATCTGCTGGTCGTCGGCCGTCGGAGAAAGATAGATCTGTGCCACCTCATCTGCCGCCATCTGACCCGCGTTTTTGAGGTCGAATGAGAGACTGATACTTTCGTCAGTCGTTGATGTCTCGGTGTTCACTTTCAGGTTGGCATATTCAAAGGCCGTATAGCTCAGACCATAGCCGAAGGGCCACTGGATGCGCGGATCCTTCTCCGTAGAACGGTTATAGCAGATCATCTCGTTGATTTCCGTATTGGGATAGCTGACAGACAGCTTGGCTGAGGGCGATACCTTGCCATAGAGGATATCGGCTACGGCATTGCCGCCTTCCTCACCCGGATACCAGGCCTGGATGACAGCCGCACACTTCTCTGCCAGACCTGACACCACCTGAGCCCTGCCGCCGAACATCACCAATACGACGGGCTTGCCTGTCTTGATAAGTTCCTCGACATACTGCTCCTGCTTACCAGGCAGACGCAACCCCTGACGGTCACGGTTCTCACCGCAGAGCATCACGTTCTCGCCCATGGCGGCAATGATCACATCCGCCTGCTTCGCCATACTGAGGGCTTCCTGTTTGTCGGCCTTCTCGCCAGAGTCCACCTTGCGGTGCAGCAGGTTATACTCCCAGGCACGTGCATCGCCCAGCTCGCTGAACTTGGTCTCAATCTCCTCTGTCCAGTCACAGCCACGGGTGTACATCACATTCACGTCCTCAGGCTTGCGGGAGGTCATACCCTCAAGCAGTTTCACGATATGGGGATCCTCCGATGTGTAATCCTTCATCTTCCAGAAGTACGACATGGCGGGGTAGGTATAGTCGCCGCACATGGCCCAGATGGAATTGGCGTTAGGACCCGTGAGCAAGATATTCTTCACATCCTTCAAAGGCAGCACACCGTTGTTCTCCAACAGCACAATCGACTGGCTTGCGATGTCGTAAGCCGTCTGGCGCTCCTCATCGGTATCGAGCTGGATGTCTTCCTTGGTATACAGATAAGCATTCTCCTTATCAAACAATCCTGCACGGAACTTCACGCGGAGCACATCCTTGACCGCACGCTCCAGTACCTCGGGCTTGACAAGTCCCTTATCAATAGCCTCCTGAAGATACTGATAGTTGGCGCCGAAGGGGAAGTCGACATCGTTGCCCGCATTAATGGCTGCAGCTGCCTTTTCAACGGTAGAGTCGATGCCCGGAATCTGGTCGATGGCGGTATAGTCGCTCACCACCATGCCGTCAAAACCTACATAGTCGCGCAGGATATCCTGAAGGATCTCACTATTGGCCACACATCTGGTGCCGTGAACATCATGATAGCCGGGCATGACGGCCACACTGCCGGTAAGACGGATCATCGCCTCGTGAGGCAAAAGGATCTCTTCCATCAACTCCTTCTCGTCGGCATCGCCGCCGCCACCATAGCCGAGGTAGTGCTTCGAGCAGGCACCTACGCCCTGCTTCATGTCACCCTGCTGGAGGCCTTTGACAAAAGCTGTACCCATGACGGCAGAGAGGTAGCCATCCTCGCCATACGACTCTTCAAGACGATTGAAACTGGGTACTCGACAGACATCGACCATAGGTGAAAGCGCCAATATACCACCCATCTTTCGTAACTGCGTACTGGTCTGACGGGTCTTGAGCTCTGCCAACTCCGGATTAAACGAACCGGCCTGACCGATCTGTTGCGGATAGATGGTCGAACCCACGGTGTTGATACCCGAGAGTACCTCTTCGTGGAATAAAGCTGGTATGCCGTTGGGCGTGTGGTGCATCAGCCAGTCCTGAATGGCTACCGCATGGTCGCGCAGCTCCTTGGGGCTTCGTGGCTGTTGCAGACAGAACTGCGAGAAGTGTCCGATGCCGTTGGGAATCAGCTCACGGCATTTCGCCGTGTCCAACTGTCCCTGCTCGTCGAACAGGTCGTCCATATACATACTCTTTAACTGGGCGATGCGCTCTTCCTGCGTCATCTTTCCGTAGAGTTCGTCAATTTGCTGCTCCATGTCGGGCGCAGCGCTGCAGCCTACCAGAAGGGTGGCTATGCACAACATTGTCAGTCCTCTCATAATTCGTTTGTTTTTGCTGTATTTATAAATCAATTATTTACCTAATAGTGATGGTCCTTAGTGAATGCCGAATTCTTCTTGCTGGCGCTCCACCTCCTCAAGCATCTTGCGGCGTTCGGGCTCGGTTAGGGCCGGTGTGGCCGATGATGGGGTTGGGGTGCTGGCGGACTTTGTCACACCGTCGCTCGACACCTGATAGCACATGCGCCCCTCATAAGGGATGCTCTCGATCGTGAGGGTGTCTGCAGCGGGGGCATGGATACCCTCGAAAGTGCTGCGGGCGATGATGCGGATGGGACCTGCCTGATGGGTGCTGCGGATGAGCACAGGCGCCGTGCCCCATTCCACCTGACGGGGATTGGCGGCTATCGAGGCATCGCCGATAATGCGCCCCTCACCCTCGACCGTGAAGGTGACATGCTCGCGCGCCAGACGGCGAACGTTGCCGTTGTCATCAGTGATCTCGGCTACCACGACGATAAAGTCGGAGCCGTCGGCCACGAGTTTTTTGTCCATTTCATCGGCATAAAGACGGATATTCGTGCTGCGACGTGATGGCATCTTCTCGACGGTACAGACCACTTGACCGTCCTTGATACCCTCGGCCACGAACTTCACACCCTGCCAGTTGCGTTTGTTATAACTCAGTTCGCGGGCTTTCCAGAAATCCCAGAAATCCTTGAAAATGACGGGGGCGTTGGGCTGGCCTGCAGGATTATGAACTACGGGGAGCGTCGCCGCTTTCCAACCGTTGAGGGCCGTGAGGCGGACGCTGTCGCAGTTGGTGAAGATGGTGACGTCGGCAGGCGAGAACTGGGTCATCTCATGGTCGATGGAGAGGAATGGCTCCGCCTGTGACTGTGCCTTAAACATATCCAGCGCATATTTGGGCTGGCGGAAGGCATCATAGATACCACCTACATAGGCATCGGGGTGATAGCCGCGCTGGTGGTCGAAGGGATGCCACAGACAACCGCCGATGAACTGGCGCTGGCCATGATACATCTGACCGTAGGTGTCGGCGAGTGAGAGGGCAGCAGCCAGCATGGCATGCTCACCCCAGCCACGGGCGGCACGGTTGATGGCATTGTGGGCATACCAGTCGTCAACGTATTCGCCCCATTCGCGGGTGAAGATACATTGATTGATATCGTCGTATTTGCCGTTGGCGATGTTATAGGCCCAGTCGTAGAGCACGTCGTAGTTTTTCTTCACGCCCGCCGAGTTGAGGTCGGCAGCGGCCACGGGTCGTCCAGGGTAGGGGTATTCCTCGCGGGTGACCTGCAGGGCCTTTAAGGCGAAGTCCTCAGGATAGCGTGTCTCATTCAGGATCGGTTCCCACATCAGGACACAGGGGTGGTTGCGGTCGCGACGGATGATGTCGCGGGTGTTCTGATGCACCATCTCGCCCCATTGCGGATTGCTGTTCCAGAACTGCCAGCCGGGCGTGGGCACGATGATAAAGAGGCCCAGCTCGTCGCAGGCATCCATAAACGACGGGTCTTGTGGGTAGTGGGCAGAGCGGATGATGGTCATGCCGGCATTCTTCAGACGCATGACATCGCGCCATTGCTGAGAGTTGGGAACGGCATTGCCCACATAGGCGAAGTCCTGGTGACGGTTGCCGCCCACCAACTGGTGATAAGGTTTGCCGTTGAGCCAGAAGCCGTCCTTACCACGGAACTCGGCCTTGCGGATGCCCATGCGCACGATGCCGCCATCGAGGCTCTTCTTGCCGTCAAGCACTTGCAGTTCGATGGTGTAGAGGTAGGGCGATTCAGGCGACCAGAGTTGAGGGGCGCTGATGGACGATGTAAGATGGAAGACGGATGATGTGGCTACCGCCTTGGATTGTTTCAAGGTTTTGACGATCTTGCCGTTGGCATCCTTGATGCGGGCGAGGAGGGTGACGGAACGGGATTTGAGGTCACGGTTCTCGAGTTCGACATCGATGAAGACATCGGCCTTGCGCTCAGAGATATTATCGAAATGGATGAAGACACCACCGCCGGCCACCTGGTTGCGCTCGATGGCATCCGTGATGGCGACGGCCGACTTGCCGATGAGCCATACATCACGATACATGCCCCCATGATAAGCGAAGTCGAGCTGGTTCTGTTGCTTGCCGGGGGGATAGTCCTTGTCATCGCTATTGTCGGCCTTCACGGCGATGACACACGGGTCACCCGCCTTCACCCCCTCGGCAGAGAGGTCGATGGTGATGGGCAGGTAACCGCCAAGATGTGACTTGACGAGTCGGCCGTTGACATAGACCCACTGTTTGCCCATGATGGCCTCGAAATGGACGAGTACCTGTTTACCGGCCATATCCTCAGGAACGGTGAAGTGCTTGCGATACCAGCAGACGCCCTGATAGTTACGGCCACCACTGGCTTCCGAGGGCTCTAGGCGGTCGATATGCGGGGCACAGACCACCTCCCATTTGGCATCGTCGAAGGCCGTTGCCTCAGCCCCTTGGGCGTCGCCTAACAGGAAACGCCAGCCCTCGTTGAAATTATAGACGATACGTCCGCTACCCTCCAAGGGGTAGAAGCCTGCCACGGAGACCTTCTGCGCTGATAGCGGAAGGAAGGCGAAAAGCAGGGCGATAAGAAGCATTTTCTTCATTCTTATTTAGAGTTTAGTTTGCATGATTTCCTCAGATTCGATGGTGACCTTGCTTTCATCGATCATGCGCTTATCGAGCCCAAAGACATCGGCAAAGAAGGCGTAGACCGCCTGGCGCTTGTTGGGTCCGAAGTCGTGGCGCTCATCAGGCAGATGCACATTGCGCACCTGATTCTTCGCGTCGTAGAAGTTGTAGATGCGCTGGATGAAAGGATACTCCATCTCGGGGGTTGTCGATGTCCAGTCGCCGCCGTCGCTCACTAGCAACAGTGGTTTGGGGGCGATGATGGCGGCCAATTCTGCCTCACAGGTGCCGCCACCTGCTAATTGTACAGGCATGCCACTCTCACAGGGACAGCCGCCGTCGAAATGCGAGGCCACATGCACCACAGGCGCCGAGGCCGTGATGCGGTCGTCGAGCAAGGCCAACAGGACCGCATGGGTACCGCCACCGCTGCCGCCATTAGCCGCCACGCGTGTGGGGTCGATGTCTTTGCGGTTCGTCAGCATATAGTCGAGGAGTTTTAAGCCGCAGGCTGCCTGGAAGATATGGGCACGGGCGGTACGATGGTCGCCCACCTCGGTAGCCGACTGTCCGTAGCCGTAGAGGTCGAAGTCGACGCAGACGGCTCCCATGCGTGCGAGGGTGGCCAGACGCTGTTGCTCATCGTCGCGGTAACGCGAGGGCCAGTGGCCGTCGGGACAGATGATGAGGGGTTTCTGGCCCTTCTTCAGCGAGGTGTAGATGGTGCCGAAGAGATGCTCGCCCGGTGTCAGTTCGATGCAGATATTCTGCGTGGTATAGCCATTGTGCTTGCGTACTTTCGAGAGGATGGGCTTGGCATCCTTCACACAGGAGTCGAGGAAGGCATCGATTTGGAGCCGTTCGCGCACCTCTTTCTTTAAAAGGGCGCGACGGGCCTCCCATGCCTGAGCGTTGTGGTATTTCGCTGAGAGGTAATCGAGCATCTGCTGCCCCTCATCCTCATGACGGCGGGGATATTCGTAGAGCTTGATTCTGTAGAGATTGCCTCGTTGCTTCCACCAGTTCCACTCGAAGTGCTTGCAGATGTTGTCGAGTGTCTGCTCCAGCGAATATGGGCGGATGCGGAAGTCGGCGTAGGTGAGCATCACCCCTGCCGTGTCGACATCAGCATCGAATCGGAACTTCACATCAAACCGTTTGGCGATATCCTGCATGACATCGCTCACAGGCCTACGATATTGTGTCTCGTAAGTCTGCGCCGAGGCTCCCAACACCAAGAGCATAACGGCTGTTATGAAGATCTTTCTCATTTGTTTGTTGCAAAGTTCGGAAAAAATCCTGAGATATGCAAATAATTTGCAATAAAAGACGGGCGTTCTGCGTTATTATAGCGTGAAACGCCTCTATTTTTTCACAATACTGCTGCTGTTTGTCATCGCGGTGCGGGCGCAGCAGGATGTGTCCTTCGGCCATTATTGGGCGATGGAACCCTCGTTTAATCCCGCTTCCGTCGGCAAGGAGGATAAGCTGAACGTAGCGGTGGCCTATGCGATGCAGTTCGCCGGTTTCGAGCATAACCCCAAGACCATGTATGCTGCTGGCGACATGCCTTTCTACGGCCTTGGCACCTATCACGGTGTCGGTCTTCAGCTGCTCAACGACGAGATCGGTCTTTTCTCGCATAAGCGTCTCGGTGTGCAATATGCCTATAAGAAAGCACTCTTTGGCGGCAGGCTCAGCGTGGGTGTGCAGGCCCAGATCCTCAGTGAGGGCTTCGAGGGTTCGAAAGCAGATATGCCTGACACCAATACCGACCCTGCCATCTCCACGACCGACATCACTGGAACGGGTATCGACCTGGGTGCAGGCCTCTATTACACCCATAAAAACTGGTATGTGGGCCTCTCCGCCCTGCATGTGAATTCGCCCACGGTAGAACTGGGTGAAACCAACGAACTGGAGATTCCGGCAACATTTTATTTAACGGGCGGATACAATATTCGGCTCAATAATCCGTTTCTAACTATACACACCTCTGCTTTGGGGCGAACGGATGGCGTGGTGTGGCGTGCCGACGTGACAGGCCGCCTGAAGTACACCCATGAGAAGCGGATGATGTACGCAGGCGTGTCGTATAGTCCGACGAATTCTGTGACGGTCATGCTTGGTGGAAACTTCCACGGCATCCATCTCGGCTACAGCTATGAGATCTATACCACGACGATTAACGTGGGAAACGGCAGTCACGAGTTGTTTGTAGGGTATCAGACCGATCTGGACCTTTTCAAAAAGGGAAAGAACCTGCATAAAAGCGTGAGAATTCTTTAGAGGTAAGAAGTAAGAGGTAAGAAGTGAGAGAAATGTTCAAAGAAATATATATGAGAATAAAGGACAATAGTACAATGAAACCTGGATTGAGGAAAAGGGTGATGGTGAGAGTATTCTCTTACCTCTTACCTCTTACCTCTCTCCTCTTATTGACAGGTTGTTTCGGTGGTAAACTGGCCTCTTCACAAGGTGGTGAGGTGACGGGCGCTGGTGGCAGAGCTTTTACAGAACCGACGCCTTATGGTATGACGCTCGTCAAGCGTGGCCATCTGAAGATGGGTATTGAGAAGCAGGATAGCCTTTGGGGCAAACAGACGCCGATCCGCGACATCTCCGTCGACGGTTTCTGGATGGATGAAACGGAAGTCACGAACTCGAAATACCGTCAGTTCGTGAACTATGTGCGTGACTCTATTCTCCGCGAACGTCTGGCTGATCCCAATTACGGCGGTGACGAGACCTATAAGATTGAGGAAGACAAGAATGGCGAGCCCATCACCCCTCATCTGAACTGGAAGAAGCCATTGCCCCGCAAGCCGAACGAGGACGAGCAGCGCGCCATCGAGAGTCTCTATGTCACCAACCCCGTGACAGGCGAGAAGATGCTCGATGCTTCGCAGATGAACTACCGTTATGAGATCTATGACTATACGGCCGCTGCCCTGCGCCGTAACCGTCTGAATCCTGAGGAGCGCAACCTGAATACGGATATTGAGGTGGATCCCGACGAGGAGGTTTGGATTTCGAAGGATACGGCCTATATCGACGACGAGGGTAAGATTGTCAGAGAAACCATCAACCGCCAGTTGACGGGTCCCTGGGACTTCCTGAATACCTATATCGTGAATATCTATCCCGATACCACCTGTTGGGTGAACGACTTCCCCAATTCCGACAACGAGATGTATATGCGCTATTATTTCTCGAATCCCGCCTATAACGACTATCCCGTGGTGGGCGTATCGTGGGAGCAGGCCAATGCCTTCTGTGCCTGGCGCACGGAATACCTGTTGAAAGGACTGGGTGCTGCCGCACGGTTTGTGCAGCGTTATCGTCTGCCGACAGAGGCCGAGTGGGAGTTCGCCGCCAGAGGTAAGGACCAGAACGAGTTCCCCTGGGAGAACGAGGATGTGGCCAGTGGCAAGGGGTGTTTCTATGCCAATTTCAAGCCCGATGACGGTAACTATACCAAGGACGGCAACCTGATTACCAGTAAGGTGGGTATCTATTCTGCAAATAGCAATGGCCTTTTCGACATGGCCGGTAATGTGGCGGAGTGGACCAGTACCATCTATACCGAGGCCGGTGTGGAGGCGATGAACGACATCAATCCGCAGCTGAAGTATAATGCCGCTCTCGAAGATCCCTATCGGTTGAAGAAGAAGAGTGTGCGTGGCGGCTCGTGGAAGGATCCTGAGTCGTATATCCGTTCCGCCTGGCGCTCGTCGGAGTATCAGAACCAGCCGCGATCCTATATTGGCTTCCGTTGCGTGCGCAGTCTGGCAAACTCTACCAGCGAGAAGGTTCGTGTCTCGAAGAAGTAATCAACAAAAACGTAGATATTTATGACAACCTATAGTAAATATAATCTTGTTTATCGCTTGCAGAAGTGGATGGACAGTGTGCCGGGGCAGACGTTCCTGAACTATGCCTATAGCTGGGGCGCTTCCATCGTGATCTTAGGTACGCTCTTCAAGCTGACCCACCTGCCGGGCGCCAATTTCTTCCTGTTCCTGGGTATGGGTACCGAGGTGTTCGTGTTCTTCATCTCAGCCTTCGACCGTCCCTTTGACAAGACGACCGACGGCATGGAACTGGATACCCATGTGAAGACTGCAGAAGATGTATTAGAGCCTGTGCATGCAGAAGCAGCCAGCGCGACCATCGTGGGCGGCAATGGCGGCACGATCATCATCGGTGGCGGCTCATCCAGTCCGGCTAGCCCATCTAGCCCGGCTAGTCCGGCTAGTGAGACGAGCATTCCTACTCAGACGGGCGTCGATACCGAGGCAATTGCGGCCGTATCGTCTTCTGTGACGACGATGGCAGGTGGCTCTGCCGCTGTCTTGCCGCAGGTGAACCCCGAGCTCGAAGAGGCTACTGCCAACTATGTCGATGAATTGAAGCGTCTGACGGAGATGCTCTCGAAGGTGTCTGAGCAGAGCGAGCGTCTGGCCCGTGACTCTGAGGAGATGGAGAACCTGAACCGCACGCTGACAGGCATCTGCAAGGTTTATGAGCTGCAGCTGAAGAGTGCCAGCTCACAGATCGGTACCATCGACGAGATCAACGAACAGACCCGTCGCATGGCCGAGCAGATTGCAGAACTCAACAAGATTTATACACGAATGATTGAGGCGATGACCGTGAACATGAAAGCGGCCGCACCTTTAGGATAAAACACTATGGCAATAAGGAAAAGACCAGTCTCTCCTCGCCAGAAGATGATCAATCTGATGTATGTCGTCTTGATGGCCATGCTTGCGCTGAATGTCTCTAATGAGGTGCTCAACGGCTTCTCGATTGTCGAGGAAAGCCTGAACCGCACCACGAGCAACTCGGCGAAGGAGAACCTGGCGATCTACGAGGATTTTGATGCCCAGATGAAGGCCAACCCCCAGAAGACCAAGGAGTGGTATGACAAGGCTCAGCTGGTGAGGCAGATCAGCGATTCGCTTTTCAACTTCGCCGCCGAGCTGAAGCAGGCTATCGTGGTGGAGGCCGACGGTAAGGACGGTGATGTCACGGCCATCAGGAACAAGGAAGACCTGGAGGCCGCCAACCAGGTGATGCTGTCGCCGAATCGCGGACAGGGTAAGGCCCTCTACCAGGCCATCAACGCCTTCCGTGAGCGCATGCTGACGATGGTGACCGACGAGAAACAGAAGCAGATCATCGCCAGTAACCTGACTACCGAGGTGCCTCATAACGCCTTGGGCAAGAACTGGCAGGAATATATGTTTGAGTCGATGCCCGCCGCTGCGGCTGTCACGCTGCTTTCAAAACTGCAGAGCGACGTGCGCTATGCCGAGGGTGAGGTGCTGCATACCCTGGTGCAGAACATCGACGTGAAGGATATCCGTGTGAATGCCCTCGAGGCCTTTGTCATCCCCAATTCGCAGACCATCGTGCGAGGCGACAAGTTCTCGGCCCATATCGTGATGGCGGCTGTAGATACCACCCAGGTGCCTGATATCTATATCGGCAACCAGAAGGTGACGCTCCATGATAACCTCTATGAGCGCATCTGCACGGCCACGGGTGACTTCACGCTGGCAGGCTATATGGAGACCGTCAACGGCAATGGCGACAAGATCCGTCGTGACTTCTCGCAGAAATATACGGTGGTCGATCCGAGTGCGACGGTGAGTGCCGACCTGATGAATGTGCTCTATGCGGGTTATAACAACCCCATCAGCATCAGTGTGCCAGGTGTGCCGCTGAATAAGATCTCGGCCACGATGACGGGTGGCTCGTTGCAGCCCCAGGGTCCTGGCCGCTATATCGCCCGTCCTTCGGCCGTGGGACAGAACGTCACGTTTACCGTCACCTCTACGAACACGGGCCGTCCGCAGCAGATGGGACAGTTCACGTTTAAGGTGCGCAAGCTGCCCGATCCCCGACCTTATATTAATATAAAGGACGAGCATGGCAATCCCACCCGCTATTTCGGTGGTGGTCTGGCCAAGGCACAGATGGTGGGTGCAACGGCTCTCGGTGCCGCTATCGACGACGGTATCCTCGATGTGGCCTTCCGTGTGCAGAGCTTCGAGACGGTGTTCTTCGATGGTATGGGCAACGCGGTGCCGATGGCATCCGAGGGGGCTTCGTTCTCTTCGCGACAGATGGACACCTTCCGCAAGCTGACGCGTGGCCGCCGGTTCTATATCTCGCGTGTGACGGTGGTAGGTCCCGATGGTCTGACGCGTACCTTGCAGAACCCGATGGAGGTGATTGTGAAATAATAAACAAATAAATAACAAATAATAAACGATAAAAGAATAGGATATGAAAAAAAATAAAATACTGCCTAAGAATCGTCTGATGATGGTGATAGGTTTATTATTTATTATTTCTTATTTATCAGTTAGCGAAGCTGTTGCGCAGCCGAAGGCCCGTCGTGTCCAGCAGCAGCAACAGACGGAACAGCAGTCGCAGAAAAAGAAGAGCTCACCTTCGTCGGCCATGACGAGACGGGCACAGATCTCTTTCCCCACGGCCGTGGATATGCCGGAGGATGTGGTCTGGCGTCGCGATATCTATCGTGAGATCAATCTCGAAGACGATGCCAATGCCGGTCTGTACTATCCCGTAGAGCCGCAGGGCAAACAGCTGAATCTGTTTACCTATATCTTCAAGTTGGCGCAGAACGGCTATATCCCCATCTACGAGTATCCGACCGACGGTAGCGATGTCTTTGAGGAGAACTCGAAGATCGAGATGAAGACCATGCTCGACAACTATCACATCTTCTATGAGGAGCAGAACGGCAAGCTGAAGGTCGACAACAGCGACATCCCTTCTTCCGAGGTGAAAAAGCTCTATCTGAAGGAGAGTGCCTATTACGATCAGGCCAATTCCTCGTTCCATATCAAGGTGCTGGCCCTCTGTCCTGTGATGATGCGCAATGACGATTTCTTCATCAGCGACGAGCCCAACGCTCAGGGAACGGCCTATCCGCTGTTCTGGGTGAAATACAGCGACCTGGAGCCCTTCCTGAACCGTCAGTCGGTGATGATTAGCAGCCTGAACAATGCCGCTACCATGTCGATGGATGATTTCTTCACCACCAATCAGTATCGTGGCAAGATCTATAAGACCACCAACCGACTTGGTAAGACGTTGGCGCAGATCTGTGATGGCGATACCGCGAAGATGTCGGCCGAGCAGAAACGCATCGAGGCTGAGCTGGAGGCCTTCCGCAAGAATATCTTCGGTGATCCCGAGCGTAAGGATTCGCTCGACAGTATCGCCAATGCCAATCCGCAGAACGTGAAAGCCGCTCAGAAGGCGAAGGCCAAGACGGCTAAGCAGAGTGGACGCCGTTCGTCTGCAGGCAGTTCAAAGAGCAAGAGTGCGTCGTCTTCTGCCTCTTCTCCAAGCAATGGTGCAGCCCGCGTCAGCGTGCGTCGACAAAGGCATTAATGGCATTTTAGATAAAAAATTGGTAAAAAAGAGCGAATGTTCGCTCTTTTTTTGTATCTTTGCAACGTCTTACTTTTTAACGATTTTGAATTATGAGAAAGTTTTTAGCATTAGTCGTTCTGTTCTTAACCATGACAATGGCAGCACAGGCGCAGGGAATCAAGTTCGGTGTCAAGGGTGGTCTTGATGTCCAGGACATGAAGTTCAATGAGAACGTGTTTAACACCGAGAACAAGCTGGGCTGGTTTGTTGGTCCGACGCTGCAGGTGTCATTGCCTGTGAGCGGACTGGGTGTCGACATTGCTGGTTTGTACGACCAGAAGACCACGGAGGTTAACGGCGTGTCGATCAAGCAGAAATACATTCTTGTGCCTGTGAATGCCCGCCTGAAGTTCGGTCTTGGCAGTTCTGCCGGTATCTATGTGGCCGCTGGTCCGCAGTTCGCATTCAATGTGGGTGACAAGGATTTTAAGCTGAACAAGGAGGGCCAGGAACTTGCCCAGAGCACCTTCCAGTTGAAGAAGTCAGCCTTCAGCATTAATCTTGGTGCTGGCGCCTATCTGTCGGAGCATCTCGAGATTGGCTTCTGCTATAACATAGCTTTGGGCTCTACGGCCGATGCTTCTTGGAAAACGGCTACGGACGCTGCCTTGCATAGTGACGACACCAAACCCAAGTCTTGGCAGATCTCTGCTGCTTATTACTTCTAAGTAGGCCTTGTTCGTCGACGTTATCCTGCCTGTGCCGCTCGACGGTGTCTTTACCTATTCCGTACCATCGTCGGCAGAAGAACAGGTAGAGGCAGGCAAGCGTGTACTTGTGCCTTTTGGCAGAAACAAGACCTATGTAGGCATCATTGCCTCGATGCACCATACAAAACCTGAGGGATATCAGACCAAGGATATCCTTCAGGTTTTGGATTCTCATCCCATCCTGCTCGAGAGTCAGTTCCGCCTCTGGCAGTGGATAGCCGACTATTACCTGTCGCCCATCGGCGAGGTCTATAAGGCGGCGCTCCCCGCTGGCCTGAAAGCAGAAGACGGCTATCGGCCCAAGACCGAGACCTGTATCCGTCTGACGCCCCCGTTCCGCAACGAGCAGGCGCTTCACATTGCCCTCGATATGCTTCAACGGGCGCCGAAGCAGCAGATGGCCTTCATCGATTATCTCCATCTCTCGCCTTTCGACGCGCCCCAACAGCTCACCCGCGATGAACTGCTGAATCAGGGCCATAGTCTTCTGACGGTATCGGCCCTCGTCAAGCGGGGCCTTCTGGAGACCTACGAACAGGAGGTGGGTCGTCTGAATCATGGGGGCGAACCTCATCTGGACAGGATCAAGCCGCTTAGCGAGGTTCAGCAGAATGCCTATAACCAGATACAGTTCTCGTTTCTGAAAAAGAATGTCACCCTGTTGCATGGCGTGACCTCCAGTGGCAAGACCGAGATCTATATCCATCTCATCCGTCAGGCGCTCGAACAGAAACAGCAGGTGCTCTATCTCTTGCCGGAGATTGCCCTCACCGTCCAGATGATGGAACGGTTGCAGCGCGTGTTTGGCAACCGCCTGGGCATCTATCATTCCAAGTATTCCGATGCCGAACGCGTCGAGATCTGGCAGAAACAGCTTTCGGGCCATCCCTATGATGTCATCCTCGGGGCCCGTAGTGCCGTCTTCCTGCCTTTCCAGCAACTGGGTCTGGTGATTATCGACGAGGAGCACGAGACCAGCTATAAGCAGCAAGACCCCATGCCCCGCTACCATGCCCGCAGCGCTGCCATCATGTTGGCGCAGATGCAGAAGGCCAAGGTGCTGCTTGGCACGGCCACACCCTCGCTCGAGACCTACTATAATGCCAAGACGGGCAAATACGGCCTTGTGGAGCTGTTCGAGCGTTATAAGGGCATCGAACTGCCTGAGATACAGGTCGTCGATATCAAGGATCTGCAGCATCGTAAGATGATGAACGGCCCCTTCTCGCCCTTGCTGTTGCTGAAGGTGCGTGAGGCCTTGGAGCACGGCGAACAGGCCATCCTCTTCCAGAACCGTCGCGGCTATGCCCCCATGATCGAGTGCAAGCAGTGCGGATGGGTGCCCCATTGCCAGCATTGCGACGTGTCGCTGACCCTCCATCGCAACCTGAACCAGCTGACGTGTCACTACTGCGGCAATACCTATCAGGTGCCTGCGGCGTGCCCCAATTGCGGTTGTACCCAGTTGCAGACGCGTGGCTATGGCACGGAGAAGATCGAGGCCGAGGTGCACGACATCTTCCCAGAGGCCCGTATCGCCCGCATGGACCTCGATACCACCCGCAGTCGGCAGGCTTACGAACGCATCATCAACGACTTCTCCGCAGGCCGTACCAACCTGCTCATCGGCACGCAGATGATCAGCAAGGGACTGGACTTCGACAAGGTCTCTGTGGTGGGTATCCTCAATGCCGACACCATGCTCAACTACCCCGATTTCCGGGCCTATGAGCATGCCTTTATGATGATGGCGCAGGTCAGCGGTCGTGCCGGCCGAAAGGGGAAGCGCGGCCTGGTGATCCTGCAGACCAAGAGTCCTGACCTGCCGTTGATCGGTCAGGTGGTCCGCCATGACTATGCTGCCTTCTACCGTTCGATGATTGCCGAGCGTCAGCAGTTCCGTTATCCGCCCTATTATCGGCTGGTCTATGTCTTTCTGAAGCATCGCCAGGATGCCGTTGTCGAAACAGCGGGTATGGAGATGGGGGCGCGCTTGCGTCAGTGGTTCTCCGGCCGTGTCCTCGGGCCCGACAAACCGGGCATCTCGAAAGTCAAGTCGCTCTCCATCCGTCAGATCGTGCTGAAGTTCGAGACGAGCATCAATATGGTCGATGTCCGCAAATATTTAGCGCTCGCCCAACAACAGATGCTGCAAGACAAGCGTTACAGCACCCTGCAGATCTATTACGATGTCGATCCACTCTAAATAGTTGAATCCATGTTTACTGAACCTATATCCACTGAAATCGTTTTCTTTTTCATCCTTTATGGCATAACGGGTGTCGTGCCCCTCTTGGCAGCCATCTACCTGTTGCTGCGCCGGGGCAATGCCTTCGTCCCTGATATCACGCCACCGGTGCGGCTGCGCCGTTGGGCGGCAGCGTTCTTTGCCGTGGCAGCATTGGGTCATGTGTGGTGGTATCTTGTCTTCCTCTATTCGCACGACTTCCAATCTGCAAGTTACGTAGTAGTTGCCGTATTCGACTGCGTGGCGCTGCTCACGACCATCGCCGGCACGCTGCTCGCCATGCTTCAGGACCGCCGTCGACCCGTATGGCCCGCTTTTGCAGTCATGATACCATTCGTGGTGCTGGGGGGATTGCAGATCCTCTTCCCCGAAAAGCCTCTCATGACCATTGCCACTATATATATCCTGTCGATCTATGGGCTGTTCTCAGTGTATATGGTGTTCGCTGTGCGACAATACGGGCGGTGGCTGAACGACAATTATGCCGACCTGGAGAACAAGAAGGTATGGCTGAGCCAGACGGTCTTGCTGGTCTGTCTGCTGCTATTCATCCTCTATACACTCGTTGACGTCGACACCATCCTGATCTATATCTTGCATGTCCTAGAGTTCGTGCTCTTCGGTCTGCTGCTGTGGCGTGTGGAGACGCTGCCGCTGTTGGAAAGTACATCAACGGAAGAAGTGGGCACTGACCTCCCTTCTCCCAATTCTTGCCCGTCTCAGTCGGCCGCGCCAGCCACTATCGACATCAAGCAGATTGAGCGCCTGTTGAAAGAGCACTGCGAGGACAAACAACTTTACTTGCAGCACGACCTCACCCTGCAGCAGCTGGCCCAGGCCATTGGCACCAACCGCTTGTATCTTAGCCAGTATTTCTCCCGTCAGAGCATCACCTACAATACCTATATCAACAATCTGCGCATCAACCACTTCATCAATCGCCACCAGGAGGTGGCCGCGGCCGGACAGTCCTTCACGGTACAGAAGCTGGCCAGCGAAAGCGGTTACCGCAGTTACAGCACCTTCAGCCTCGCTTTCAAGCAGCGCATGGGCCAGTCCGTTACCGCCTGGATACACTCGGCTGAGTAAATTCAAACACTCGGGGACGGTTCTTTTTTGTTTGACGGCAAATCCGCGTTAACGAGTCAAACAAAAAAGAACCGTCCCCAAGTGTTTGAATCAATGGATGGGGGGGGGAGGTTGAAAAATCGATAAAAGGTCGAGAAAATCTTTAAAATAACCGGATTCGACAAGATTCTGCTTTAATAATACAACAGACAAACATTCGTCTCTAACATGAAACCAACAACATTATGAAAAAGGTGATGAATTGGATACTGGCTGCCATCCTCGTTTGCGGCACGATGACCGCATTGACTTCTTGCTCCAACGAT
>Ga0310690_10004283_pt1 | contig 20404 bp, 20 predicted proteins | sample AusTroGonzalo_MG_2_FD_207661 | JGI IMG/M metagenome (GOLD analysis project Ga0310690, IMG submission 207661) | Bovine rumen microbial communities from tropical cattle in Woodstock, Queensland, Australia - Gonzalo_04 (v2) (version 2) | ecosystem: Host-associated > Mammals > Digestive system >...
AGTCGTTGCAGAACGCGATGGATGGCTGCGCCCAGTGCGTTGAGCTGTGCGAATGTCTTGAAGTGGGAGGCCTTACGCCTTCATTCGGAACGCTGGCGAAAGCCATCGACATTTCGTTTATCCCCATGCGGGTGCTCATCCGTCCCCGACCGGGCAACTATACCTACGACGAGGATGAAGTCGAGATGATGAAGACCGACATCATGCTCTGCAAGAAGCTGGGTTTTGAGGGCGTCGTCATCGGAGCCTTGAACGACAAGGGAGAGCTTGACATTGAGACGGTTAAGGTTTTGATGGGCGCAGGCGAGGGGATGAAGTTCACCTTCCACCGCGCCATCGATGCCTGTGTGAAACCCTTCGAGACGGTGGAGAAACTGATTGAACTTGGTTTCGACAAAATCCTGACTTCCGGTGGAAAACCCACAGCCCTTGAAGGCGTTCCGATGATTGCCGAGATGCAGTTGCGCTATGGCGACAAAATCGCCATCATGCCAGGCGGCGGCATCAACCTCGGCAACGTGAAGGATATCCTCAACATGACAGGAGCGGTACATTGTCACGCCTCGCTGGCCCACTGGGTGCCCCGCTTCAACGAGAAACTCTATCCCAAACAGCAAGACGCCACCGGTGCCACCATGGTCTGGACCGAATCAAACCGCGATCTGATCTACGAGATGGAAAAACTCATTAATCCCTGAAAAACCAGAAGGCTGTGTCATAGCCCCGCTCTATTTCATTTTCGATGCTGTCGGGCAACGAGGGGAAGAAGTCTATTCCCGTGATGGCTTCTATTTCGTCGATGGATCTGGCGTATTCCGCTAAAGGCTTGTGGCCGGCAACGTTCTCGAAGTAGAAGCCAATACCTTCGTATTTGCCTTTGCTGTTCACCGCCATCACTTTATAGAAAGCATCTGGAATCGCTACTTGGTTGTTGCCCAGTGTGCCGTTTTTCATCTCACCGATGACGGGGCCTGCGGTGATATGGATGCAGCCGAAACGGCAGGCGTAGTCGCGGCATCTCTCTTCCAGCGAACGCCAGACGCCACCGTTCAGGTTGTGGTTTTGCGGACAGATGTTGGTGAAGTAGCAGCTCTCCAGCATGGCTTCCTCATCCCATTTCATGTCACCGGCAGGCGCAATGTGACCCCTGTCCCAGCCCGAATTCCTATAATCCTCATTATCAGCCTGCGCCCCCGTTACCTCCGGATCGGGAAAGAAATTGCCGATGCGCTTGCAAGTGCCCTTGGCCTCTTCCTCGGTCAACTCATAGCACACCCAGTTGGGCAGCCTGGTCGTTTCATTATACGAAACCGAGTACCCTCTATGCTCAATGACCTGACTCGCCCTGTCGTCCGAAATCAGAGGGTCTCCTTCAAGCCGGAGCAGAAGGATAACAAAAACGCCTAATCGTAACAACTTAATCATTCGCTTTGTCCAACAGTCCCCTAATCTCTTTATCGAAATCTGAATCAATCTTTTGGGTGGGATTGAAGAGCTTGTATTCTTCCTCGGCTTTGCGGTCGGCTTGTTCGCGGCTGACCCTGCAATACACGGCCATCAGGGGCGTTCTTCCACGTCTGCAGGCCCATGTGGTCTTTCGTATGGTCGGCACGGGTGTAGATGATCTCAGGAGCCGTTTGGCCGGTGATGGCGTAGTGAAAACGGTTCTGAACCATCTGGTAGAACTCACGAGTGGTGGGCGAGTTGCGGTCGTAGTCGAACGAGCACTCCGCATAGATGTCGGTAATCTGCTGCCAGATGCGTCGCTCGCTGGCACGGATACTGCGCACCTTCTCCAATAATTCACGGAAGTAATCCTTGCCAAACACCGCATTGCCTTGTTTCAAGCGTTCTTCATCAAGGACAAAGCCTTTCTTGATATACTCTGTCAGAACCTTGGTCGCCCATTGCCTGAACTTGGTGGCACGTGATGATGATACGCGATAACCCACAGCAATGATGGCATCGAGGTTGTAGAAGGCCGTCTCGCTCATCTGAGTTTTACCCTCAATGGCGCCGTGTGGAGTGGCTATTTCCATTTTGGAAACAACCACGTTTTTATCCAACTCTCCCGTCTCGAATTTCTTCTTCAGATGTTTGCTGATGTCAGGCACTCCGACACCAAACAATGCGGCCATAGCTTTCTGCGTGGCCCATATCGTCTCGTCCTTGATAACCACCTGTATCTTGCCTTCATCGTCAGGCAACTGGTAAAGTATGAATTGTATTTCGTTGTTCATCTACACCTCGTTTTAATTACATGCAAAAATAGACAAATTTTTCATTCTTTTCCGTTGCATCTCAGGAAATTTTACCGGTCTCTTTCAAGTAACTTCCAAGCAAAAAAGTGTTGCGTTTCCGGAAAATTTGTATTTTTGTGGGACTGAAATACGCATCAATATGGCACAAGCAGTAAAAATAGGCGGTTTCATCTACCGCATCAATCCGGCTGACGACCGGCAGTTGCAGCGGGCCACCCTAGGCAGCAACAGCTGGAGCCGCGTCACCGAGTTCAATGGGCACCACATCCTCGACATCCTCCTGGCTTCCAATGGCCGCGACATCGAGGTCTATACCGATTACGGGCTTTATATCCGCGAGTATAGCGGTGGAGTGAGGAAGAAATAGTTTCGAGGGGTAGAATGGTCCTAGAATGGTCCTAGAATGGTCCAAGAATGGTCTAAGAAGACTCATAGAAGACCTGTAGAAGACTCCTAGAAGACTCCGAGAGCCTCACCCTCTATAGGGCTATCGTAGAGCTATCCAACGGCTATCGAAGGGCTATCCATCAAAACCCGATAACCTGAATCGGTTTCTATAGTAAAAAATAATTGCCCTTGTTTTTGAATTTTCCGCCAAAAATGACTATATTATGTCCGTAAACCCCTAAAACAATTCAATTATGTGGACTGCAGAAGAATTAAAAAAGAAGCACTACCCTTACACCTACAAAGAAATCGTCGAAATCGACCTCACAAAACCTAACATTGGCGGACTGATGGAGTCAGAGGAAGACAATAAATTGATAAGGATGTATTGACCCACAACAGAAACAGCCGTATAAGATGAATCATGGACAAATAGAACTCTTCGGTGAATGCCGATTCAAGGTGGGCGACGTGGCCTATTACCGCTCGCCAGAGTCGAAATACAGTGTCAGGAAGGCCCGTGTTTGCGGTGTGGAAAAGAAAGAGCGGCGCATGGACCGGATTCTCTGGCCGTACTATATGCTCACATTGGAGAACGGCATCGTTATGCCCTCGTCTGAGGCTTTTGTCACACGGCAAGAGGCCGAGGCGTGTTTCGTGGAGGAACTCAAGACACGGCTCGCATCTCAGCAAGTGGAGCTGGACAATTTGCAGCAAGAGATGGCTTATGAGGCTGCCATGCTGGAAAGACTGGAGCTTAGAGCGGGCCTGCAGGGCGGAGGAGATTAACAACCTTCTGTTATCCTCATGTGTATAGCCTGTGTTTATCCTGTGTTTATCCATCAACATCTTTCAAGTAACTTTCAAGCAAAAAATGTTGCATCTTCGGAAAATTTGTAATTTTGTAGAACTGAAAAACTCATCAATATGGCACAAGCAGTAAAAATAGGCGGTTTCATCTACCGCATCAATCCGGCCGACGACCGGCAGTTGCAGCGGGCCACCATAGGCAGCAACAGCTGGAGCCGCGTCACCGAGTTCAACGGCCACCATATCCTCGACATCCTCCTGGCTTCCAATGGCCGCGACATCGAGGTCTACACCGATTACGGGCTTTATATCCGCGAGTATAGCGGGGGAGTGAGGAAGAAATGACTTAGTAAAGAAAGAAATAATCAGAAATAAAAACCTCGCGATGTAAAGGCAATCGCGGAAATACTATGTGGAATAAAACAACAGATACGAGCCAAATTGGCAATTATGTCTATGGGTTGGCTATTCCAGTATATGGTTCCACATACATTATAAAATATGTAGGACAAGCGAGTTCAGGTAATATTAATAGATGTTTTCAACATGGGCAAGAAGCAAAAAAGTATTTGGCTGGAGGGGAAACCTCCAATGTGAAAAAAGTTGAAATGATTAATTATTATGCATCTAATAGAGATCTTGAGATTGTAATCTTAGCTCATAATGTTCCTGATGATCAACTTGATACAATGGAAAACATTTATCGGCAAATGGCTGATTACGGAGCATTGTTGTTTACAATCAATCAGGATGAAATAGTGTATGAGAACACTCTGACAAATAGTGCATCTACACATAATAATAAGCTTACTGCTGGGACTATGGTGGTTAAACCTATGACAGTTGAGCAAATAAATAAAGAATACGGCCGAAAGGTTTACCTTAAAAGTGAAGAAATCGTGGATAAACTTGGCTCAAAGAAAGACATATTATATGTGCTTAATCGTCCTGGAATTCAAAATGGCTATATTGGATGGTGGAGATTTGGACAAGCGAGTTTAAAGTCAGTTGATTGGGTTGTTTGTATTGGGAATAATGATTTGATTGAGTATGTTTTTTCTGCTAATGATATTAGTTTTGAAACAAGAGATTGTCCAGACAAATCTGGTAAGATTGTGAAAAAGAAAGGATTTAAGGCTAATGGGCTACACAACCACATTGACAAGCTGAAACCAAAAGACGGTGATCCTTGTTTTGATGTCAATGGCAAGGGATGGAATCCATATGGGAATGCTTTTACATACCATAGTCATATATGATGAGATTAGATCAGGCGGGCTTCGCAAGCAAATCCGATAACAACTATGGCAAGTTCTCAATTTGACACCCAGTACGACAATATCGTTTTCTCATTTACAGCTACCAATTGCAATCTCACTCAGGTTTTCCATTGGGGGGATGAATGGGCTATGCTGCCCTTTCACCACGACTTGTTCAAGGTCAATATCAAAGTGACGGACACCAATACCAATTGGTATTATCGCAACAGCTTTTATGTCACTGCCCCCGACTGGGTCTCGCGTCGCGAACAGAGAGAGTATATCTGCCAAGTCATCATGACACAGGTGAAATTCTGCGAGCATATCGATGGTGATGGCGAAACCAAGGAAATGCGTAACAGCATTAAAGAAATTGAGGATTTTGCGGTTTTAGGCCAAAATGATTTTGAGGAAAAGAAAAAATCGCTATCTTTAAACCGACTTTTTATGACAAAAACGTAAATTTTCGTACAGAAAAGGAACGTTCTCTTCCTTTTCTGTTCATAAAGTTGTAATCAGGCCTTGCAAGGGGCCTGCGCCGGTTTTTTAAATGATCTCGTCATTCCACAAGGCCTTGAAGAAGTCGGTCACGTAGTACAAGTCAACATCCCCGCTCCGGCGGCTGATTCGGTCGCGCGACACGAGGATTTGTTTCGTGTTGGGATGCTCCTTGGCGAACTCAGCGAGGCCTTTCTTGTGATTTGTCTGAACCTCGTCTGTCGATTTGATTTCGATGGCTACTCGGGCGTCGCCTATCACGGCATCCACCTCGATGTTGTCGTAGGTGTGCCAGTAAGTCAACTTTTCATGGCTGTTTTTATACCCCAAATAGGCCACGATTTCCTGCAGCACAAGATGTTCAAAGGCATGACCGTATTCAGGAGTCTTTGGGGCCAGATGATGACGTCCCGTCAGATAATTGGCGATGCCCACGTCAAAGAAATAGAACCTTGAGGCCTTGGTGAGTTTTCGCTTGATGACTTTCCTGTAAGCTGGCACCTCAAATCCAAGCAAAGTGTCGCACAATATCTTGTAATAGGCTTTTACCGTGTTAGCCGATACGCCGCAATCCGAAGCCACGTTCTCGTAATTGAGTATCTCGCCGTCCGAGATGGCGGCTATTTCCAAAAAGCGGACGAAATCGTCAATGTTTTGAACGGCGGCTTCTTCCATGATCTCTTCCTTCAAATAGAGTTCAATATAGGATTTGAGTCGGTTACGGGCGTTGGCCACCATATAATGCCGCGGAATCATGCCGTTCTGCACCGCGCGTTCCAGGTCAAAATCCGGAATCTCTACACTGACCAAGGGGAACAGCGTCTCGGGAATGGCGCGTCCACCCAGGTTGTTGGCTCCGCTCTTCTTCAATTTGCGGGCGCTTGAACCGCTAAGGATAAAGAAAAGTCCCTTGTTCACCATCAGCCAATGAACCTCATCCAACAGGTCGGGCACTTTTTGGATCTCATCCACGATGACCAGCGTCTCGGGCGGATACTTTAGCAACCCTTCCCTGAACTCCTCAGGATGTTGACGATAGCGATTTCTCAGTTCGGAGTTGAGAAGGTCGAAGTAAATGGCCTTTGGGAAGCGCTCTTTCAATAGGGTGGACTTGCCCACCTGACGGCCGCCAAACAAGAACATTGCTTCGTCCAGCCGATTCACGATATCAAATACTCTATTATACATAACCATTCATAATTTCCTCATTACCTCTGCGGATATTCTTGAAAAATCCGCAATGACGCTGCAAAAATAGATAAAAATCTTTACCCAGCAATGCCTTTACTCAAAAAATGCGGTTTTTGGCAAAATATATTTTGAGGATTTTGCGGTTTTTCAGAAAAAGTGTATTTTTGAATCGTTTTTTCCTGTAATCTTTGAATTTTCGGCAAAAAGTTACTATGTTATCCTGAACTCATAAATTCAGGATAGCTATGGAAAAGAAAAACGCTACCACCAAGACCCGTAAAAAGCAAAACCTTACTCTCCTTCAGGCCATCGAGACCGTCGCCGAAAGCTCAAGAGACTCCAAGATGAGCCCCGACTTCATGAAGGCCACGGCTGCCGAAATCAAGTTCCTGGCTGAGCAATACGGCATCAGCGAACGGCAGGCCGTGCTGTTTGCCGTATGCTTGGAAGAAGGCCCCAACCGCGTGAACTATCGCGACCTGGCCCGCCACCTCGACCTCAGCTCGATTGCCGTGTTAGGCTTCGCCAACGACATTGATGCCTTGGTGCATCGTCGGCTGTTGCGTTATCGCGATGTGAAGGACGAGGATGACTTCGATGTGCCAGCTGCCGTCATCCGCTGCCTGAAACACAACGAGGTGTACGAACTGCCTTCACGCAAAGGTCTTGACTGTCCCGCTTTGTTTGAGCTTCTGGGTCAGTGGTTCGAGGACCTTGACGATGATGCCATCAGTCCCAAGGAACTCAGCCAGGAGCTGCAAGACCTGTTCGACCAAAACCCGCAGCTCAACTTTGTCAAGAAAGTGAGGCAGCAGGAATTGTGTCCAGAGAGCGAGCTGTTGCTCGTCAAATTCTGCTATTATCTGGTTTGCAAGGACGACGAGGATATCCGCTTCGGTCAGATGGAGGATGTGTATGGCAGCAGCGCTGAGTTTACTGAGGTCAAGGGAAAGCTGCGTCGCGGTGACCACGCACTGCTGAAGCAGAATCTGATCGAGTACCTTTGTGTGGACGGCATTGCCGACACCACACGCTTCAAGCTGACCGAAGACGCCAAGCGTGACCTGCTGTCGGAGATGAACATCAACACCACGGAGGAAACTGTGGTTGGTGTGCTCGATCCCAACCATCTGACCCCCAAGACCTTGTTCTTCCCTGAGACAGTGGGTAAGCAGGTGGGCGAGCTGAAAGGCTTCTTCGATGCGGAGCGTTACAAAGCCATCCGCGAGCGCATGAAGCAGCGCGGCTTCCGTCAGGGCTTCGCCTGCCTCTTCTATGGCAGCCCCGGCACGGGCAAGACCGAGACGGTGTATCAGTTGTCGCGTGAGACGGGTCGTGCCCTCATGGTGGTCGACGTGCCGAGCATCCGCAGCAAGTGGGTGGGCGAGTCGGAGAAGAACATCAAGGCGATTTTCGACCGCTATCGCGAGCTGGTGAAGCGCAGCACTTTAGCCCCTATTTTGCTCTTCAACGAGGCCGACGCCCTCATCGGTACCCGTAAGACGGGCGCAGAGAACGCTGTGGACAAGATGGAGAACACCATGCAGAACATCATCCTTCAGGAGATGGAGGACTTGGACGGCATCATGATTGCCACCACCAACCTCACCGAGAACCTCGACTCGGCCTTCGAGCGCCGTTTCCTCTACAAGATCATGTTCGAGAAGCCCGATGCTGCCGTGCGCCAGAAGATCTGGCAGCAGATGATCCCCGAGCTGAAGGCCGACGATGCCGCTGTTTTGGCTGGTAGCTTCGACTTCAGCGGCGGCCAGATCGAGAACATCGCCCGCAAGCACGCCATCAACAGCATCCTTTACGGCGAAGGCACCGAGGTACTGCCTGTGCTCGAGGACTACTGCCGCAGCGAGCAGTTGAGCAACACTGTCACTCGAAAGAGGATTGGGTTTTGAATTTTCAAAAATAGTTTCTAAATTTGCAAGGTCAAATAACAAATTAATGTTTGTAAATAGTGTATACAGTTAATAATCATTGTAGTATATGGAAATGGATAGTCAAAACGACCTAAAAGTGGTTAGTTACAACGACGACAAGGAAGCCTTGTTGAAATTTATGCAAGACTCAGATTGTCTCAACGATTTATCAAAATGGACGAAAGAGTTTAATATGTTTGACGTGCTTAAGATTTCTCGGACAGAAATACGTCATAGTAGTATACTTGGGTGGTTGCTTGATCCGAATGAAAATCACGGTCTGGGTGATTCTTTTCTTTACGGAATCGTTTCAAAACTGTCACATGACATGGACAACCATTCCGCTCTTCAGTTTTTGAGTTCTGACTTATACTCATTTAATGTTTACCGAGAATGGAACCATATAGATATACTTCTCGTTTCTCATCAAGATAAACTTGTCATAGCCATAGAGAACAAAGTCGGCTCTCATGAACACAATTCGAATGGAAACGAAAAATCCCAATTAATTACCTACAAAGAGAAAATACAATCACAATTCAGCGATTATAATAGGATTTTTGTCTATTTGACGCCAGAAGGAGAAATACCCAGCGATGATGAATGGATGGTTTTGGAGTATGCTGATGTGATAGCCATTTTGGAAAAGGTTTATAAACCAAAAGAAAGCTTATTGGGATTTGAAGTGTCATTGCTAATCAGAAATTATATCAATAATGTAAAAAAGAATGTCATCATGGATCAGGAATTAATCAACCTTTGTAATACAATCTACAACAAACATCGTAGAGCGTTAGACCTTATTTTTGAAAATCGAGATGATACGGTTTCTCAAACATCGAACAACTGTAGGAATGTTTTAGCATCAATACCCAAGATTAGTATTGACACATCATCAAAAAGTAAATCCTATCTAAAATTCAGGACGGAAGGATTGAAGCGCCATTTTGAGGGCATTGATCCTAATTATTATTACTACCAGTTTGAAATAAAGCAAGACCATATTTCCATTATGTTGGAATACCATAAGGAAAAGGAGGAGGAATTGAGTAATGAAGTCCATGACGCGATGATGAAAGTCAGAGGATTGTTTCCTAAACATAGGAACTTCCCTAAGGAAAACAATTGGGTTTGGCATAGAGTATGGACAGAGAAGACAGATGATTTGAATGACGAAAAATGGGTGAGAGAAAAGATTAAAAAACTAATGAATTTGGACGGGAGCGGTGAATGAAGCCGCTCCACTTTTTAAAATTGCTAAAAATTGCACAGAAAACAAAGAAAAACTTGGATAAGTGTGCAAAAATATATAATTTTGCAGCCTGATTCAAGTGCTATGAAGATAAATCCATTGGTAAAGTTGGGAAATGTTCCAGTACAAACGGGGACTATCGCTGCCTGCTTTGATTACTTGTCATCGCCCAGCGAGAAGATTAGGGCATTGGAGAAGGACGGGCAGTTGATCCGACTGAAGCGTGGCCTGTATGTGGTGAGTAGCGAGATGAGCGGCAAGCCCGTCAATGCCTGCCTATGTGCCAACCATATCTATGGCCCTTCGTATGTGTCGCAACAATGGGCGCTTCGTTGGTACGGACTGATACCTGAAAGAGTTTATACGATGACCTCGGTCACTACCAAGCGCACCCGCATGTTTGAAAACCCATTAGGACGTTTTACCTACGAACAAGTGAAGCCCGAATACTTCGCCATCGGTGTCAATGGCGTGGAGGAGGACGGTGTCACTTTCATGATGGCCTGCCGTGAGAAGGCATTGTGTGATTTGATTCTTCATGACACCTATCTGCCTCAGCAGTCTGTCAAGGGACTGTGGCAATATTTGGAAGAGGACATCCGCTTCGATGTGGATGAACTGGCTACATTCGATGTCGGTATTATCGAGGCGTGTGCCAGGTCAGGGCGAAAGGAGAACATATTGAACAACCTTATAAAGATTTTGAAGCGATGACAATTTATGACCAGATGGTGGCTGCATACGCACAACAGCGTGGAACGGCCACGCCGAACGTAGAACAGGAAGTGATGCAGCGGATTGCTCTTGCGGGTCTGCATAGGGGAGGATTCTTCCAACATGCGGCCTTTTATGGTGGCACCTGCTTGAGGCTGTTTCATAATCTTCCAAGATATTCTGAGGACATGGACTTCTCCCAGACAGAGAAACGCGACGATATCCATTTAGAGAACTATTTCCCTGCTATTATTGAGGAGTTCCGCCTGGCAGGCCATGAGGTAAGCATCATCAAGAAAGACAAGAAGAATTTCGGACGTGTGGAATCGGCGTTCTTGAAAGAGAATACGGAGGCATACGACATCAAGTTCCAGACGAAAAAGAGCGTGAAGGTGAAGATTGAGTTGGATATCGACCCTCCTTTGGGATTCGAGACAGAACAATTAGCAATGCAACAACCCTATTCATTTATGACACGATGTATTACGCTTCCTGACCTGTATGCGGGTAAGATGAACGCGTTCATTTATCGGGCTTGGCAACATAGAGTTAAGGGCCGAGATTGGTATGATTTTGAATGGTTTGTGCGCTGGAATGTTCCGCTCAACTTTGTCCATTTCCAGGAGCGTATCCGTGAGTTTAACGGTGTGGAAATCAGCAAGGAAGCCTTTATGAATCAGCTTCGCGAAAAGATCTCTACAACGAATATTGAACAAGTGAAGGAGGACGTGATGGGTTTCGTGGACAATCCTCACGAATTGGACATTTGGTCAAACGATTACTTCCTGCAACTGGCGGATAGAATCGTGTTTAAGGAATAAGGTTAGTATTTTGAATTTTCCGCCAAAAGTTACTATATTTGTGGCGTCAAAACGAATAACAATAACCTTTTAATACCTCGCGATGTAAAGGCAAATCGCAGAGTTATTATGGCGAAATTAACCATCGAAAACTGCAGGGAGTTCCTTCTCTTTCCTTATCCTCCATATCCACACAAAGATTCTCAAACTGAAGTTGACCTAATAAAGAACATGTATAAAGCCAAAGTTCAAGGGATTGAAAAGGTCTTTGATTGTGATGATGTTTTTGATGCCATATATGTGAGATTCTTGCGTTCACCGAAAGTTGAGATTTTTAAAGATAAGACGCGTACAGAAACCTTAACAGAAGATGAGTTTGCAAAGTTGAAGAAACTTCTTTCGGAGCGTTGTCCCAGAAAGGAAAAATGCCAAAGATGCTTCATCGATGTAGATTGTCCGTTGTTAATTGGATGGGAGAAAAAAGGCGACGTGTTCGAGCATTCATATCCATTATTGGGAGAGTATTTCCCGGAGGAGAAGAAAGTGGTTCTATACGTGAATGATGATGATTGTAAAGGTCAACACACCTATAAAGGCGTGCTTTCCACATACATCCACGAGCTGTTCCATGCTTATTTTCACTATGTCACCGAACAGAAACAAGCGAAGTATAATTACATCAGGGAAATAGAAGAGGCAATGACCGAATTTAGCACTTTGGTGTTCCTGCGGATGATGAAAAATGAATATTCGTATGAATGGTGTGACATTTATGAATGGGCTGTCAATGAAATTGGCAAAAAACAAAACACTGTAGGAAATCTCTCCGCCTATGGTTTTGGACGCTATCTTTTTGACAACGTTCCAGAAAAAAAAGCATTCAACTGGATTAACAAATATGCTGAAAGGCTTGGATATATAGACGAGGAAGACGAACTTGTGAAACAATACAAGCAAATGGTTTATCCCTACTATCCTACAGAGCCGGACAAATGTTTGGAGCTTTTGAGGAAGATATTGTTTGAAACTAATAATAAACCTATAAAACCTCGCGATGTGAAGGCGAATCGTGTTAGTTCTATGCTTAATATTGAAGAAGAGTATAAAGACATGCTCGACAGATTATGGGAAAGCGCAAAGGATGGCAAGCTCAAGGAGGTAGTTAAGAGAAATTATGCTATAGAAAAAGAGATTCCCCAAAATGCTTTGTTATTTGTTAGTATGAATCCTTCTTGTAATAAAGGTGACGAAAGAGGTGGAGGTTTTGTTGACGTTAACAAGGCACAGCATCCGTTTTTTACAGCCATTCGTGATTTTTATAAAAGTATAATTGTTAAACGGAAACCTCTTATGGCACATTACGATCTTCTCTTTATCAGGGAAACGAATCAAAAGACGGTTTTGTCATGGGAGAAAGATGAAGACAATAAGGACTTTTTTGAAAAACAGGAGAGTATTAGTAAAGAGATTATCAAAAAGGCTGAACCGAAAATAATAGTTGTGCTCAATGCAGGAGCCAGAGAATTATTCAAAAAACTTTTCGGAGATAATGCTCCATTTTGTGATTCATTAGGCACTTATATGTATAAATTAAATGAAAATGATAAAGGAACCCCAGTTCTTTTTTCTGGTATGTTGTCGGGGCGGCGCTCTTTGGATAATGGATCCAAAGAGTCTCTTAAATGGCACATTGAGCATATTTTGAAAAATTATCCAGATTAAAAGAAATAGAATAGAATGACCAAATCCCTCTCAAAATCCCGCTACACCGCTTTCTGCCAGTGCCCGAAAAACCTCTGGCTTAAGATTTACAAACCTGAAGAAGCAACCGAAGATCAGGGCGTTGAAGCTCGCTTCGAACAAGGAAACGAGGTAGGCGACCTCGCTATGGGACTTTTCGGACCATACAAGGAAGTGACTACAAAGGACTCCAATGGCAACCTTGACCTCAATGCAATGTGCAAACTTACCAAACAGTATATGGACGAAGGCGTCGACAACATCTGCGAGGCTTCCTTTGCCCTCGAAGGCCATTATTGCGCGGTCGATATATTGCGTCGCAACGGCGACGGATGGGACATCTACGAGGTGAAGAGCAGCAGTTTTCCTGAAAGTGACGGCGAAGAGACAAAATTGGAGAAATATGCTCCAGATATCGCCTATCAGAAGTGGGTGCTCACCCAATGTGGCATAAAAGTTGTCAATACTTATTTGGTATGCCTAAACAGCAGCTATGTAAGGCATGGAGAATTGGACATTCAGAGCCTGTTTGTTATTATTGACATGCACGATTTGGTGGAGAACGAATACCTGAAAGTCCCTTCTCAAAGCAGACAAGCCTTGAAGATTTTGGGTATGAAGGACGAACCCGATTGTGACCTTTCCGAACATTGTAAAAAACCTTACACTTGTGCTTTTCTCGACTACTGCAAACGTCAACATGGTGTTCCTGAGGATGAGCCTACCGTCTTTGACCTTTATCGCATGAACTTCTCAAAGATGTTGGAGCACTATAATGCCGGGCGTATCACTTTCGATGCGTTGCCCACGGAGAAACTGAACGACAAGCAGCGGATGCAGGTGAAGTGTACGATGAACAAAACCGAGCACATCAATCCTGACGGTATCCGCAAGTTCCTCAACAAGCTCAGTTATCCGCTATATTTCCTCGATTTCGAAACCATGCAATATGCTATTCCTCAATATGATGGCACTAAACCTTATCAGCAAATCACTTTCCAGTATTCGCTGCATATCAAGGAGAACGCCAATGCACCTTATCAACACAAGGAGTTTCTGGCTCCGAGTGATGGCAAAGACCCACGCCGTACTTTGGCCGAGCAGTTGTGCAAGGATATTCCGATGGATGTCTGCACGTTGGCCTACAACAAGATGTTTGAATGTGGTCGCATCAAAGAGTTGGCTGAGCTTTATCCTGACCTTGCCGTGCATTTGCTGAACATCCGCGACCATATCGTTGACCTCATCGACCCGTTCCGTGCGGGTGACTATTATGTTCCAGCCATGGGCGGTTCGTTCAGCATCAAGAGCGTGCTGCCAGCCCTGTTCCCCAAAGACCCGAGCCTCGACTACCACAACCTCACAGGCGGCGTCCAAAATGGCGGTGACGCGATGACCATCTTTCCAAAGATTCAGCACATGGAGAAGGCAGAAGCTGATGCAGCCCGCAAAGCCCTGCTCCGCTATTGTGAACTCGACACCTGGGCGATGGTGAAGGTTTGGGAGAAATTGAAGGAAGTAACGAAATAAGTGGTTTTGAAAAAAAGTTCACCTCTTTTTTGAATTTTCGCCCATTTGATACTATAGTATGGTGTAATCACAAAAACTTAAAAAAATGAGTACCACCATCAGAACCACTTCAGAAAAACAAATGAACCAGATTCGCCGTTTCTTCAAGAACAACAAGAACTACTGCACCATCACCCAAGAAAACGGGGTTTACAACATCACCCTTTTCTGCCTCACCCAATCCGAATTGGAAAAGTTCATCAAGAACTTCATCAAAACAAACCACCTCACCAAAATGCAGCAGGAGCCTCGGGCTCTTGCTGCTTGAGTGTGTGCTAGTTTTCGATTGTTTTGTATTTTTGCAGCGGTAAAACTTGCTGAAAAAATGAAAAAGACCATCATCCTATGCCTTTCTTTCCTTGTGACACTGGCTGCTTGCACTCGGCACGCGGAGCAAACCGTCATCGAGCAACCCCTCAACGAAGGCTGGACGCTCACGGGCGACACATTATCCATTAACATGCAGCTCAACGTGCCTTCGGTGGTGCAGCAGAGTCTCTATGAGAACGGTATTATCCCGCATCCCTATCTCGGCACGGTGGAGAACCAATTGCTCTGGATCTCCGACCATCCGTGGGATTACACGCTGCACTTTGATGCAGATAAAGAACTGCTCGAAAAAGAGAACGTCGAACTCGTCTTTGAAGGCATCGACACTTACGCCAAGGTTCGCCTGAACGGACAGGATTTGTTCTTTGCCGACAACCAGTTCCGAACTTGGAAACAGGAAGTGAAGGACCTGCTGAGAGCGAAGGACAACCTCTTGGAAGTCAACTTCGTCCGTTATGACAGCACGCAGCTGGCTATGTATGCGGCACACCAACCTCGATTGCCTGAAAAATACGCCGTTTCGCGAAAGGCACCATACCAGCACGGCTGGGACTGGGCACCGAAGTACAAGAATGTGGGCCTCTGGAAACCGGTGAAGCTGGTAGGCTGGGATGAGGTGCGCTTGGAGAATGTCTATATCGTCACGCAGGCGGCTGACGAAGAACGGGCGGAATTGCTGCTGCATTTGGATGTGGTGAGTGAGGATGTTGTTGATATTGAGGTCGGCGTTTCGACAGGCTCAACGACCTTAACTAGCAGGTCCCTGAGCCCTGAGCTCGTCGAAGGGTCGAAGGGCCGTCAGCATTTGGTATTACCTATTACTATAGACAACCCCCAACTCTGGTGGCCCAACGAAATGGGCACGCAACCGCTGTATGACTTCGAAGTTGTCCTGAAGAAAGACGGTAAAGTGCTGGATACCAAATCCTTCAAGTCGGGCATCCGCACCTTCGAGATGGTGGATGAGCCCGACAGCATCGGACGAGCGTTTTATTTCAAGGTGAATGGTGTGCCGTTCTACGCCAAGGGAGCCAACTACGTTCCCGAGGAGATGATAGAGACCTGGATCAATCCCGACAATACCTTGAAACTGTTTAAGATGGCCCAAGAGGCGCATTTCAACATGCTGCGCGTGTGGGGCGGGGGTATCTATCCTTCAGATGATTTCTTCAATATCTGCGACTCGTTGGGTATCTTGGTCTGGGAGGACTTCATGTATGCGGGAACGATGTATCCCTATGACGAGGCGTTCCTCGAAAACGCCAGAATCGAGGCGGAGGAGCAGGTGAAGCGACTGGCTTCGCATCCTTCGCTGGCCTTGTGGTGTGGCGGCAACGAGATCTCTGAAGGTTACTACAACTGGGGATGGCAACAGTCGCTGAATTGGTCTGAGGAAGAGGATAAAGCCATCAAAGCGGGCTACGACAGACTGTTTGAAAGTATTCTGCCACAGGCGGTAGCGCAATACGATGGCGCGCGTCCCTATTGGCCGAGCTCACCCTCGAAAGGTTGGGGAAGACCCGAGAGCCTGACGCAAGGCGACGTGCACTACTGGGGCGTCTGGTGGGGCGAGCAGCCTTACGAGGTTTACCGCGAGAAGGTGGGCCGCTTCAACAGCGAGTACGGCTACCAGAGCTATCCCGACTATTCGACCTTGTTGAAAATCGCGCAAGGGGAGGCTCTGGACAAGGATGCCGAAGTGCTGGCTGCCCATCAGAAGCATGCCAGAGGCAAGCAGCTGATTGACGACTTCATCAAGAGGTATTATCCCGACAGCGAGCCCAAGGACTTTGAGGAATACGTCCACTTGAGCCAGCTTTCTCAAGCTTATGGGATGGAAATAGCGATAGAGGCGCACCGCACGGCGAAGCCTTACAACATGGGGACGCTCTACTGGCAGCTGAACGATGCCTGGCCCGTGACTTCCTGGTCGTCCATCGACTACTTTGGCAATCCCAAGGTGTTGCAAGAGCGGCTGAAGATGCTCTATGCGCCCGTGCTGCTAAGCCTCGACCGTAAGGACTACGGCGTTTTCGTGACTTCCGACTTGCTGCGTGGCATTGATGGCATTTTGTCCGTCACGGTGTGCGACCTTGAAGACCGCCCATTGTTTGAACAGCAGATGAAGGTGAAGCTGGAAGCCAACGAAAACCGGAAATTCGTTGTAGAAGGTCTGCAGGAATTTCTGCTGAACACTCATGCAACTTTTGTAAAACTTCAACTGGTTGAAGGTGAGTCGCTTACTGCCGAGCGAAAAGTCGCTTTGTAAAAAAAAGCGCCTGTTGCATGTAACTTTTTCGCCCTTCCTGCGTATTATGTTTGATGACGCGAGATAACAATCATTAAAACACCAATACAATGAAGAAAAGATTATTGATTGCAGCGGCATTGATGCTGCTCGGATTCGGAAGCGCGAAAGCGCAAGACACCGTGGTGAGTGTTCAGCGTAAGTCTGACACAATCATCCTCATCACCCCCGATATGTCGAAATTGCCCGAACTGATGCGTGATTTGGGCGTTACCCTCGGACATCTCTCCGACTCGGTGGACTGGAAGACCTTTGAGCGGGATATGGAGAAATGGGGGAGAGAGATGGAAGATTGGGGCCGCAAGATGGGTGAATGGGGCAAAGGATTTGAGGGAAAGATGAGCCGCCCCCAACCTCAGCAGCCTCCGAGATTCTTGGGGGCTCCGGTTCACGCCATTCAGGTGGAAGGCTCAGGCAACGTGGTAGTTGAGCAGAAACGGGAAGAGTATATGGTGCAGCGTGAAGACCCTCGTAATGCCCAATACTATGAAACCAATGGTACGCTGGTGCTTTCAGGATCAAGTGAATACGAGGTGGCGATGCCTTATCTCGATGAGGTCCTCCTGCGCTCATCGGGCGATGTCACGAGCAGGGGTATCATTCATGGCCGCACGCTCAAGATTTTTGTGGGCGGCTCGGGTGACCTTTGGATGGATTTGGACTATGACACCGTCAATATCCGCATGAGCGGCTCGGGCGACGTCACGCTTCAAGGACAATGTGGCGTGCTGTTGGCTGAAATGACAGGCTCGGGCGACCTGAACGTTGAGCAACTGAGAGTCGTCGAACACCACATTAACGCGACAGGTTCGGGCCAGGCCTGGGTGAACAAAAGAGGCAACGTCACCAACTATCAACAACGCAAGGAACAGAACGCTGGCAGGCGTCCCAAGAAGAAAGACCTGCTGCTCGATGCCCACTGGAACGGTTTCCAGACCGGATTGAACCTGCTGATCGATGCGCCTGGTGATTTGGATGTGAGGCCTCTGCGCTGCTGGTATTTCGACTTCAATATTGCCGATGTGGGCATTGCTTTCGACAGGAGACACATCGTGGGTCTGTTCACCGGCATCGGCATTGGCTGGAACAACTATAGCTGGAACAACCCGATTACCCTGGAATATGATCCCGAGGATGTGGCCTATGTCGTGGAGCCTATTGAGCCAGGTCCGGTCTTGAAAAACACCAAGTATGGCGTGCTTTACCTCGAAATGCCCCTGATGTTTGAGGTACGTCCCACCCGCCACATGTATATCGATGCGGGCGTGACCGGAGGTTTGCGCATTGCCCAATGGAACCGTGTGAAGTTTGCAGAGGGCCCCCAGATGAAGTACTTCTACGGTGCGCCCATCAACCGCTTCAAGCTGGATGCCTCATTTCGTATGGGTGGCGACAATCTGGGCTTCTTCGCCAACTATGGCATGTTGCCACTCTTCACAATGAACGACACCGAGGTGCATCCCGTTTGCTTCGGATTTAGTGTAAACTTCTAAGATACTTTGTAATTACCGGGAATGCCGTTCTGAAAAGAGCGGCATTCTTTTTTATTCTTCCTTCCGTTCTTCCCAACGTTGTCTAGCTTCCTCGAAGCGCTCGTCAGCACGGTAGTAGGCTGTCAGCGCTGCATCTGTGGCGGCCAGACGGAGCTCTTTCTTCGCTGTGCTCAAGCCTGAGGAGATGAGACTGGCGAAGCTGTCGTGGCGACCGTTGGTGAGTCGGTAGATACCCTTTCCAATGAGCGAGAGCTCTTGCTCGTCTTCGAAGGATTCGGCCATCTTGTTGTCTTCGAAGCCGAATGTTGGGTATTCTGTGCTTAAACGGTAGGCCATCAGCTCGAAGTCAGGTGTGTCGGCATTGGTTGTTTCAGGCAACGCACTGGCTTGTATGGGTTGCAAGGTCGCCAGCAGTGGAAGTTCCTCTCTTGTTTGGATGGCGGGCTTGGTGGTGGCGGGTTTGGCTTTCTTGGTGTTGCAAGCCTGTTTGAAGGCGATGGTCTTTGCCGGGAGTGCATGCGTTTCCTCCTTGGTGATGAGTCTTTCGGGAAGGATGGGTTTCAAGGTGGCGATGGGTTCCACCTTGGGCAGCTTTTTCTCCGGCCAAAGTGTGACGGTGAGCAGCAGACCGGCAGCAGCGGCAGCGGAGGCGATTTTGACGTAGAGCGGGATGATGGTGCCTTTGGAACGGCTCTTCGACAGGCTCAGGGACCTTAATTTCGACTTGTCTTCGTAGACAATATTAGGTGCTTCCATGTAGGGCAGGGGCTGGGTGAGTTCGTTCCAGTCCAGCCCTTGGCTTGCGACGAAGGCTTTCAGCTGCTCTGCTTCGTCGTGGCTGAGGTTGCCTTCCAGATAATCAAGGAGGTAGGCCTCGTAGTTGTCGGTGTTGATGTTCGTCTTCATGGCTCTATGTCGATGAGGTTGTCGATGCTTTTCAGTTGGTGTCTTAGTGTGGTGCGGGCACGGAAGATGTTTATCTTCACCTGTGCCTCGCTCATCCCCGTGATGTTGCCGATTTCCTGGTACGAGTAGCCTTCGTAATCGCGCAACAGCAGGGCGCTGCGTTGTGCCTCGGGCAATGTGGCTACGGCTTTGTGCAGTACATCGTTGACATCGGGGTAGGGAATGCCTTTCGGGTCAGCTAAGGGGGCGAGTTCTTCTATGTCGCTGGTCTGTCTGCGTTGCCGGACTTCGTCAATCATGGCGTGGTGAGCTGTGGTGAAGAGGTAGGATTTGGCTTTGGCAAAGTCCACCGTCTTGCGTCGTTCCCAAACGCGGGCAAAGCTTTCCTGCACCACGTCTTCGGCCTGCTCGCGGTTGCGGAGGCTTGAGAACGCGAAGCGGAAAAGCCTGTCGGCATATTGCTCCACGCATTGGTTGAATTGACTTCTGTCCATCTTTTACAAAGGTAATACGTAAAAACAATGAAAAAGTTACACGTTAGTGTAAATATTCCTATTTTTGCGCCAAATTTTGGAACTATGCTTTTAAACTACATCACCTGGAACATCGATCCCGTTCTGTTTTCCATCGGCAACCTTCACGTGCGTTGGTATGGCCTCATGTGGGCTTTAGGCTTTCTTATTGGCTATTTTGTCATGCGTCGCATCTATCGTCGCGAGAAGATGCCTGACGATTCGTTGGACAAACTGCTGATTTACATGCTGCTCTTCACCGTTGTGGGCGCTCGTTTGGGCCATTGTCTCTTCTATGAGCCTGAATACTATCTGTCGCATCCGCTGAAGATGTTGGCCGTTTGGGAAGGCGGTCTCGCCAGTCATGGTGGTGCCATCGGCATCTTGCTGGGCTTGTGGATCTATGTGCGCAGCTACAACAAGTCGAAAAAGAAGACCAAGGA
>Ga0310690_10004284_pt1 | contig 20402 bp, 35 predicted proteins | sample AusTroGonzalo_MG_2_FD_207661 | JGI IMG/M metagenome (GOLD analysis project Ga0310690, IMG submission 207661) | Bovine rumen microbial communities from tropical cattle in Woodstock, Queensland, Australia - Gonzalo_04 (v2) (version 2) | ecosystem: Host-associated > Mammals > Digestive system >...
TTCTAATCTTGTAAGCCTTGCGCATGATTTCGACATTATCTTTGACGATGACAAATGCAAATGCGCCTTCATCGTTCTTTTGTGAATATGCGCCGTCGGTAAAAATCGTATAGTTCATAACTTACGGTTTATAGAGTTTGAAATTATATCTTTGCATAAAGAAATCATATACCCATTGTGGCCAATCATTATTTTCTTTAATGTGTTGTTCAATTGTCCTAACGTAGTGTTGTATGTATTCAATTATAGTTTCGTCAGGTACCTCGCCACCTTGTATATGATAACGTTCTTGAATATAGTCGCAATCGGCCTTTAATTTGGGCGACAGAACCATTCTTTCGTCACCGCCCTGTATATATACCACCGCAAGTATTTTAGCGGCTGTATCGCGTCCTATCAAGTTAAATTCGTCATGCCCTTGCAATAGTTCATTTACACTATTTGCGGTTGCAAACATTTGACGATAAAGCGTCATTTTGTCATCCATTGGCTTTTATGTTTATACGTTTCACATTATTTTTGTTATCGTATTCGTATGTCGCTATGAGTTCGCAATGCTCATACATGAACTTACGCACATTGTCTTTACTTTCAAGCAAGAAACGTACCATTGCCTCACCTGCAAGTTTCCTGTACTTTCTGTCAAGTGGGAAATAGTCTGTACCTTCAATGCCAGTCGCTTTGCCTTTGCATTTCATCGGAACACTTGGTGTTATGCTAAACGCCCAATCGTGCGCCAATGCTTCAAGTAATTTTCTTGCACCATTTATCTCGTTGCTTTCAATTTCTAGTTGTTTCATCTTCTTCAATACCTAAAATGTCACGATAAAAGTTGAGTGCTTTACGTGTGGCTATGCTTGCTTTATGAGCTTCTTGCCTACGTCTTTTCTCTATCTCGAATTGATGGTGTCGCTCGCGTTTTTCGGATTTTTCCTCGCGTCTTGCTTTAAGTCGCAAATTACAAGTAATATATATTCGCAAATTGCCAAACTTGAATAGTTTCTTGAAAGTCTTTCGATTCCAAATTTTGTTTGCTTTAAGTCTTCTAAACTCTTCCATAAATATTTGACTATTTTATATTATGTATTTTTTTGTGACAATTATTGCAAAGGCAAACAACGTCACGCACACTATAATCCCATGCGTTATAACCATCTTTATATTGCGGATGGTGTATAACCAATTTTTTCTTTGAACCACAATTCTCGCATACACCACCTCGCGCGACGATGGCAAATTCACGAAACAACCGCCATCGTTTATCTAATAGTTGTTCTTTATAAGGTGAATGTTCAAAAGATAGTTCTTTGAAGTTTTCTTTCTTTATTTTCTTTTGCATTTGGCTCACGTGTACACTATTATAAACGCTGCAAGCAAATTCCAAAGACCAATAATCACGACCATCTTTAGTTTTCCAATCTTTTGCCTTAAAATACGCATAACAATCATAGGCGTTATATTTGTAACCATACTTGTTAGCACATTCTTTTATTTGTTCAATATTCGGCAAACCGATTTCTACTTTTTTGTAAGTCATATTATATAGCCTTTATTATATTTATACTCCACCCTTTATATCCATCATGTACACTTATTATGCGTGTGTACGATGACGATATTTCTAAGACAATTGAACTTTAATAAATTATCAACCTTAATCTTAATAAGGTGGTTCTTTTTGTCTTTTTTGCCCTAACAACGAATAGTTCATCACGCTATTTACATTTAAGCATCAACCTTGCAAGTTATTTCGTACAACCTTTCGGCATGATTTGTCGCAAGTCGTGAGGTGTTACGCACGTTGCTTGCACTTCGCTTGTTTGGTTGAGTTGTAGAACTGAACACTTTTATATATCAGATGATAAGTCTGAAAGGGAGTGTACTGATTCAACCCTTATGTCCTGTGAAAAGTTGGAAAAACCACTTACCAAAAACGGAAATCCCTATCAAGCAATGACGGATGCAAGATAGGGATAATCCTTTTATTTTGGTAAGCGGAATAAATGCTACTTTAATATCAGAAAAGTCCGTTTCGCAAGCCGTCATACTTGTTTCACGGTGCAAAAGTACACATAAGTTTTTAATACACCAAATATTTGCAAAAGATTTAACGCCTTTTAACTTTAACCGTCGTAATCGTCATCATCTTCATCGTCCTCATGGTCGCCATTGTGATAACGCATGTTCGCGGCAAACGCTGGGCATTTCATGCAATTGCAACCGCAATCGGGAGAACGGTCGCAAATCCTTTCAAGTTGGAAATCATCTAAAACGTAGGCCATAGCATTACTCCTCGATAATTTCCAACGTGTATGCGTCACAATCGAATTTGTCGCCTACCTTGTGATGGTTGCACCAACGTATTGCGTCATTCGTTTCTTTGACGTTGTTCACACATGCAAACACGTATTGGCCGACATTGCCAACCAAATACACCTTTGATTCATTCTTCGCTTTGTTTGTGAATTTTACTCTTTTCATTTTGATGTCCTCCAAATTTTTATTTGTTTAATGATTCCTTACCATAAATCTCTACTGCCCTTTCCACAAATTTACGCCTACAATCAGTGTCAAGTTCAGAATACCAAAACAACTCACCAAGACCTTTGCGGTGATGTAGGTATTTACTAAATATATGCTCACCAAGGTTGTTGCCGAACAAATCACGTGCTTCTTGAATATTCCAACGATTGTAGATATACAGCATAAATGCCGTTACTTGATTTACTTTGTTTTCCATAAATAAACAAAACATTTGATTTAACATTGTTTTTAAGCCCGTTAGAAAGCGTTTTGCCGCATAGGTTGGTAACTATCCCACAATATACGCAAAATGCCGTTACAACGCCTTAAAATAGCGTTTGCGGAATAAAGTACGATGCGACAATCTTTCCCGATGGCACTTTGATACGTTCCATCTTGATGTTCATGCCCTCGTCACGCAGTTCACAAATACGCGCTGCAAGCCTCATGCACTGGAATTTGTAAAGTGCATCCAATTGGGTAAGACGCTTGCCGCTTAACAAGTACGCCTTGATTTGCTTCTTTTGGGTAGCGCACTCTTTCTCGTTGTCATTGATGTTTGCCATAATACTTTACTTGTTTTCGTTAATAAATACACGATAAGCCACGAAGTCATTGGTCTTTTTGATTTCCTCGATGTTCACGATGGCATAGTCATTCTTGATGTCAAGGAATACAACCAAGCGAGATACAAGTTCCTTGTTGTTGATAACGGCATTGCCACCATCCTTGTCAACACGTCCGTCAAGCATCGAAACGCCCTTTGTGTCATTAAGGATAATGGCAACGTCGCCTGACTTGTTGCGCATAAGTGCAGCATATTCATAGCCGCCACGTTCACGCACCTCTTTAGATACCGACTGATTGAAAGTAATCGAGTTTTTCTTGTTGCGTCGGTTGATGCTGATTTCGTCGGGTTTCAATTGCCTACGTGGGGTCAAGTCCACGAAATTGAACTCGCCGAAAATATCCAAGTCATCGCCATTGTCATCAACCTTTGGCGTGTCATCGTCTTTCGGTGTAGGCGTTTCGTCATCATCCGATGGCATCTGAACCTCGGCCTTTTCAAGTTCCTCGAAAAATTCCTTTTCGGCCAACTTTTCGGGTAGCGTGATATTCATACGCTGTGCTGCCGTAGCACGGTTTTCAAGTTTCCAATGCTTAACGGCATCCCAATTGGTACGCAAAACTTTGTAGCGGCCATGCAAGTGCCACCAAGGCTCTTTTTCGTCATCCTCGCTATAACGCTTCATGTACTCGTTAAAGTCCTTTTGCGCTTGCGTCCAATAGTCAAAGCCCCAACGTGAATTGACCACCCAATAAAAGGCTTTCACACATACCTCACTTGCATCGACCTGACGTAGATAGTCCTCAATCAACAGCGGATTGGTCTTGATGCGATACTTTCGGAAAAGGTTGATGAACGGAGTCACCATACCGCGACTTTCCAAAAACTGTTTAAACACTGCAACTTCAAATGGTTTCATAAGCAAAACGTTTTTGATGTTAATAATAAAAGATAATTTATGATACACGGATTATCCGTATATTTCCTCACCAAACAAGATGAACTGCAACAAGCATAATGCCTGTGGATAGTCAAAGTCGCCATCGTATGCATTGCAAAGGTTATAGACGTACTTTTGTGGCCAACCGCCATAGTTAAGTGCCTTATTCAAGCCCTTTTCGATGTCGGCTAACTTTACTGTGTAGTCCATACAACTTTCCTCGTCATTCCATACATGCGGCAAATCACCATAGAACACCTCCTCGGAATAGCGGTCGCCGATGATGATGTGCTGGCCGTTCAACAAGCAACGTGCAAGTTTATCCTCGATGCAATCCTTTTCCTTGAAGATTTCGGGATGGTCATTAGGCCAATCCACTACAAAGATTTCACTACCATACAACGCAGTAGAAAACAAGTTTACCAAGTCATCATGCGTGATTTCACTAATAGCACTAATCAATTTCATAATTTGTTTCTCCTATTTGTTTAAGTCCAACGATTTTATATAACGATGCGTATAGATACCGCCATAATAGCCTGTTTCCGATGTGGCTTGTGTAATGGTCATAAGGTTGTAAGTACCCAAGGCCATATATAACTCTTTCGTCACTTCCGATTTCAATGCCATTTCGTAGGTTACATCGACATAGACATCACCAACCTTATTCCAAGCATGCTCAATTGGAAAGCCGCCATTGAATATAGTCGTAAAGCCCTCGACATATTGGCATTTGTCTGGGAATAGTTCCACCATGCGATGCGCATTACGATAACACATACGGGGCAAAGGTCGCACGATTTTCTTTATTCTCCGTATCTCATCATGCGTAAACACGTCATGCACGGAAACAACATGAACCTTTTGCAAGTCCTTTATTTGTTGTTCATAGAACACTTTTTGCCGTTCACTACCCAACGACGCGAACTGCATCAATTGGGTAATGATGGCATTTTGTTCCGCTACCTTAATTTTCTTTTCCATAACTATTCCTCCATTGCTTTTCGGAAATTGTCAATTATACCATCTATGATTTTTGTACGTTCAAGTCTGCCGTTAAAGGCGTTATTCTTAATCATGTCGTTTTTCAGCCATTCACATGCCTTGTCAAGTGAAATCATTTTTAGCTTGTTTGACACGTTCAAAAATTCAAGTTCGTCCTCCTCGTATTCCTCGATGATTTTACCTCCGCTTAATCTTGAATAAATTACAGGGCGTAGGCATTGAACATCTATAATTTCTCCTGTTTCAATTACTTTTGCTTTCATGTGTTGTCTTTTATTTTTTTGTTATATTCCAAAGATTTCCTCACATTTTGAATGTTACCGCAAAGGCGCACACGTAACTTTTCCGATGACAAATCCGAAAAATCCCAACGTGCAAACAATGTGCCGCTTTCGTCAAGTTCCTTATGTGTATTCATTAAATCAAGGATTTGCCTGCGATAATCACCGCGTGTTGTCACTTTACTCCAATCCCAATCCCTTGCATCATCATGTTTGCAAGCATCAGTAAACACGTTCTTTATTATTTTCAAAAATACCTTTACATCTTTACTTTCAAGGTATCTTTCATTTTTCATCTTTCCTTTTATCATGTATTCTTTATCTATCTGCTCTTTTGATTTCTTATTGAACGATTCAATCCAAGCATCCGATGCACCACCAGTCTTTTCACCGCGAGCCTTTTTTGCATCAAGGGCTTGTTTTGTTCGTATCGACACAATCAATGCCTCGCGCTCGGCTAATGCAAAGAATAGCGTAAGCGTAAATTTGTCGGTATGAGGTAGGTCGCAAAACATGATGTTTCCGTCACCCATTTTGTCATACACTTGTAAAGCCTCGATAGTATTACGAAATCGGTCTGTCTTTGCAATAATCAAAACGGCATTGTTTTCCCTTGCAAAGTCCATAGCCTTTTTAAGTTCAGCGCAACCACTAAGGTCAGTACCTGTGTAACATTCCTCGTAATCGGCAATCCAATCGCCACCATCACGCTCTATAAAATAACGGATGATTTCTTTTTGTGCTTCCAAGCCAAGGCCACTACCGCCTTGCTTTTTTGTAGAAACACGCCGCCAACTAACATATTTCTTTGCCATAATTTTGTCCTCCTATCCGTTATAATAGTCTTTAATGATGTTTTCTTTGTAACGTGCCGAAATGCCGCATAAGTTCGCATTACGATAACGTTTGCCATTTGGTAGGTACACGGGATAAAGTGTCGTGCCGTGCTTACCCATAGCGCACGTAAACGCACGGCCATGTACTTGCGTTTCGTCATTGTTGGCAAAGCGCATATCGCTACTAAAGTAAAGGTTATACGGAGTAACCTTGTTGCCGTCATCATCCACGTAATAAAGCCCTACGACTTTCTTCTCGGGATAGTTGTGATAAACCTCATAAGACGTTTGAGGTACATAGTCATTTGCTTTCATAATTCAGTAACTTTTAAATATTCATAATCTTGTGGCGGTTGCAAGTTCCACCCTTGCTACAATGGTCACAATCTTCAAACCGCCTACCCACGTTTAATTATAGGAGAAAAAATGATATATCGTCTCCTTTCATTTTTTCATTTTCAACGGCCACCCATCTTAAAGAGGTCACCCGTGAAAATCATTCCGAAAATACCGAAAACTAAAATCAATTCCATAACTCTTAAATTCTTTTGTTGTTCTTAAAGTTCCACATTCATTCTAATCTCACCGCGCCCAAGTACCAAGCCGTTAGACCACAATCTTTGTGTGCCGTCCGTCTTGTTGATAACCAACATGAAATGCACCTCGCCAAGTTCCACGCCATTCTCACCGCCTTTCCAATAGTCAAAGCGATAATTCAAATGGAAACGAAGGTCATAGCGTTTCATCGTGTCATTTTCCGCGCCGTCATCCTCGTAGATAAGAGTACTTCCGTCAACCTTGATGCAGCGATACATAGCAGGCACTGTGTTAAACGTGGTCGATTCCATGCACACCAATTCATTGCCGTTGTAGATAAGATTTCCGAATACCTTAACATCAACATTTACTCCGATGTGCGCTAACATGTCTTTAAATGCCAATTCCATCAACTTGACGTTCTCGGCCGTGATTTCATTAAACTTAATCATCGTTTAGTCCTCCAACTTGTAAAGATAGATATAATCAAAGCCATGCTCTACGGATAACTCTACCTGCGTGTCAGGTTCAAAAGTCTTTTCCGTTGTATGTATGGCCTCACCTATTGCGCTATCATAATAATATAGATACTTGCCTGCGGCTATCGGCATAGGCGGCAAACCGCCAAACGTTTCAAGCCACCACGTTTCATTTTGCTCCCATGATTCATCGCCCTCGTTAGGCACGTCAATGGTATTCAAATACTCGCCTTCGATGCTTTCATTGATAATCCATCGCAAAATATCATTTGCTTTCATCATCTACGTCCTCCTCGTCAACTTTTTCGTACAACATAATCTGCTCACACATTCCACAATCCGTGTACGTAATCAAATAGTCGTTGTTTTCCGCTACGATTTCGTCATACACGGGTAAGTCCTCTGTAAACTCAGGGTCACGTCCTGCCCTGTCGTTTATCCACTTTGCAACGTCGTTGATGTCTTGCATCTTTATAACCGATTCCAACTCCAACCACCATTCTTCCTGAAAGTTGTCGATAACGGCAATTAAATTATATCCTTTGAACTCCATAATTATTCACGATTTATTAATTATATATATTAATTATTATATGCGTTTCAAAATAGAGTGTATTAAAGACAATTAAAGTATGCCAAAATCCTCAAATTAGAAACCCAAAACATCTTCCACCACTTCGGACAAGCAACGCCCCACATGTAAAGCATCAAGCACCAAGCAAGGCCGCACAACGTCCAAAGGATTGACCCACTAAGCACAAACACGATGGCCACCAAGAAAGCCAACGAGCAAACCAAATAATTAAATGTACGTTTCATCCTAAAAGCCCTCCAATGATTAGTAATGACAAATCAACCAAGCCCAACACGGAAATTGTCGTGAGTGTGGCCACTATTCTTTTCTCTCCCTTTTCGGTATTGGCATAACGTCTAAACTTTACCATACCACGCAAATACTTCATTTTCATAATCTTACCTATAAAATTTATTAAACTTGTTTTATCCGTATATCTTTTTAGAAAGGCGTGAGGCCGTAGCATAATCGCCACTTGCCTCCGCCGTCATCATTGCGTCATAAAGCGCATGTATCTCGTCTTGTGTCATAGCCCTTTATTCGTTATAGTTCTACTTCACCCCACCAGCCATCAATGTCCGAACATGAACACTCGGCAAGTTTCGACATACACACAAAGAAGAAATGTCCGACAATATCCGCACATTCCTCATTTTCGATTTGATACAACACACACTGGAAGAACTTTAGCATACGTGGCCGCAACCATTTAACGCCCACCTTCATGCCGTCAACCTCCAACATGTTATTATATATCCGCATACCCTTTGCCCTATATTCGTCAAAGGTCTTTTGATACGCGCAGTTATCATACGTGTTATGGTCGCCGTACTGCTCATTAACGCTATCCACGTTCAACTCGTAACATTCCTCGAAACGCCTTTTAACGTTGTCGATAAAATACTGGTGTTTGTCACGCTTGCTTTCTTCAATTCCGCACATAATACCTGCGGCCTTGATAAATTCCTTTTTGTCTAAAATAAAACTCGACATACCTATAAATTTTTAAGTTGTTGTTATTACGTCATTATTCTTGCACTCCATGATGTATGTTTTGCGACACGCACCAATCATAAAGAAGATGAATGTTTGTGCATTTGAATTTGCGCACGAAACGCTTCACAATATTCATGTCAATTGTCACGTACCCGTACTCGCTATTAAAGTCGGATAGTATCTTTTCGTAATCGTATTTTTTAGCCATAATAATAAATCTTTTTAGTTCTACCTTATAAAGTGGCCACCAACGTAAACGGATAACGTCAGCGGCCACAGAAACACGTTTAAATATTATTTATAGGTAGTCAAATATCCAAAAGGCATTTAATAAACGAATCAATTTCGCTCAATTCCTTGTAATCGTCATCAGTCATCCCCTTCGGGCGCTCAATCAATGAATCAAGCAACGAGCCCAAAGTGTCACAAGTAACATCGCCAATCCAATCGCCACAACGTTCTCCCCATGCGTCATAAAGTGCAACCTCATAAACGTCCGCACCTTCATTCAATGCCACAACGACTCTACCCGTGTGCATCAAGCCGCTAACATCAAGAATCAAACAAGGCATTTCGATGCCGTCACGTCCGCGCACATAGCCCGCACCATGACCACGCACTCCCCATGACATTAAAACATTTGCGTCTGTCGTGTCCGTCAATTGCTTAATAATAAGATTTGCAACACGCATGGCCTCAATTTTCTTTTCTAAAGTAGTCATAACTTTTGTCTCCTATTCGTTAAACGTTAAACAATAATTTTGTGCGGGTGTCGGCTTTCGCTACCGATACAACGATTTTATTTTCACCCGCTACCTTTTTTTATTTTCTTTTCTTGTTCGTCATCGTTGCCTGCATATCCTTAACAATTCCGTCGATTGAACTGGAAGCAATCTCATAATAATTTAGTGCAATGTCACAAGCCACTCCGTTTTGTTCGAGCATTTCCTTGATATCCTTCGGGCCACAAGCGCGTCCGTACCCGTCCGCAAATTCGGAGCTTATCCCTTCCGTTACCTCCAAAAAGCGGAATTTATGCCGCCTATTCATTGACGGGTGAACCATTGGATAAGCAACCTTCAAAACGTCAAGTTTCTCACCGCTTGACTTGATTTTTATGGAAAAGCCTGCCCTTTGGCTTGGTTGTGTCATATCCGAATCGCTAACGCTACAAAGGTACAAATTTACACGCGTACCGCTTGCCTCGACCTTTAGGATTGCTGAAAGCAAACGCGAGCAAGCGTTTAGAATGTCCGACCCTTTAACCTTATAAGACACGGCACAAGAATAAGCGATATTTAAAACCTTTTGTTTTTGTATCGTTGTCTTTTGGTTTATCATTGAATTGGGTGCTCCCGTCAAGTATGCTGGCACGTTCGGAGCAAATCCGACAACCGACGAAAAAGTTACACGTCGCGGCATGTCACGGGCAATTTGCGCACGGACACGGGCAACGCCAGCGTCATCAATCTCGCGAGCGGTTTTCTTATCCCCGTACATTAACAACCTATCTGCCTCCTCAAAGTCGTGCGTTTTCGCGTCGCGTGACTTTTTAGGGCTTATCGTTTGACTTGACAAAATACCCAAGAATGCTGGCTGGGTTTTGCCATTTTCCAAATACGCCTCGAATTGCTTGATATTATCAAACCTTTTAAATAAAGTGTTCATAAATAATCCGTTTTAATGTTGTTCTTTTCCGTTGTGTTCGCTTATCTTATAAGCAACGGGCAAAGGTTAACCCCGTACCCGTTGCGCGTTGTGTACGTCATTAAATAACGTTAGCCATTGCACAAGCCCAAACGTTTGAGGTATTGTGCAACTTTCCGTAAATAAGGCGGATTTCGTCAACGTTCAAACCCTTGAACGTGCAACGGGTTAAAACGTTTTCTTTGTTCCCGTCTTTTCGTGCGCTCATATACTTTGTAGCGCGATATGAAACGACGTGCAAAATACCCGTTTCACGAATAGCACGACGAACGTCTTCCACAAATGCCACAAGTTCCGCGTCGTTGTTTGCGATTGTCATTTCAACGTCGTGCGAGTAGTCGATTTCGTAATACGTTGCGAATCTATCGCGGCTTGAAGCGTCCATTACTTGCCCCGTTACATATTCCTCGTCAGCCCCGTTCATTTGGGTATTACCTGCCGCGATAAAGCGGAAATTTTCGTGAGCCGTTACACGTCCGACAATTGGAAAATCATACCAACCATTAGCAAGCGCACTATTTAGAACGATTGCCGCCTCGGGGTTGCTTCTATCGTACTCGTCTTGGAAATATACGCCACCGTAACAAAACGCCTTGAAAAATGGTGTATCTTGGAAATTGCCGCCAGCGTCACCATATCCGCGAACGTCGTGAGCAAATTGAATGGTTGTTTGTCCGTAAAAGTCCAAACCCAAAGCCCGTGCAACTTGTTCTGCCGTGTGCGATTTACCCGAACCAGCACGCCCAAAGAAATACACGTTAAAGCCATCGGCAACGTCTTTAACAATATCGTCGAAATCCTTACAATATACCTCATTCGTGTTCTTTGCCGTTGCCTTTGTCTTGGCTACTTTCACGGCCTTTGCAACGTTGCCCGTTGCATCATTTGCCGCCATTTCGTCAATAGTAGCGCGTACCAATTCACGAACCGCCTCCGCGTCAATGTTGCCGCCTTTCATACGTGCAATAATTTCCATTAATGCCTTCGCGTCATCATTCGCGCCCGTTGGTTCGTCGTTCTTTGGTTCGTTGTTCGCGTTCGTCTTGGGCTCGTCAATGGTTGCAACCTTTTCAACCTTTGCCGTTGCCTTGTTCGTCTTAGCCTTTGCCGCCTTTTTCTTTGGTTCGTTCTTGGGTTCGGGTTCGTTTGTCGTACCCGTTGCCGTTGTCGGTTTTGGTTGCCTACCCTTAACGATTACCCAACCGTCCTCAAGGATTAAAACGCTATCCTCACCGATTTTTTCACCCGTCACCAAAAGCGGATATTTTGCCAAATATTTGGCCGTTGGTGTACCATTGCAATAGATTCTACCCGTTGCCTTGTCAATACCCGTCTGCCAGACCTGCATCATCTCGCCGTTCTCAATGTTCTTAATCTTAATCATAACTTGTTTCTCCTATAAATTAAATGTTAAACGATAATATTATTTTCTTTGTTGTTTTGCACCTTAGGCATGTTTAAAGCGTCAACGGGCAAAGGTGCATAATCCCGTCAACGCTTTATAAATAGTGGTTAAAGCGTCATTATTTCGTGCAACGGTTAATATATTCTTTCACATCGTCAATAGTGGCAAAATAGACGTAAAAATTTGGATATTCCGCATTATTAGCAAATGCAAACAACGTGCCGCCATTGCCGACATTTGCGGCAAAAATGGCATGACCTTTGTACGTTTCCACGTGTTTGCGGCTTGTTTCGTACTTTGATATAAAATCGTCATCGTCATCAAAACACAATACAATTGTGTACCCGTCAATCGTAATTTGTGCAAAGGTGTTGAATTTATCGGGTACAAATTCAATCGCCGCCGTTTTATCGTAATTGTCACGAATAAAGCGTAAAAAATCTTCTTCGTTTTTGATGTTTTCGCCTAAATCCGAAAAGTCGAAATAATCGCTATCAAATCCGCAGTCTTGCAACGTCGAAACGCTTATAACTTCAACCGTTTCACAACCAAAATAATAATTTACAAATGCGCTAAATTTAACGCTAATTTTAATATTTTCCATAATACCAATAAATTTAATTAAACGTGTGAATAAATAAAAAAGTACCTTTTGAAAATTACGAATTTTCCCGTTATCATATATAACTAAAAAGATGTATCAAAAAGGCGTGTTTCACATGAAACGCCCTGCCCGTGTTTTGCGTCTGTTTTGCTATCTTTGTGCCTCGTTATCCAGTCGGCTACTAAAGTACAAATGAGTGCAAAATAAGATGTGCATTGTGTTTCACGTGAAACGCCTTTTTATTTTTTTCTTTTGTCTCTTGAAAAAGGTATGCCACAATTTTCACTCGTGGCCGTCCGTACACCCACCACAGATAGAGCTTATTTAAGCAAAGAAATTAGACAATAACGGATTATTGTGCGTATCGTCTATATTTGCCGCGTCCGTCCTTACAAAGTATTTTAAAGCTGTGCCAGTGCTATAATTTATACCTGTCTTTTGTTTGTCTTTTTAGCGCAAACTATCTAAATATATAATATAAAAGAATAATCAAAACAAAAATATATTGCACAAAGTTACATATTATTCGCTTTGTTTTTTCACGTATGCAATAATACGGGTAATTGCTAATTTAACTACCAAAATGCAACGGCTCCTCCGCTGCGAGGCCATTTATCTTCAATGGTAAAGTACACTGCACCATGTTCATTATATTTGCACATATAAAAAAGGCTTAAATACAAAATAAGATTCTTTTCTTTATGCTTGCAATCGTTTCTTGTGTGTCAACTTGCAAAAACAAATTATAATTCCCTTGCACTTTTCTATTGTATGTAATATTTAGCATGATTTTTGAAAAGCGCGGAGTCCATATCCAATACAAATAAACGTGTTAAATGTATTTTCAATTTTGCCCTCCTCCAAAACATGTCATTTCATGTTCGCAGGCCGTTCATAATTTCATGTAAAAATGTCAAGTTTTAAATAGTGTGTTACGCTTAACACATTGCAAAGGTACGGCGAATAATTCAAATAAAAAAATGTTTTTAACGGAAAGAAACACTTTTAACTTTGTGTGCGAACACAATAACAAAATAAATGTTTCTTAACATGATGATTAAAGGTTTGTTTACAATTGAAAGCCCGAAATGAAACACTTTTTTACGTGTGTACGCACACAACACAAAATCTTTATAATTTCTAAATACTTTTTAACTTAATACTTTTAACACGGCCTTTTATATATAGAATATAGTACATACATACGCACGTATATACGGCAATACCCAAATAATGCCATTTAAGCCACTTTTTAAGCCCGTACACGGCAAAACAATACTAAAAAGGTGTAATTACATACCAACGGGAAAATAAAACGATTTGTTAGCGCACACAATAGGCAAATAATAAAGTACCCACAAATATACTTGCATCATGTACTTATATAGTGTAATATATACACGTATTTATATAGCCTTATTATTAAGTGTAAATAATACACAATAAACACGTATCAAAATAACATGTAATATTATAGTGTTTATATTACACTTAATACCCTAAAATATACCCTAATTTTTTAAAAAGTACGTTTAAGTTATAACTTATTGATAATCAAATAGTTACCTTTTTTTAACAAATAGTAAGTGCTTATAAATCAAGTAGTTACAACGTTGAAGACCCCAAAATCGACGAGAATCGCATAACGCCCCCTTTGTGGGCAACTATGAACCCCCCTCCTGCGAAATGCGATTTGTGTACGCGCACACACATGTTTTCTTATTTAGAATTGTAATAAATAAAGTGTTAATTCCGTGAAACACCTATTCTCATTGACTTTTTGCAAAAATATACATATTTTAAAGAATAAGTAAACAAATGTTAGAACCCAACGAGAATAGGCATCCACAAAGATTTAAGTGTCAACGTTACACGTAACAAACGTAACGCATTTAACATTTGTGTTCGCACACAATTCTAAATAACCGTGAAACATTTTTATAAGCCCTTTTTAATAGTGTAAAAATAACACTTTCGTGAAACATTTTCCCGTGAAACATTAAATGTAATTCGCACACTTAATATATAAATCATGGTACTTTTATTTCCCGTTTGTTTTCTTTTTCTTTTATCTTTTTCTTTTCTTATATTATATATTATATATATTATATTTATATTTATATTATATTTTTTCTTTTATATCGCTTTTCTTTTGCTTGTTTGGCATGATATATTATAATAGTCTTTATTCGTTGATTATAGCCCTTTTTATAGCCTTATATATCGACACAAACAAACATAAAAAAGATACTTTGTTTTGTGCCAAAAAATCCTTCGAAGAATTTGTCTATTGCATTATACTTCAACATGTTACAACGTGCAAAAGGTATTATTTTAATATTCGTATGATAATAAAATGAACGTTTTATTTTCATAAGTGCTTGATTCTCAACGATTTACGCGATTTTATAGGTGGGGGAGGGGGTAAAAACGGCCAAAGTATTATGTGGTGCAAACGTCCAAAATCGCAGAAAGAAAAAATTTCAGAACGAGCTGAAAAATTTTTCTTATATAGTATGCTTTATATATATAGTTACTTATATTATATAGTAATCTTTATATATAGTATTTACTATTTTTAATAAGTTACCCTTATTATGTTAAAGTTGTGTTAAATATAGATTTGTTTTGCAATTATTCAAAATAATATATTTATCTTTGCCCCGTGTTTCGCATTTTATGTGTGTTACGCATGTATAATTAAATTGAACGAAATTATTAAGGAACTATGACATCAAACGAAATTTTTGTATTTATTGCAAAAGCATTGCTTGAACATGACCCGATAAAGATATTCGAAGAGTTCTTTAATCAGGTAAAAGAGACCAACAACGCAAGCGATGTGAAAGCCCTCGTTAGTAAATGGCACTGGGCTTGTGGCGAAGCGAAGAAGCAACTCGGTGGGCAATACGGCATTGACGAGACTTTCCCAAAAAGTATCTTTTGTTGGAACGCTTGGAGCAACATTAAAAAGGCTGGGCACACTTCAGTACACCTCAGAAACTTTCAGCAGGCTCTCGGGTGGGATATTCAGAAGATAGCGGAGGGTAAGCACTGCCGATTGGCTCAGATTATTTTCGACGCATTTGAGAAAAGTAGGATGATATAGTATGAAAAAGCCAGTTATTTTCCTTGGTGCGTCATTATTGCGCGAAGAGATAGCCATCTCGACCGACCATGTGCATGACTTTTCGTTTGAAGTAGCGGATTTCAATAATTTACGGCCACAAAACGAATTGCCACGTTTCACGCGCCCTTGTGACATGAATATTTCCATTGATATTGATATTGACATCGAAAAGACGAAAGATGACGGTTTCTTGACTAATATGTTTGGTGCAAGCCCCGTTTTCGACGTTAAGGTGCAAGATATGCGCGGAAATGAACTTATAATCCCCAATGCAAAAATTTCGGAACGCTTGCGCGTTACTCGTCGCATACCGCGTAAACTCAAAAAGACATTGAAGAAAAAGCACGGTGTCTATTGGGTGCAACACCATCCGAACACCGAAACGATAGTTACTATAAATTCACAAAACTAATATTTTATATTTTATGATTACAAAGGAACAAACAAAGGATTTCATCGCCCGTGCATACGATATTGCCGTTAAGCACGGATTTCACGAAAAGATGTTGACCGTCGAGCACATGATGATGCTGGTGCTGTCGGAGATAGGCGAGGCCGTCGAGGCTGACCGCCGTAACCTACACGCCAACTTGCACGGTTTTGAAATTTGCAAGGGCTTGACGTACAATGACCGATTCAAGAACTACGTGAAGGATAGCGTAGAGGATGAAATGGCCGACGTAGCCATTCGCCTTTTCGACCTTTGCGGAACATTGAACATCACACCTACCGACCGCTTTGAATCGTACCGCGAACTCTTTAAGAATTTCCGAAAGAACTATCAACGGCACTCCTTTTGTGAACGTGCCTTCGTCCTTTCCGCTATCCTTTGCCATGCCGACGGTGCGCCCATCAACGATGACGGTAGCGGAAAAAGCCTACCCGATATTATAGGCGCGGCACTGTTCTTTCTTTTTGCTATGGCCGAGGACATGAACGTGGACTTCATTCGCCATATCGAACTAAAAATGGAATACAACGAAACAAGACAAAAGAAACATGGCAAGAAATACTAATTTTAAGACACGTCTGGTCGCTTTCTATATCCTTGTGGTGTCATTATACTACTTTGCGTCGGATTGGGCTTGTAGGGTGTTCAGAAATCGTCAGAACAAATAAAACTATATAGGCATGAAAAAGTATAAGATTGAATTTGACTACATGGGTATCAAAACGACGGTTGATTTGCGTCGCGTCGTTGCGGTATCGCGCCCTAAAAGCGGAAAATTTCTCGTTTATTTCGAGAATGCCGTTTGGTCGGTGAATGAAAGCGAGTTTGAGAACGTATATAATGCTTGGATGGCTATATGACATGTTCGGATTGTAAGTTTTGGCGGCGCAAGCCAGATGCAAACGGATATTGCACTTGTCTTTGGCCTACCAAGCCATGTGAACAAACACGGCGTTACAAGGCAAAGCAAAAGCGTAACAAGAAAAAGTTAGAAATGTATGGCAAAGGTGCTAAGAAAATGCGGTTTTAGCGGATTTAACGGCCAATCGTGGTACACATATCTACTTTTCGGGTGTATATGGGTACACATCAACAAACATTTCCGTTGTCCTCTGATAAGTTTTATAAAATTACCGTTTTAGATATGAAAGAAAAGATTATTAGAAAAGTAGAAAATGGCGAAAACGTGTATTACATCTATAAACGTGGTATTTTTGGCCTTGGTAGATGGCGGCACGTTGGTACTCTCTCGAAAAGCGATATGATGGATTATCTTAATCACACTTTCAACCTTTGGGATGAAAATTATTATAAACTTCAAAAAATAAGAAATATGGAAAGTCAAAAACATTATAGCATGGGAAAGATGTTTGCAGAAAACATTGATATTGAATCACAGCGAAAAGGAGATTTGCATTACGTATGTATATCTTGGGGTGAAAACTATTACGAAACAGACCCTTATAAAGAAGAGTCTTATGCTTTATCAGAAGCAAAAGGCTATCTTGATGGGCTTAAAGTGAAACTGGATATTGAATTACAAAATATAGAAAAACAATTAAACAAAAACGAATAAATTATGGAAATTCAAGGTAAAGTAATTGCAATTTTAGAGCCGCAACGTTTCGTATCATCAAAGAACGGAAACGAATACATTACTACGGTGTTCGTCATCGAAACCCCAGGCCAGTATCCTAAGAAAGTGGCCATGAAAGTAATGGGCGAGGATAAGTTCAAGCAGATGGGCATCGTCATGGGCGGTACTTATAACGTGTCGTTTGACGTGGAAAGCCGCGAATGGCAGGGTAAGTGGTTCACGGAATGTCAAGCGTGGAGAACGCAACGGGTGGACGGTACGCAAGAACAAACGCAACAAGCCGCGACGCAAACCACTCAACAACCAGCGCCTGCACCTGCACAAAACCCTTTGCCCGAAAATAACGGCGGTGACGGCGAACAAAAGGATGATTTACCATTCTGACGTTACTATGGCTAAAGACGTATTACAATCCCTTTGCCGTGAATATCTTTCACGCTTGCGCTACATGGCCGAAAAGCACGGTCTTTTGCCTTGGGTTGATGAAACCATTAGGGCTAACCGCCGCAAGGAATGTGAGGCAACAAAGAAAGAGGTTGAAATGTTGTCAAGGCTTTGTAATGATGAACGTGTCACGAGAACCGATGTACCGAAGATGTTAGGCAAGTCGTATCGGCAAAGTGTCGATGACGATGACTTTTCCCGAATACGCCACTTGCCGCGTCTTGGTACGTATCTTAAACTTGATGCGTTGATTTTGAAAGATGAACAAAGAAAAAAGAAGTAGTTTATGATAGTAAATAGATATTCCATGTTTCCGAAAGTGCCAAAGCACACGCATATATCGGCTTTGGACGGTTTGGATTTCCGTTGGTTCGCTACGCATACCAATATGCTTACCGATGACTATGCCGACGTATTGCAACCGTACTACGATGAATATGTGCGCAATGGCCGCAAGCCGTTCTATAACCTTTCGTTGGCATACAATACGATGACCGATGATAGGAAATTCCGCTTTTTGTTGGTTACGACGGATGCAGGCGACGAGGTGTTTGTGCCTTACAAGGTCATACAAATATTGAAAACGCGGCAAATCCGTTTCTTCGGTTTTCCGATGTCAAAGAACAAAATAGCGTACAACGAAAAGAATGTTTTTGAAAAGTTGAGAAATCTTGATTTTACTCGATTTGTGTTTACGTCCGAGAAAATTACTGGTAAGGTAAACCGTATTGTCGAGTACGATGATTATTTCTACACGCTTGATGATAAGACGGCCACCTATGGCACAAGCCGCTACCGTTCAAAGAACTACATCAACAAACTATTGAACGATTCCGACGTGCGCATTACGTTTGGCGTTACGCCCGATAACGTTGCCTTTGACGAATTGCGCAAGGCGTGGAAAATGGGCATGACGGAACGCGGAAGTTTCGTTTCTACGGTATCGGATAGGCATTTTGCGCACATAACCACGTCACATAATATTGATTTGCGATTCCTTTGCATCTATCATCGTGACGTGCTTGTTAGTTTGCAAGTGTTTCTTTGCAATGCTACTTTCCAATATGCCGATTGCCTTTATATTCACCATCTTTGGCAAAGTGATGATGAAACGCGGAGGAAAATCCTTGGAAACATTGTGGAAATACAAAAGTATCTTTCATGGGAACATCTATACAATCATAACGGTATTACACACGTCTATATGGCAGGTTGTAGGCCGTCCGAGCATCGTTTGTTGGCACACAAGGAACGTATTAGCGACGGCAAGGTAGAATATTTCATTTTATAACATTATAGTTTATGGCACAACAAAGTTTGGATTTATTCGGAAACCCTATCGAAACAAAGGGTGACTTGAAAAAGGAATTTGGCGCAAATCCATTCACCATCCTCGACACGAAGGACGGCCTATGGCAAGCGCGTAAGAAACGGTGGATAAACATGGGTATCAAATCCGAGGTAGGACGTGATGCCGTGACTTACCACATGAAAGACTGGGCTGACAAGAAAGGCGCGGAGGGTACGTTGAAAGGCAATAACCTTCCGTCCGACACATCAATCTTTGACCCCGTTCTTTGCGAATTGATGTACCGTTGGTTTTGCCCCGATGGTGGCTCTATCCTCGACCCCTTTGCAGGCGGTTCGGTGCGCGGTATCGTTGCTAATTATCTTGGCTACCATTATTCGGGCATTGACATACGGCAAGAGCAAGTCGATTCTAACCGCGAGCAAGCCTTGGATATATTGGGCGTGGAAAACCTACCCCAATGGTATGTAGGTGATTCCAATATCGTACTCGAACAAAACTGGCAAAAGCAATTCGACCTTGTTTTCACCTGTCCACCGTATGCCGACTTAGAGGTGTATTCGGATATGCAAGGCGATATATCGAATATGGAATATGACGATTTCATCTTCACCTTTGAAAGCATCATGCGTAAGGCTTGCAAGTTATTGAAGGTTGGCGGCATGGCAATTGTCGTGGTTGGCGAGGTGCGAAACAAGAAAGGCGAATACTATGGCTTTGTTGCGGACACCGTGAAACTTATGCAACGTTGTAGCGGCATGACGTTCTATAATGATGCAATCTTGTCCACATCGTTAGCAAGCGCGGCCTTACGTGCTGGTGGCAATATGAAATCGGGAAAGTTGGTAAAGGTGCATCAAAACGTCTTAATGTTTAAAAAATCGTAAATAGTTTGCATATTCCAACTTTTATGCTTATCTTTGCATCGCTTTAGAAAAGTATTCGCGTATGCGTTGACGGTCATTTTAGGCGCAAAAGCGACAAGGATATAAGTTATAACTATTTTGCCAAAATGG
>Ga0310690_10004285_pt1 | contig 20393 bp, 18 predicted proteins | sample AusTroGonzalo_MG_2_FD_207661 | JGI IMG/M metagenome (GOLD analysis project Ga0310690, IMG submission 207661) | Bovine rumen microbial communities from tropical cattle in Woodstock, Queensland, Australia - Gonzalo_04 (v2) (version 2) | ecosystem: Host-associated > Mammals > Digestive system >...
GCTGGGCTCCCGGCGACAGCTTCAAGGACCTCCGCCAGGAAGCCACCTTCAACCGCGTCCCCTCGCGCGAGATGCAGGCCCAGCAGCAGAAGGTCATCACGAACCAAGAAACTATTCAGGGAATGGAGTAAGCTCCATTCCCTGAAAGTGAAGAACGAAGAGTGAAGAGTGAAGAATTTGCTACCGCCCTGAAATAATTTAATTCTTAATTCTTCTTGGATGCTCTAGCACCTTCCGCCTGCGCCTGAGCACCTACGGAGCGCAAGAAGGCGCGATTATAGTCGCGGAGCTCTCTTAATTCTTAATTCTTCTTTCTTAATTCTTAATTTTCTCAAGCCATGACCATCGGAGAACGCAACAACAATCCGCTGAACATCCGCAGGAATGCAGCCAACAAATGGCAGGGGGAGAAAAAAGCACTCCCCCAAAGGGGGAGCGGGGAGGGGGCCTTCTGCTGTTTTGAGGGCATTGGGTTTGGCCTACGCGCTGCTTTCTGCATCCTTCGCACCTACCGCAACAAGTACAAAGCCGTATGCATCGAAGACATCATCACGCGCTGGGCACCGCCCACGGAAAACGACACCCGAAAGTACATCTGCGACTTATGCAGGCTCACTGGCTTCGGCGGCAGAGAAAGGCTCACCGAAAGCGACTGGCCAAGGCTCGTCCGCGCAATGGCCCTGCTCGAAAGCGGCATGAAACTCTCGCAAGAGACCGTCAACGAAGCCTACAAACTCTACAAACAAAACTAAACACAGAATCTCATAATAACAAACCACGGATTAAACGGATTGAACGGATTTCGGGCAGGAATACATAATACGTATAATCTTGCTTTTCAACATGTAATTGCCATTTAACTATCCATATAATTTCACATATAATATTTATGGTAATTCGTGGCTCGTTTATGGAAATTAGTGTTAAAAATAATCCGTATAATCTGTATGATTCGTTGCTTTTTAACATGTAATTGCCATATAACTATCCATATAATTTCTCATATAATTTTATGGTAATTCGTGGCTCGTTCATGGAAATTCGTGTTAAAATAATCCGTACAATCTGTATGATTCGTTGTTTTTCAACATGTAATTGCCATTTAACTATCCATATAATTTCACATATAATTTTATGGTAATTCGTGACTCGTTCATGGAAATTAGTGTTAAAAATAATCCGTACAATCCGTTTAATCCGTGGTGACAAAAAGACACGACACTATGAAAAAGGAAACTTGGAAATTCATCATTCAGACAATCATAGCCATCCTGACGGCTATTGCTACCAGCCTCGGCGTCACATCCTGCATGGGACTCTTCTGAGGCAGAAAATCAACGACAAAGCGACTCCCAAACAGGGGGCCGCTTTCGTTTTCCTCCCGACTAACAAAACTAACAAAACTAACAACCCGAGGAAACAGAGACGTTTCGGTTAAGGTTCTTTGTCGGTGAACTTCTGATAGTGTGTCTATGCTAAAGTCCGCAGATTATTGTTTGTTCAGTTCTTGGACTCCTGCTGGTGCGCAGCTGAATCGTTGTATAGCGCCAAACCTTTTACCGTAAGCAGATATTTCTGGCGAGGGTGGCGTGGCTTGTCAGGATAGAGTAATCTTACATAGCCCTCTGCAATTGCAGGATTGAGGTTATACTCTATAAAATTCATACGGTCTTTCAGTCCTACCCCATCAAGCATTTGCTTGATAGACAATTGTTCATGACCTATTATCCTTATTAGGCGTATAATTAACGCATTATTTGTCTGTAGTTTGTCCTGTACTTGTTCGGTACTTGAGGGGGTACTTGAGGGGGTACTTGAGGGGGTGTCTTCCAGCATCTTCCATTCATCAGGTGGGTTTACCATCATGTACCGATTCTTGAGTATGTTTTCCTCGCCCAGAATCAGGTTGCGGAAGAAGCGAATCAGGAAGAGAGGTTCACGTTCAACGCCTTTCACCACGTTGCGATAGTTGGCTCGCACCAAAGCATTGCGGAAATACCATGAATGCTGCTCGAACAAATCATTGTTCACTCTGAATCCCAAATAACGCAGGTACTTGATAGTGAAAACGGCAGTGGTACGAGTATTACCTTCTCCGAAAGGATGTATCTGCCACAAGCCTGCCACAAAACTTGCAAGGTGCTCTATCATCTGCCCTTTGTCCAATCCTGTATAGTCAAACTGGCGTTCCTGTTCCAGGTCATACTCCATGGTCATTTTCAAATCCTGCCAACGTCCGTAGAGTACAGAATCCCATTGCAGCACCCATTCTTTCTTTGAGATGTCATAATCGCGGAAACGCCCTGCATGTTTGAATACGCCCTCAAAAATGGCTCTGTGGATTGCTGCAAAGCCAGCTACGCTGAAAGTGAAAGCATCGGTTTGGAGTAACTTAGAGATATTGCCCGACACATTATCGGCCTCCTCCTTACCTGCATCATCCTCGTCGTGTGTGGTTTTGGTTATGTAGTATTGTTTCACCAACTCGCGGGCCTCATCGATAGTGATTTCGCCTTCGATGTTTCTGCGGGCAATATCCTGCAAGTAGTCTGATGTCTTCAGGCCGTCCACAGCTTGCAGGCCAATGGCTACGCGCCACGCTTCTGCCCGTTCCCTTTGTCCCGGCTCTCCCTGACGGACATACTCGTCAAAATTCAGATATGTTTGCTGTTGTTTGCTCATAGTCATTCAATAACTTCTAAAACTAACAAGACAAAACAGAGTTGTTTTTTTGGTTAAGGTCCTTTTGTCGGTGAACTTCTGATAGTGTGTCTTATCTCTTTTCATCATCAAACCACAACTTCATACGGTTTTTCCATTTTTAATTAAAGATATTGCAAAGATACTTGTTTTTAATGATATAGGCAAGCCATTTTCCAATTTTATGAGGGAATAACGATTTAACCTTTTCCCGACATAGCTTTTTGAGGCACACGTCAGAGATGTTTCGGTTAAGGTTCTTTGGCACGAAAAGTTGGCTGAATGAACTTTTTTTCGTACCTTTGCGGAGGCGAAAGGACTCGTCAACGAAAAACAAGCAACGAAACAAAAAAGACACATAAATGGTTAAAGACATTATTTTCGACTTGGGCGGCGTGCTGCTCGAACTCAACATGCAGGGCGTGGGCGAAGCCTGCAAGCGACTGGGTATCAATCCCGAACTGTTCTTTGTCAAGGCCGACGAAGAGAACACCTCCACCGTCTGCCACGGCATATCGGCCAGCAAAGCCATCACCGCCTATCAGGTGGGCGAGATGACAAGCGAAGCGTTCCTCGCCCTTGTGCTCAGCTATTGCGACGAGGGCATCACGAGGGATGACGTCATCGAGGCCTGGAATGCCTGCATCGGCATCATACCAAGGGAAAGGCTGGACATGATTCTGGAGCTGCGGCGCAAGGGCTACCACACTCACCTGCTCTCCAACACCAACGACCTGCATTGGGAGGAAATCAAACGCCGCTATTTCTCCACAGAGGGCTACACCTGCCAAGACCTCTTCGACCACATCTTTGTCTCCCACGAAATGCACTTGGCCAAGCCTGAGCCCGAGATTTACCTTGAGGCTGTCCGCAAGATTGGTAGGCCTGCGGCAGAATGTCTGTTCATCGACGATGCCCTGGTCAACGTAGAGGCAGCACAAAAAGAAGGGCTTCAAGGTGCGTGGCTCGATATTCAGAAGCCCGACGCCTTGAAGTCCGTCCTGTGTAAATACCTTGAGGCCTGAGGGAACCTGCCCTCCTGACCTTTACTTTATCTTGCTCTTGCCAACCCCTTCGAAGGTCATCTTAACGGGTTGGATGGTGCCGTCCTCGTTGAAAATGAGGCGGTCGATGCAGGTGACGCGATGGTTGCCGTCGGTCTCCTCGAGGGGACGGCGGTGGTAGATGATGTAGTACTCGTCCTTGCCAGGCACTTTGATGACGCTGTGGTGGCCTGCTCCGCGAGCTATGCTCTCGTCCCTCTGCAGAATCTTTCCCTTGAGCTTGAAGGGCCCGAAGGGACTGTCGCTGATGGCATAAGCCACACAATAGTCGGGACCCGTCCAACCGCCCTGGCTCCACATGAAGTAGTACTTGCCGCCGCGCTTCAGCATGAAGGGGCCCTCGACGTATTCCTTGCTGGGCGTAATCTCGTGGAACTTCTGTCCGTCCTCCCAAAGCACGATGGAAAGGAGGTCGGGACTCAACTTGCAGACGTTGCAATGCCGCCAGCCGCCGTAGAACATATAATATTGTCCGTCGTCATCACGGAAAACAAATTGGTCGATTGGCTGTGCGCCGTTGACTATCTCGTTGATGAGCGGCTTGCCGAGCGCGTCTTTGTAGGGGCCTTCGGGCTTGTCGCTGACGGCTACTCCAATGCCTCCAACTTCGCCTTCATGCACGTCGTTTCCGCCGAAGAAGAGGTAGTACTTGCCATTCGCCTCGATGATGGCAGGTGCCCAAAGTGCTCTCCTCAACCAAGGAATATCAGCCTTGGTGATGACATTCTCGTGCTTCGTCCAGTTGACAAGGTCTTTGCTCGAGAAGGCATCGAAGTGCAGCTGCTCGTCGTAGGGAGCGCTGTAGGTGGGGAACACCCAGTACTTGCCGTCGAGGACAGCACCTTCGGGGTCGGCATACCAACCCTGGAAGATGGGGTTGCCGCTGGTCTTTTTCTTCTTCGCATCAGCCGTTGTGACGATGCAGCCCAAACAGAGGGCAAGGAGGAGAGGTTTGTAGTTCATAGTTCAGAGTTGAGAGTTGAGAGTTCAGAGTTCAGAGTTATCATCGATGATGCCGGCTTTCATCAGGATGGGAATGACGCGAGCGGCAAGCCTGCGCTTAGCCTTGTCCTTCTCGGCATAATACTTGTTGTGCAGGTCAATCAGGTCGCGACTCAGAAGCAACTTGTCCATCATGCGGTCATCGAACATCGTTATGTCGTAACCGTCTTTGCCGTCGGCATTGGGAGAAAGGACGTAGCAGACCTTGTTCTTCAGCTGCTTTTGGGCAGCCACGCCTGCTGCTATGCCGGCACCGACGAGCCCGAACATAACTCCGGGTCCGTCCATTGCCTTAGACACGTTCTCCCGCGCTTCCATGCCTACCAGCTTATTGGCGAAGAGCAGGTCGCTATCTCCGATACGGGCAGCTTCGCTGAAGCCTTTGCCGAAGCGTGACTTCTCGAACTGCATGGTGTTGGTGTTCACATATAGCGTCGCGCCCTGCATCACAGCAAACACGGAATAGTTGATTCTCTTGTCGAAATCCTTGTCGCCCGTCTTCAACATGATGTTCCTATAACCCCACATGAACGCATTTCCCTTGCTTTGTTCTTTGCAAAAGACGGTGTCCAATGGCTCCCACTTGTCCTCGAGGAAGTCCTTGTAGGTATTGCAGTATCTGCATTGGCCACAGACAGTTACCGAGGTCAGCAGAAACAAAACCAACGTCAATAAAGGCTTTTTCATAACGCCGATTTTAGTTTTCAATTACACCCTGTTTCGTTGTGAAGGATTCCGTGAAGCCGTTGAAGATTTCCTCCACGCGGTCAACGGTCTTGTAGCGGAACTTGCCGCTGCGGGGATAGAGCTTTGTGCCTTTCTTGTTGACGGCCTGCTTGTCCGAAATCCACTCCTCGGCCTTGTACGTCTCGCCGTTCTTGCCCTCCATGTCCTCGTTGTAGTAGTAGGAAATCTGCGTGATGACGAGGTTCACCGTCTTTCCCTTGACGCTGGCACTCAGGAGATAGCGGAAACGGGTGCGGTCGAGGTTGAGGAACACGTGGCTGAATGTCATGTATTCTTCCACTCGCGCCACAACAGTCCCCTCATGCTTGTCGCTGGAGATGATGCGCGTGTATTGCGGCTCACCACTCTTTTGGATGGCACCCGAGATGATGGAGTTGTTGACGTAGGCGTACAGGATGTCGTAGATTTGCGGCTCGCTCTTGTCCGTCACGCTAAAGCTCTTCTGGAAGGTGACAACACCTTCTACTTCAGGCACCGCACTAAGCAGGTACTTGGGATTTTTGCGGTAGTCGGTCTTCTTTGCCACAAGGCAAAGGGGCAGGCAGAGGAGTACCAAGACCCCTCCAAACCTCCCCTTAAAGGGGAGACTTAAAAATGAGAATGTATTCATAGTTGACATTATTTATTATAGGTTATTATTTTCTGTTCACGTCCCCAAGTCACTCCCCCAAAGGGGGAGCTGGAAGGGAGGCTATTCATACCTAATTGCCTCAATCGGGTCCATGCGGGCGGCCTTTCGTGCAGGGACATAACCGAAGAAGATGCCGATGAAGGCACAGATGCAGAAGCTGAGCCCGACACTCCAGAGGGGAACGCTGCTGGGCAACATGAAGGCGTTGCTCGCCAGCCAGCTGCCTCCGTAGCCGAGCGCCACGCCAAGCAAGGCTCCCGTCAGCGAAATCATCACACTCTCGATGAGGAACTGGCTCATGATGTCTATGCCACGCGCTCCGACACTCATGCGAAGGCCAATCTCCTTTGTGCGTTCCGTGACGCTCACCAGCATGATGTTCATGATGCCGATGCCTGCCACAAGCAGAGAGAAGGCGGCAGCAACGACGAGGATGAGGGTGATGGTATCCATCGTGCTCGACATCGTTTCCATCCATTCGGCCTGCGAGCGGATGGTGAAGTCGTCCTCTGCATCTTCCTTCAGCTTATGGTTGCGGCGCAGTATCTGCGTCACTTCCTCGATGGCCTCGTCGCTCAACTCTTCAGCCAATGCACTCATGACGATGCTGCTGAAGTAGGTCTGGGCAGCAAGACGCTTCATGACCGTCGTATAGGGAGCAATCATCACATTGTCCTGGTCCATGCCCCAAGTATTGTAGCCTTTCGACTTCAATACACCGACAATACGGAAGGGGATGCTCTTGAAGCGGATGACCTTGCCCACACAATCGGCATCCTCGCTGCCAAACAGCTCCTTGACGATGGTTGTGCCTACGATACAGACCTTTGCACTCTTCAGGATGTCTTCCTCCGTGAAGCAGTCACCGCTCTTGATGTCCCAGAGCTTGATAGTCATGTAGTCGGGACTCTCGCCATACATCGTACTGTTGGTGTTCTTGGAGCCATAGATAACCTGTCCGCTGCTTGTCACTTCGGGGCTGACGTGCGTGACGAGCGTTGCCTCGTCGAGGATGCTCTCATAGTCTGCCATCTTAAGTGTCTGCATAGCAGAAGGGTCCAGACGGACACCGCCTCGCATGTCACCACCTGGGCGAATGGTCAGCAGGTTGGTACCCATCTTGCTCAGGTCGGCACGTATGCTTTGCTTTGAGCCTTGTCCGATAGCCATCATGATGATGACGGCTGCCACGCCAATGATGATGCCAAGCATACTCAGGAAAGAGCGAAACTTGTTGCTCATAATGGCAGTCAAGGCGACTTTAAGTAGGTTCTTTATGCTCATCTAATCATTTATTATTTGACATCCTCACCCCAACCCTCTCCAAAGGAGAGGAAGACGGTTGGCTGGATTATTATCTATTCTTTGTAATTCTTCTTCTCTCCCGCCGTTCTCCCCTCCTTTGGAGGAGCTGGGGGAGGCTTCTTTTAATCATCATTTGCCTTTGGCAGGGCTGCCAGTGCTTCTGCGGCATTGAGGATGTTGGGATTCTCTCTGTCCTCGCGTATCTTGCCGTCGCGCAACATGATGTTGCGACTGCTGTACTGGGCAATCTCGGGATTGTGCGTAACGAAGATAATGGTACGTCCCTGACGATGAAGCTCTTGGAAGAGGCACAGAATCTCGAATGAAGTGCGTGTGTCGAGGTTACCCGTTGCCTCGTCTGCAAGGATGACGGCAGGGTTATTGACCAATGCACGGGCAATGGCTACGCGCTGCATCTGTCCGCCCGACATCTGATTGCTCTTGTGGTCAAGGCGGTCGCCAAGACCTACGGCTTGCAAGGCCTTGACTGCTGCCTCGCGACGCTGGCGGGCGTTATACGCCTTGTTATACATCAGGGGCAGCTCAACGTTCTCAACGGCTGTTGTCTTTGCAAGCAGGTTGTAGTTCTGGAAGATGAAGCCAATCTTACGGTTACGCAGGATGGCCCGCTCGCTGCGGCGCATCTTGCGGACAGGCACACCATCCAGTATGTACTCGCCGCTCGTAGGTGTGTCGAGGCAACCTAACTGATTGAGCAACGTGCTCTTACCTGAACCAGAAGTGCCCATGATGGTGACGAACTCACCCTCGTGTATCTTGAAGCTGACACCCCGAAGTGCCTTCACCACCTCGCTGCCTACATGGAAGTCACGACGGACGTCCTGTAGCTCAATGACAACCTTGGACCCCCTATCCCCCTTTAGGGGGGACTCCTGCTTATAATTATCGTTTGACATATTTCCTTGTATTTATTCCCCCTAAAGGGGGTTAGGGGGTCTTACTTCTTCTTGTCTTTGTTCCTGTCTTTAGGCTTGGGCATGAAGGGATTGCTGTTCTGCTGCGGGCCATCCTCCATGTCCATTGCATTGCTCTGCACGTCGGTAATGACCTTTGTGCCTGCCGTCAAGCCACTTGTCACCTGAATCAGCGAGCCGTTGGTGACACCTGTCTGTATGGCAATGGCTTTGAGGTTTGGGCCTTCCTTTGTCCATACCTTCAGATGGCTGTCGATGTCGGTGATTGTCTCGCCATCGTTGAGCATTGCTTCGTTTGGCTTGAAGCGAAGTGCCTTGGTGGGAATGGCAAGTACGCCAGGCATCTCGAGCGTATAGATATTGACATTGGCTGTGAGGCCGGGCTTGAGCTTGAGGTCCTGATTGGGAGCGCTGATGACAACTTCGTAGGTCACGACGTTGCTTTCCGTCGTAGGCTGCTGGCGAACCTGTGTGACTGTTCCCTCAAAGGTATCGTTGGGGAAAGCATCGACGGTAAAGCTGACACGCTGCCCTTCCTTCACCTCGCCTATGTCTGCCTCGTCAACATCGGCAATGACGCGCATGTCGGTCAGGTCGCGGGCAATGGTGAAGAGTGTCGGGGTGTTGAAGCTTGATGCAACGGTCTGACCTTCTTCAACTTCCTTCTTCAGCACAACGCCATCGATGGGACTTGTGATGGTGGCATAACCGAGGTTTGTCTGTGCCTTCTTGACACTCTCCTTCTGGTGCGTCACCGTCTGCTCTGCCTTGATGAAGGAGAGGCGTGCCTGCTCGAAGTCGTTGGCAGAGATGAGACCTTTCTCGTAGAGTGCCTTGTAGCGCTCGTAGTTGGTCTTCTGGTAATCAAGCTCGCTCTGTACGCTCTTCAGGTTTGCCTGAGCACTACTGAGTTCGCTCATAAGGTTGGTGCGGTCGAGCTCGGCAATAATGTCGCCTGCCTTGACCACGCTGTTGTAATCGACATAGAGCTTGCTGACGATGCCGCTAACCTGAGTGCCGACATCGACGCTCGTTACCGGCTCGATGGTGCCAGTTGCCGTCACGCTTGTTGTGACGTCCTGTATTGCTGCCTCGACCTCAGTATAAGTGAAGTCAATCTTCTTCTGGCAGCTGCTCACGATGGCTGCCGAAACTATCAGCATTGCAGCCTTGATGAATGTGTGGGTTCTCATCTTATCATTTACAATTTGACTATTTACTACTTACGATTTATTTCCCTAAAGCTCAATCTTCTCTCCTGTATAGAACTTAAGCAACTGTATGTTGAGCAAAGCCGTGTATTTGCTTTGCAGCATATCCTGCTCGGCGCTGATGACGTTGTCGCGGCCTTGCAGCACGTCCACGATGTTCTTCAAGCCGTTCTGGAACTGCTCGTTCAGCAGTTCGTAGCTTGCCTCCTGACTCTTGACGCGTGTCTTGGCTGCGAGGTAGTTCTGCTGACCATTGTTGGCATTGAGCCAATACTGCTCGATGGTGCTGGAGAGGGCGTTCTTCTTGTCCTGCAAGTCGAGCTTGGAAGAGAGCTGTTGCAGCTTGGCTGTCTTGACATTCGACTGGTTGCGACGGTTGTCGAAGATGGGAACACTCACGTTGATGCCGGCACTCATATTGAGGTTGGTCTTCATCTGTTCGCCCCATCCGCTCTTGCTGCCGCTGGAGTGACTGCTGCCAAGGCTTGCACTTGCGCCGATGGTAGGCAGGAAGCCGCGCTTGGCGATGTCAAGCTGCATGTCGGCTGCCTCGATGCTAAGCTCTGCACTCTTTATCTCCGGACGCACCTCAAGGGCTTTGGCGTATGCCTCCTGAGCGCTGGGTACAAGAGCCAGCACCTGTTCGTCGGTAGGCGTGTTGCCTGCCACATCAAAGGCTGTGTTGAGGTCGAGTTCGAGCAGGGCCTTGAGCTGACGCTTGTAGTTGGCAAGTTGTGTGTCGCTATTGACCACGGCGTATTGCGCACTACTGAGCTGTGCCTCAAGCTGCACAACTTCTGCCCGTGCCATCTGTCCCTGCTTCATCATCTCCATGCCTCGGTCATACTGACTCTGTGCGGTGGTAAGGAGCTGTTCATGAACCTTCCTTGCCTCCTTGGTGTACATAATCTGTACGTAAAGCTGGGCAATCTGCTCCTGTATGGTGAGCTCGCTCTGCTGGGTGGTAAGGGCTGTGATGCGGTTCTGCAGTTCCTGCTCCTTGATATTCTTATAGTTGATACCACCATTCCAAAGGGTAACGCTGGCATTCAAGCCATAAGACCCCTGATAGGTGACATTGCTTCGTGTGCTGGTCACTTGGTCTCCCTGCACGACATTGATGACTTCTGTAAAGGGACGATAGCCAACGCTATGGCCAGTATTGAAGCTAAGGCTGGGAAAGAGCGCACCCTTGTCTTGCCAAAGGCTCACCTCGCCTCGCTCCTCGCTGATGCGGTTCTTCTGCACCTGAATGTTGTGCTCTGAGGCATAATTCAGGCAGTCCTGCAGCGTCCAAGCCCGTTGTGCAAAAGCACACTCGCCGCAAAACATCAATAATACTAAAACTCTTGCTTTCATTAATGAATATGTAATTCTTAATTCTCTTCACGCTTAATTCTTCCCTCCCAACGGCAGTTGGTCGAATGTGTGCCTTCCCCTTCCGTAGTATTGCCACAGGAGATTGATGGGACTGAGTATCTTTTTGGCAGGAACGACTGTAGCTGCCAGGTTGCGTTCTCTGTCGGCCTTGAAGTCCTTATGCATTTTGCGGAAGTCATGATGTGCCCGCACGACGGCCATACAAGCTGCCCAATGGCCTCCGACCAGGAAGTGAAGGGCAGCCGCAGCATCCAACAGGCGACGGCAATTCATGACGATATGGAAGTTCTTCTTCGGCATGTTCTTGTAAAGAAGCAGCAGATTGTTGCGGAAGTTGAGGTAGGCCTTTTGCGGACTTTCCTTCGGCAAGGTTCCTCCACCGACGTGATATACAACACTTTGCGGGATGCAGACGATGCCGTAGCCGCGACTTCTGAGGCGCCAGCAGAGGTCGATTTCCTCTTGATGAGCAAAGAATCGTGCATCCAAACCGCCTGCCTCCAGATAGATATTACGACGGATGAGCAAGGCGGCACCTGTGGCCCATGCTACAGAGGCGATGCTGTCGTACTGTCCCTCGTCGCGCTCTACCGTTCCGAGGATGCGTCCTCGGCAGAAGGGGAAGCCAAGCCTGCCGATGTAGCCGCCACAGGCTCCGGCATACTCCAGCATGTCGGGTGCCCATTCGCAGCGTATCTTGGGTTGGCAGGCAGCCACCTCTGGATGGCTTTCCATATAGCTGAGCATGGGTTTGAGCCAGCCTGCTTCTACGCGGACATCGCTATTGAGCAGGAGGCAGAGGTCGCCATCTACCTGAGCTATGGCTTTATTGTAACCTTCGGCAAAGCCATAGTTGTGGTCGAAGACAATGGTACGGATGCCCGGGAACTGCTCGGCAAGGAGCTGGAGCGAGTTGTCTGTGCTGCCATTATCAGCAACGATGACCTCTGCCTCGGGCGAATGCTCGATGACAGACGGCAGGAAGCGACGCAGCATCTCGGCTCCGTTCCAGTTCAATATGACAATGCTCAACGTCATTTAATTCCTAATTCTCAATTCAATATTCATAATTTCCAAGCCACGAAACAACTAATCTCCCAAATGACCAATCAGCGCATCTCCTGTTTCGTTCCATTCGCCAAGGCGTATCGGGACGATGGTGTTGTCCAATGTTCCCGTGCCTTTGGAGAGGGTTGGGGTGAGACATACCCTGATGTAGTTGTCCGTGAAGCCGTGCAGGATGCTGCCCTTCTTGCTGTGCTCCAGCAGAACGGGGCGCGTCTGTCCCTTATATATATTATAATGTGTACGCAACTTCTCGTCGCTTAGCGACAGGATTTGCTGGCTGCGCTCATGTTTCTTCTTGGGCGACACGATGCCAGGTATCTCAAGAGCCTTCGTGCCGGGGCGCTCGCTGTAACTGAATACATGATACTGACTTACGGGCAAAGCCTGCATGAAGCTATATGCCTCTGCAAACAACTCGTCCGTTTCGCCTCGCATACCTACGATTACGTCCACGCCGATGAAGGCTTCAGGGATGTACTTGCGCACTTCTTCTATCTTCTCGGCGAAGAACTTTGTGTCGTAGCGGCGATGCATGAGGCGCAAGACCTCGTCGCTGCCGCTTTGCAAGGGGATGTGGAAGTGCGGCATGAAGGCACGGCTCTCGGCGCAGAACTGGATGATATCCTCCGTGAGCAGATTGGGCTCTATGCTGCTGATGCGGTAGCGCTCAATGCCCTCTACCCTATCAAGAGCGCGGAGAAGGTCGATGAACTTCTCGCCTGTCGTCTTGCCGAAGTCGCCTATGTTGACGCCTGTCAGCACGATTTCCTTGCCTCCCTGCTGAGCAGCTTCTTCCGCCTGCCTGACGAGCGAAGCGATGCTCCCGTTCCTGCTCCGCCCTCTGGCGAAGGGAATGGTGCAATAAGTGCAGTAGTAGTCGCAGCCGTCCTGTACCTTCAGGAAGAAGCGCGTGCGCTCTCCGCAGGCACAGGCAGGGACAAAAGACGCCCCTTTTAAATCTCCTATTGAAGGGGAGACTTGCGCACAGGCAGAGCTCGTCATAACGTCATTCTGCAATAACGATATGACATCATTGACCAGATTCTCCTTTCCCGTCACGAGGTCAACGCCCTCGAGGGCTGCCACCTGATTGGGTTTGAGCTGGGCATAGCAACCCGTCACCACCATCAATGCCCCGGGATGTCTGCGGTGGAAACGGCTGATGGCCTGGCGTCCCTTGCTGTCCGCCACTTCTGTGACAGTACAAGTATTCACGATGCAGATGTCCGCCACCTCGCCGCTGCGAGCGACCTCCACGCCTGCTGCCTTCATTTGCTGGCCGATGGTACTCGTCTCGGCGAAGTTCAGCTTGCAACCGAGCGTGTAATAGGCCACTTTTTTCCCTTTTAGGACATTCATGGGCGCAAAGATACAAAAAATAGTTCATACTTCATCGTTCCTCCCACATTATTTATTATTTGTTAAGATTGGCAGGTGTTCTGCAACACATTTCCTTGCGTACCCTCAATCGGTACATTTTCTTCGATTTTGGCACTTATTGGTCGTTTATCGAGACAAAACGCGAAAAATGCCATCACTGAATATCAACAACTTAGGAAAAACACGTAAAAAAAGATGAAAAAAAGTTCATAAAAGTTGCATGTATTTCAGAAAAACGTCGTACCTTTGCAGCGTTTTAATAAGCAATTGATTGTTTTACAAGTTTTAAAAAGCACAAAAAAGATGAAAAAGTTAGCATTTTTGTTCGCAGCTGTTGTAGCTGTATCTTTCGCTTCTTGCGGTCAGAAGACCGAGCAGGGTTCTTGCTGCGATAGCGACAGCGTTGCTGTTGAGGAGCCCGTATGCGTAGATACTTGCGCTTGCGACTCTTGCGTTTGCGACACCTGCGCTTGCCCCGCCGAGTAATAACAGCCGAGCAAAAAAGTCCCAGAGGGTGTGTCTTTACAGGCACATCCTCTTTTTTTGTGTCAATAGAAGACGCCTCTCTGGGGTTCGGTCAATAAATCATAGGAGCAAGCAGCTTGCCCTGACGATAAACGAGGCAAGCCTAATTGAGCAACACGGCACGTCTAATTGGGCAACGAGGCACGTCTAATTGGACAACGAGGCACGCCTAATTGGACAACGAGGCTTGGCGCGTTGAACAAGTAGGCTTGGCTTGTTGAATGACGAAGCTTGGATAATTGAATGACGAGGTTTGGGTATTTGGGGGACGAGGCCTGAGTCAGATGCGGTTGAGGGCTGCGCCGCGGAGGAAAGCTGCCACGTTTTCGGTGGCGATATTGATGAGACGACGACGGGCAGAGGCAGAGGCCCAGGCGATATGAGGCGTGATGAAGCAACGGGGAGCCGTAATGAGAGGACTGCCCTTGCGAGGCGGTTCCTCCGTCAGGACATCGACACCTACAGCATAGAGCCGTCCTTCGGTGAGGGCATCGGCTACTGCCTGTTCGTCGAGGAGCGGGCCTCGACCTGTATTGATGAGTATTGCTGAAGGCTTCATGAGGGCAAGTCGCTCACGATTAACAAGGTGGCGCGTCCCTTCGGTCAACGGGCAATGGAGGCTGACGACGTCCGCTTCGCTGAACAACTGCTCGTAGCCCGATGCCTTGCAAATGCCCATTTGGTTGAGTTCTTCCTTCGTCTTGCTGCTCACAGCCATCACCTTCATGCCCATTGCCTGTGCCATGAGAGCTGTCGCCACACCCGTATTGCCAAGCCCAACGATGCCGAAGGTGAGGCCATCCAACTCGATGAGGGGAGCCCCTTCCAGCCCCTCGGAAGGAAGGGTGGTATGTTGCGAAACGTCTCCCTCTCTCTTGGAGATGGTTGGGGTGAGGCAAAAGTCGGGACTTCTCTGCCACTCCCCTGCCCTGACTGCTGCTGCATGAAGGGCAACTTGATTGGTTATGTTCAGCAAGTGCGCCATAACCATCTGAGCGACAGACATTGTGCTATACGCAGGAATGTTCGTCACAACGATGCCACGGCGGTGTGCCTCGGCAATATCTACTACGTTGTAGCCCGTTGCCAAGACGCCTATATAGCGCAAAAGGGGCAGGGCTGCCATCGCCTGAGCGTCGATGATGACCTTGTTCGTCAGCAATACCTCGGCACCTTCTGCGCGGTCGAGCAACTGCTCGGGAGCCGTTCTGTCATAAACAGACAGATTGCCCAGCTGCTCGAGGCCTTCCCAAGAGAGGTCGCCAGGGTTGGCTGTATGTCCGTCGAGAATGACTATCTTCATCTTTTCGTGAGCCTTAATGCCTTCGTAAGCGAGCCTTGGTGCCTTAATAAGCGACCTTTTTGCCGTCCTCAATGACGATTCCTTTCTTCCTGTTGGCAAGGACGGGCATCCCCTGAAGGTTGAAAGGCTGGCTCAGAAAGCTTTCGTTTTGAGCACTTTGGAGTGGTACGATGCCCGTCTCGACCTCTTCCGTCACGTCCGAAACAACGTACTTGCCGTCATCCTGGGTGGGAGTGATGCACAAATACTTGTCGGAACGCAAGCCGGTAACGTTGACTGTCTGCTTCGTGCTGCCGCTTCCGGCATTGAGAATAATGTTGATATAGTCGTAAGGCGCCGTGATGCTGAACGTCTTGCTGTACCATCTTTTGCCTGCAATACTCTTTTGAACCGTGACGCGCTTGCCGGGCCATGCGCCGTTCAGGTCCTTTCCATTGTTGTCCCAGACATAGAAATACATGTTTCCCCACGAGTTGACATCGGAGCGGACATACAGCGTGATGTCGTAAGGCTTGAAGATATTGTACTCGCGCGACTGGAGTCCGCGCACCTTTCCATTGGCATAGATGCCTGTCCTGAGCGTGCATGACGACTCGATGTTCAGCACGGCTCCGCTGGATATCTGCGGACTTTCGGCAGTAGGTTCTGAGCCATCCAGGGTATAGACGATGCGTGCACCGGACATATTGCTCACCGATGTCAGCTTCACCTTCAGCGGTCCTTCGTAACTACCTGCGGGAACATCTATCCAGACGGTGTTTGCGCTGCGCCCCAAGAGGTATCGATAGCCCTTGCCGGACAGGATTTCCGTGAACTCGCTACTGCTTGCGTTGTAGTTCTGAGGGTAGTTTCCGACGACACAAAGCAGGGTGGCATACTTGCCGTAGGAAGCTTTTGCGTAGAAGTTGTCGTCGGTCCATTTCTCCTCACTCGTGGAGGTATTGGTGATGCCGGCTGTACGTCGGGCCAGAATCATCTGCTTGAGCTCGTACTTACAGTCTTTCCAGTGCCTGTAGAAGATGCAAGGCGTGCCGGGCATAGCCAGCATGTAGGCATTGGCAGCCAAGGTGTCCTTCCAGATAGCGTTCTGAGTTTCGCCCGTGACACGATACTCTGTGTCGTGGTTTTCCACGAAGGTGACGGCATATTGCTTCTCGTAGCAGTCGGCAAGAGGCTTTTCGTCCCAACCGAGATTCCGCCAGTTGCGGGACTCGATGGCATCGCGCATACGGTAGTGGAACTGGAAGTCGAAGGCGGCGCTCGTCGGTGTATCCGAAACATAGCCCTTCGTATTGTTCACCCACTCCCTGATTTTAGCCGTACCGTCGAAGTATTCGCCGACGCTGAACCGAGGCTTTGCTGCCATATTATAGTCGGCTATGATGCTGGCATAGAAGCCCTTCACCATATCATAACGGAAGCCTACATACCCGATATCATCAAGGAGGAACTTAAGGTAGTCCTTGATTGTGTTCTGCACGTTTGGGTTCTTATGGTCGAGGTCGCGGCAACCTGGCCAGTCGTCTCCTGTGTCATAATTGACAGAGAGCGAGAGTCCCTGCTTGCTTGCCCAGTCAGCTGTGGTGCCCCCATCGTCGTTCTTGCAGATGTCGGTAGAGCCCATCTGGTAGGTCTTTCCATTCCAAGTCTCTACGGGGAAGTCGAGCCAGGAGCCATTCTCGCCCATGTTCTGGCGATGATTGATTACCACATCGGCGATGAAGCCCGTGCCCTTCTCCTTGTAGGTGGCAATCATGCTGCGCAACTGAGCCTCGGAACCGAAGGCACTCTTCTGCTTAAAGTAATAGACAGGCATGTAACCCATCGAGTAATCATTGTTGCACCAGCCGCTCTGAGGCACCCATATCAACTGGATGTAGGGTGCAATCTCGTCGGCCTGTGCCTCGAGCTTTGCCCAAGAAGTCTCGCCGTAGGAGTCCCAATAGAAGCCTTGCATCATCACACCTTCATAGGCATAGGGCCAGCCCTGCGCGTGAATCGAAAGGTTTAATGCAAGTGTGAATAAAAGCAGAGTTATACGTTTCATGTCTTTACATTATTATATATTACTTATTCTTACTGAATCGTCTGGCGGAGCTGCCTGCGTCTGGCGTTGAGGACGTGCATCCTCTCCGTTTATACGCCACAGATTGCCTCATTTTTATCAATCCTTTCGCAAAGATAAGCATTTTTGTTTGATTTATTAAAGGAATGGACTTTTTTTGCACAAGAAATAGAGAAAAACATCATCCTTATGGAAGAAAAGAAGCCAAAGACAGGCACTTTTCTGCCATTTCGAGGCATCTTGAACGCCTCTTCGCTGGTACATCAAAAAAACAACTGCTGTACTTCCGTCCAACAACTACTGTACTTATTGACGACAACTGCTGTACTTATTGACGGGAACTGCCGGGAAGTTTGTCTCAGGGGTTAGCGTATAGCTGCTTCATCAAGTTGTATTGCCCCTTCTTCTGCGTCATCTTGCCGAAGTTGATGGCATGATACGGGCAGGCATGATAGCAGGCCAGACAGCCCGCACAATGCGCCTGCCACTTCGGAACTTCGTCGATAATGATGTTACCGACCGGGCATGACTTCCTGCACCTGCCGCAAGCGATACAACGCGAGACATCGACCTGGAAGTATTTGTCCGTCAGGAGATAACGGTTGAACAAAGGCCTGATGACATACGTCTTTGTCCAAGGGAAGACACCACGCTTGAACCGACGGACCGTTTCCCGCGCCTTCACGGAGGCAGCAACCTCCTTCACGACCTTCTCTTCCCGCGCGTACTTCTCCTTACATACCTTAGAACTATCCACATCAAACCCGGGCAGACAGACATAGACGTTGGGCATCTGCACGGAAAAGACTGCATCAAACTTCCTTCCCATAGCGGATTGCAGGGCCTTGTCCAGTTCCTTGTCGGCATAACCCATGTCGTCTCCACAGGTCATCACGGCATAGATGTAGCTTCCCTTCGGTGCCGTCTGGAGGGGACCTCTGCGGATGAATGCCTCCACAACCTGCGGGATGCCCCATGCATAGATAGGGAAAACAAGCCCAATCGCCTCGTCCTGAGTCGCTCCGGGGGTAACCATCGGCGAGAGTCTTTCACCGAGTGCATCGGCCAAGTGCCGCGCTACATGCAGGCTATTGCCTGTTCCTGAGAAATAGTATATCATTCTTCCAACGTTTTTAAGGCACGGTAGATGAGCAAATCCGACTGCTCCGTAATCTTGAAGTTGCGCAAGTCGCCCTGGGCAACGTGTAGTGGGGCAATGCCAAGTTCACCGGCAAGGGTGAGGATGGACTGCGATTCCTGGATGCCACGCTCTGCTGCAAGCTGCATCATCTCGTGCAGCTTGGCAAGGGGGAAGGTGTGTGGCGTCTGCGCACGCATCAGACCTTCGCGGGGCATGACGCGGTCTGCCGAACTGCCATCCGCGGTCACCATGTAGGCTTCGTGGCTTGAAAGGGCCGTGATGGCATTGCCATGTGTCAGGCAGACGGCAATGTTGCGGCTGATGATGTCCTGTGTAATGAGTGGACGGACGGCGTCGTGCACGAGGACAATGGTACCTTTGGCAGCAATCTTTTCAGCCAGATACGCGATGCCGTTGCTGGCAGAGGCAAAGCCGCTCCTGCCTGCGGGGACGATGCCTTGCAGTTTCTTTATCCCACCCTTCTCGGCCTCATCCTTCACGAAGGCATTCCATTCGGGCTGACAGACAAGATATATCTCGTGGATGAGCGGGTGTTGCTGGAAGGCACGCAACGTGTGGAGCAGAACCGTCTCACCGTCTATCTCCATAAACTGCTTGGGCACCAGGGTGTTCATGCGTTTACCTGTCCCCCCGGCAAGCACCAGTGCGATGTTGTAGCTCTGTGTCATACGGCAGAAAGTTTTAGGTAAAACCTGCGGCAGAACGACTCGTGACGGTAACGAGCATAGTAGCGCACGGCTTCGAGTACGGTAGCCTCAAAGATAAAGTATATGCAGGGCAGGCCTGCGATGAGTGACAGGAAGAGAACAATGGCACGCGTGTCGAAGGTAATGATGTTGCTGAGCGGCATGATGGGAAGGCTTTCGCGGCGGAATTGTTCTCGCAGCGGGGCATCGAGAGGCAGCTTCTCCATCAAGGGACGAAGTCGCTGAAACTCTGGCGTCTGCCGTTCCTGCGAGCGTGTATAGCGGACGTAGAAGAACAGATATAGTTTCTCGAACCAGTCTTTGCTACACCATCGCAATGCCCGCATCCGCTGTTCTTGCCTGTCGCTGCTGTCCAACTCGCTCCCCTCTTGCCCGAAGACAGCCCAAAGATGCACGTTCCGGTAGTAGTCGCCCAATGCACATTGGCGGGTATGGCAATGCAGTCCTGCCCATGCCTCAAGGAAGAAGATGGCTATACCCCACGTCGGCCAAAGGCGCAACAGCAAGGCAAGATAGATGAAGAAGAACCATGCATCGCCCGCAAAGCCGTCGAGGACACGTCCCACAAGCGTCTTCTGGCCCGTCATACGCGCCAGTTGGCCGTCGGCACAGTCATACCAGTTGGCCCAGACAAGCATCATCATGCCGATGAGGTTGTAGCGTACATCGTCATAATAAAAGAAGATGGCAGAGGCCGAGCCGATGACAATGCCCATCAAAGTCACGGCTATGGGATGGACACGAAGGCGACGAAAAAGCAGCGCCCACAGATATCCCGGGGTGCGAGTAACGTAGAGTTCGAAGTCGCTCTCTACGTCTCTTGACTTCATAGAAGAAAGAACGCGCTGCTTAAGACTGAATTTCATTCGAATTTCATTTGCCCAAAGAAGTCAGGACGATGGAAGTCGGGGTTCTCTGTCCCTATAGGATTCCAACTGATAAAGTGCGGTACGGGCAGACAGTCGCCGCACTTATAGACATTACCCGTGGCGGTCAGGCCGTCGAAGCCACTCAGTTCATGCTGGAAGAATGTGCCGATTGGCAAGCGCAGGGCAAGCTCCCAGCGCGTAGGTTCCTGGCGCGTGTCGAATGGCTCCGTGCCAAGCGATGCCCAACGGTCTATGCTTTGCATCACCTCGGCAGGTGCCGGCTGGCGCGTATGGCGGTCTTTTCCTGCTGCAACAAGCAGCTTTCCCGTGCAATTGCAC
>Ga0310690_10004286_pt1 | contig 20390 bp, 19 predicted proteins | sample AusTroGonzalo_MG_2_FD_207661 | JGI IMG/M metagenome (GOLD analysis project Ga0310690, IMG submission 207661) | Bovine rumen microbial communities from tropical cattle in Woodstock, Queensland, Australia - Gonzalo_04 (v2) (version 2) | ecosystem: Host-associated > Mammals > Digestive system >...
TTAACACTTTCGCTGTACCGCTGACATTGTATCGCCAACAGCTAGTATTCATCGTTTACTGCGTGGACTACCAGGGTATCTAATCCTGTTTGATACCCACGCTTTCGTGCCTCAGCGTCAGTCGCATCCTGGTAAGCTGCCTTCGCAATCGGAGTTCTGGGACATATCTAAGCATTTCACCGCTACACGTCACATTCCGCCTACCTCGTTTGCACTCAAGACCGCCAGTTTCAACGGCTCGGTATGGTTGAGCCACACGCTTTCACCGCTGACTTAACAGCCCGCCTACGCACCCTTTAAACCCAATAAATCCGGATAACGCTCGCATCCTCCGTATTACCGCGGCTGCTGGCACGGAGTTAGCCGATGCTTATTCATTCGATACTTGCAATATGCCACACGTGGCACACTTTACCCTCGAATAAAAGAAGTTTACAATCCATAGAACCTTCATCCTTCACGCGACTTGGCTGGTTCAGGCTTCCGCCCATTGACCAATATTCCTCACTGCTGCCTCCCGTAGGAGTTTGGACCGTGTCTCAGTTCCAATGTGGGGGACCTTCCTCTCAGAACCCCTACTGATCGTCGGCTTGGTGGGCCGTTACCCCACCAACTACCTAATCAGAAGCGTGCTCACCCGTAATCCTTACGTTTCAAATGAACGTCATGCGGCGCTCACTCACATGGAGAATTAATCCAACTTTCGCTGGGCTATGCCCCGATTACGGACAGATTGCACACCTGTTACGCACCCGTGCGCCGGTCGCCGCCATCGTATTGCTACAACGCGCTGCCCCTCGACTTGCATGTGTTAGGCCTGTCGCTAGCGTTCATCCTGAGCCAGGATCAAACTCTTCGTTGTAAAAAATTCATAATCCTCAGCCCAAAATGACCGGTTTATCTTGAAAGTGTACTTGACAAGGGACTTTATTATCCCGTCCCGCATCTCTCGCGGAACGGACTTCCCATCTTGTACTACATCTTGATTGATCAGTCTTTCAAAGAACATCGCTTCTGAAACGCCTCCGGAAACCTCCGCTTCACGTTTGGCGCGAAATCGGATGCAAAGGTACGGCAAATCTCCGACATGACCAAATTTTTTGACAACTTTTTTCAAAAAATATGCATAACACGCTGATTACCACCTCAACACATCCCGCAGCCTTTCAAGTCTTGCACTCTCCCGTCAGGGCGAAAAAAAGAGAACCTCTTTGACACAGGTCCCTATTTTAAACACCACGTTCGGCGGAAAAGGGAGGACATTCGCTCTGTCGCTCTCAAAAGCGGGTGCAAAGGTACACCTTTTGCGCAATATACGCAAATATTATCACAACTTTTTTGACACTTTTTGCACAAAATACTGAAAATCAACACCAACAAAAACCATAACAAAAACCACAACAAAAAGAAAAAAGCACACAGAACAGAGAAAAGATAACAAAACCGAAAAACACCTTAATAAATACACATACACGCATACGCACACACATATACACGCGCGTAATCACAGACATAAGCAACAAACAACACGATTATCACCCGATAATCACCCGTTAATCACCCGAACTTGAAAGCAAAATACAAGCAGCAGATACCAGCAAGAAGCACACGACAAAACATCCAATATTAAAAATCAGAAAACAAGAAAAACAGAAAAAATCAGAAGAAAGTTTGCACATTCCAAAAAAAAACAGTAATTTTGCAGGCTTTTTCGTCCAAAGTGGCGGTTTACCGCTATCACGAGAGACAGAAAAGCAATATGAAACATTAACCCCGGGCAAACGATTCGAGCAATCACAGCCCCCTAAAAACACAAAATTCAAATGGCATTAAAGATTCGTCTGGCTCGTCATGGTCACAAAGACTACGCCTACTACCACATCGTAGTGGCAGACAGCCGTTCGCCACGTGATGGCAAATTCATCGAACGTATCGGCTCTTACAACCCGAACCTGAACCCCGCGCAGATTGACCTCAAGTTCGACCGCGCGATGTACTGGGTAGAAGTAGGTGCCCAGCCGACTGACACAGTACGTCACCTTCTATCAACCGAAGGCGTGATGCTGATGAAACACCTGAAAGGCGGTGTCGCCAAAGGAGCTTTCAACGAGGCCGAAGCACAGAAGCGCTTCGATGCATGGAAGGCCCAGAAAGACGCCAAGTTAGGCAAGATCAGCCGGGAAGAGGCCGAAAAGAAAGCCGCAGAAGCCAAGAAACTGCTCGCACAAGAGGAAGAGGCCAACAAGGCCAAAGCCGAAGCAGTTGCCGCCAAGCGCAAAGCCGCAGCAGAGGCTCTTGCAGCCGCTGCACAGGAAGCCGCCCAAGAGGCAGCTCAAGCAGAGGCCGAAGCCAAAGGCGAAGAGACTCCCGCTGCCGAATAAGCGAAAGGAAACTCTTCCAAAAGCCAAGAGGACTGCCGAAAGGCCGTCCTCTTTTTTTATGCGCGATGCCGTCACTACCCATGCAAGAAGAATCCTTACTTTCCCACAAAAACCGCCATAGGCCACAAAACATCCACAAAGAAGCGCATGGATATTTTTTGTACTATCAACAGATATCCCAACAAGTGACGATATTTCTCCCTGCCGAAGGGGAGGCTCCTATTCCCTGAAATCAAGGTATGGGGCTAGACGGGAGAGCGTGCTGTCAGTGAAAAGCGGGACGGAAGAACCGGACACAGCCGCCTGTCCGTCAACGGACAGGAAAGCAGCCTGCAACTCGTCCATTCCGTGCAGACGGATTCGACGGCGACGAAGCGTATAAACCGCTTTTGCCTGTTCAAAAGACAGATACGGATGGCGGCAAAGACGCTCCAACGACGCATAATTGACCGGCAGACGGCGCACAGAATCGGTATTGACGACAAAATGAGGGATAACGGAATCCCAACATCCATACGACAATTCGCCTGTCTCCCGCAACTGCTCCGGGGAAACAAACCCTCCGAGACGGCTCCGGTAACGGACAATACGGAGCGCCGTGTACGGGCCGATGCCGCGTATCATCTGCAAGGAAGCTGTGTCAGCGCCGTTCAACTCAAGGATTGTATCCCGTTTGCGGGATACATAATGCGGCCGCAGGGAGTCAGGGAGCGCTTCGAAACGAAACGAATCGCGCGGCGAAGGCACAATGGCAATATACGGTTCCAGTACGGAATAGGCGCTGTCGGTCAGTCCGTAGAGCCTGCGGAAGTCCTCTTTTTTGCGGAAACGCCCGTTCTTGGCGCGGTACTTGAGCAGATTGCGCACCTGCCACGGGCGCAAACCGAGCTGCCGCAAAGTGAGGCTGTCAGCCGTGTTCGGATCAAAAGGCCGGAGACACAGGACGAGCGTGTCGTGCTGGAACGCCTGTCTCCATTCAGGCACGGACAATACGGAATCAGGCAGCAGCGTACCGTCGGGTACAGGTTCAGGCAGGAATGCGATAAAAAGCCGCACTGAACCGACCATTGCCAGCAGCAGGGCAAAACCGAGCCACTGCCGTTTGAGCAGAAAAGGAGCGGAACGATGTTTCATGAGACCACAGACTTAACCTCCCCGTCAAGGAAACAGGTGGTGAGAGTTGTTCCCGGCTCTAAAGCGGCGGCACTCCGGACGACCTTCCCTCCGGCCATAGCCAACGAATAACCACGGGCGAAGATACGTTCAGGCGAGCAGGCCATAAGCCGCTGGCGCAGCATCTCAATCCGATGACGGCGCATGAGGCGCTGCCTTTCACCGCATTGCTCCACCCGCTGACGCAGGTGCTGCACATGCTCCAGCAGCCGCTCCATCCGCGTGATGAGGAACGCGGCCACGGCCGTCGGCGTCTTGAGCGGCGTATGCGCCACCATATCAAGCACGCTGACATCGCGTGTATGCCCGATACCCGTGAAAACAGGCAGCGGGAACTGCGCACAAACCGCCGCCAGCGTATAGGCATCGAAACAGCCGAGATCGCTGACAGCCCCTCCGCCGCGGATAATGACCACGGCATCGAAATCCCTTTCGCGCTCCGCCACTTCCGCAAGCGCCTGCAACAACGACTGTTCGGCCCTCTCTCCCTGCATCACGGCAGGGAACAGCGTGGTACGGAAACAGAAGCCGCTCTGCCGCAGCTGGTGGCAGAAATCGCCGTAACCTGCCGCCTGCTCGGCGGAGACAACCGCCAGACGGTTTACCACCGTCGGAAGTACAAGTTCATGCTGCATCCCGAAGACCCCCTCCTGCTGCAAGCGGAGGATGGTGAGTTGCCGCTGGCGCGCCATGTCGCCGAGCGTGAAACGAGGGTCGATATTACGGATGTTAAGACTGAATCCGTACACCGCATGGAAATCAATCTCCACCTCAATGAGGACTTGCATCCCGGTCTGGAGCGCACGGCCTGTCTCTTCCCTGAAAAAAGCATCAAGCATCGGGTAGAGACTGCTCCAGCACGTGGCCCGCATACGGGCGGCCTGCAAACCGGAAGGCGCCTTTTCGACCAGTTCCAGATAGGCGTGTCCGTTACGCACGGTCAGCGAAGCAATTTCCGCCCTAACCCAGAACGTCTCTTGCGCGAATGTCTCTAAAGCGCCCTGCACAAGCGCCGCCAATTCAGAAAGCGAATAGTTTTTCATTGTGTCACACGTCGTAACAAAGCGGTGAATACCGCAATTAAACCAAACAATCCCACAGCCGCCCACGGCGAAGGCGCCGCCTGCGTAACGGCTCCCGGCAGACTCTCCACCCAAGCCACCCATGCATCAAGCATCCCGGCTGTCTGCTGCAGCAACCAAGCCAACCCTCTGCCAAGCAACGGAATCCAGCCCAATGTAAAGAAAAGCAGAGACCCCGCCACTATGCAAAACGTGAGCAGCAGCACCACCAGATTGGCCAGCAGGAACCAGTTGGCCGTCTCATGGAAACAGAAAAGCGTAACCGGCAAAGTCCCCAACTGAGCCGCCAATGAAACCGTCAGCAGACCACGGACATAGACAAGCGGCCGGAAGAACCACCGTCCTTCCGCGGCAGTCAGCGGGAACAGACTGCGGAGAGGAGGCTCCAAGAGGATAACAGCCGCCGTGGCAGCGAAACTCAGTTGAAAGCCGACCGAATACAAGTCTGTGGGGCGGAAACAGAGGATAAGGAATGCCGCAGCCGCCAATGTATTGAGCGAGAAGGGCTGCCTGTGCCAAACCCGCGCTAATTCCACCAATGCAACCATGAGGACACTGCGTACCACCGACGGCGCAAGCCCTGTCAGCGCCGCATACCCCGCCATCAGAACGACTATCAGCACACTCTGGAACACCTGCCTCCCCATGTCGTCATAGAGAGGAGGATAGAGGGAGAAGCCCGTAAGCAGCCACACCAACAGCGCATATATCACGCCCGTATGCAAGCCGCTGACAGCAAGGACATGCGCCGCACCAGAACGGCGGAATGCTGACTTGACCTCCGCATCCAACTCCTCGCGGCATCCGAGCGACATAGCCGCCACCGTCCCCAACGCCTCTCCCGACAAGCCGCACTGACGATAACGCTCCAACAGGACATGCCTCCACCAAAGCGGCGAACAATGTATCCGACGTGCGGCGGCCGGGCTGCACGAGGACCATCGTTCCCACTGGCGGCTTGAGACAAAGGCCGTGGCAGCAATGCCGTTCAGCCGCAGCCAACGCCCATAATCAAACCCGCCGAGAACAGGCCCCTGCCGGAAGCACGTGCGAACAGCCAGCGTATCGCCCCATACCGGCATCAAGCGGCTTGTATCCTTTTTTATATAAAGGTATGCGCGCGCACGGGAAGGCAGAACCTCCACCTCATAACGGAATGTGGCAGGGCGTTCGACGGGGAACCCGTGTACCGCTACTCTGAAGACCTGTACTGTATCCAGGAAGCCAACTTCTGTGTCGCGCCACAAGCGGAACGGAACACCCCAATGCTCCGCACAGACAATGATGCCAATCAAGGGCACCAGCAGCAGAAGCATCGGGAGACGCTTAAGCAACATTGCCATGCTTCAAAATGCGAACCGCCTCCAGCGGGTCCTTTGCTTGAAAGACGGCACTGCCCGCAACAAGCACATCGGCTCCGGCGGCAAAGACCTCTCCGGCATTTCCGGTATGGATGCCTCCGTCCACCTCAATCCAGGCCGGCAGTTTGCGGCGGTCAATCTCGGAACGGACATAACGCACACGGTCCAGTGTCTCAGGGATGAACTTCTGCCCTCCGAAGCCCGCGAAGACGGACATAATAAGCACCATATCCACCTCGCCGAGGTACGGGTCAAGGCGGTGTATGTCTATGTCGGGATTGACGGTAAGGCATGTGCGAACCCCTTTCTTGCGTATGAGTTCCAATGCGGGCATCGGGTCCTCCACCGCCTCAAGGTGAAAGCCCACACTCCACGCGCCCGCGTCGCAGAACCGCTCCACATAACGCTCAGGATGAACAATCATCAGATGCACATCAAGCGGCTTTTCGGAGTACTTCTGCAGCGGCTTCATCACCGGGAAGCCGAATGAGATGTTCGGCACGAACACGCCGTCCATCACGTCCACGTGCAGGAAGTCCGCCTCACTGCGGTTGATGAGCATGACTTCGTCTTTCAGATTGCCGAAGTCCGCTGCAAGAACAGACGGGGAAAGCAGTCTCATACAGGATACCGGTTTATCTGCCCGCGATGCAGTCGATTTCCACTTTCGCGCCTTTCAGCAGTGCGGCCACGGCACAGCACACGCGCGCAGGCTTGCCGCCGCTGAAGAACTCCGCATAAACGGCATTCATGGCGGCAAAGTCGCCCATGTCGGTCAGGAAGACAGTGGTCTTCACGATGTCGCCGTAGTCCAAGCCCGCCTCACGGAGTATGGCACCGATGTTGGCCATCGAGCGGCGCGTCTGCTCCGCCACGGTATCAGGCATCATGCCCGTGGCAGGATTGACAGGCAACTGCCCCGACACGAACACCATGCCGTTAAGGCTGACCGCCTGACTATAAGGCCCCACAGCGGCAGGCGCATCGGGAGAAGAGATTGTTGTTCTCATATTCGTCAAGTACAATGTCGGGATGCCCGTATTGCGCATCCCGACACCTGTAAGTTGATTTATTCGTCCTCTTTCTGGCTCTCGGCGTATGCCTTTACGAGTTTGTCCTGAACGTCGCCCGGAACAAGTTCGTAACTCTTGAAGCGCATCGTGAATGTGGCACGACCGCCGGTGAGGCTCGACAGCGTGGTCGAATAGCTTGACATCTCTGCCAGTGGCACAAGGGCTTTCAGGCGAGTGAAGTTCTTCTCGGCCTCCATGCCGAGTACCATGCCGCGACGGCCGTTGATGTCGGACATCACGTCACCCATCATGTCGCCCGGAACAAGCACTTCCACTTCGTAGATAGGCTCCAGTACTTTCGGGTTGGCGTTGCGGAAGGCCTCGGCGAAAGCGTTACGGCCTGCAAGGCGGAACGAGATTTCGTTACTGTCAACGGGGTGCATCTTACCGTCGTAGATGATGACGCGCACGTCACGGGCATACGAACCGGTGAGAGGTCCTTGCTCGATGCGGTCCATGAGTCCCTTGAGGATGGCGGGGATGAAGCGTGCGTCAATGGCGCCACCCACGATGGAGTTGATGAGCACCAGTTTGCCGCCCCACTCCAGAGGTATCTCCTGCGTGTCCTTCACGCTGATGCGGTACTCCTGGTTGCCGAACTTATAGACTTCCTTCACGGGTTCGCCTTCAACGTATGGCTCAACAATCAGGTGCACCTCACCGAACTGGCCCGAACCACCGGACTGCTTCTTGTGACGATAGTCGGCACGGGCAGCCTTCGTGATGGTCTCGCGGTAAGGAATCTTCGGCTCGTCATATACCACCATCATCTTGTCGTTATTCTCCAGACGCCATTTGAGGGTGCGCAGGTGGAACTCACCCTGACCGCTGACGATGGTCTGCTTCAGCTCCTTCGACTGCTCGATGAGCCATGTCGGGTCCTCTTCGTGCATGCGGGTGAGCAGCGCGCTCAGTTTCTCCGCGTCAGCCTCGTTCTGCGGACGGATAGCGCGGCGGTACTTGGGTTCGGGATATGCAATTGCGGGATAGGTGTTGTCACACTCTTTCGCGTTCAGGGTGTTGCCCGTGCGTGTGTCTTTCAGTTTCACGGTCGCGGCGATGTCACCGGCAGCCACTTCGTCCACCGGCACGCGGATGCTGCCAGCCACGCTGTAGAGCTGCGAGATACGCTCCTTCGAGCCGCGGTCCACGTTCTGCAGGTCGTCCGCACCGTGTACGGTACCCTGCATCACCTTGAAGTAGTTCACTTCGCCGATATGCGGTTCCACCGAGGTCTTGAAGATGAACATCGAAGTCGGTGCTGCTGCATCGGGAGCCACCTCCTTGCCGTCTGTTGTAACGGGCTTTGGAGCCTCCGCTACCGACGGAGCCATGTCGCCGAGGAACTCCATCAGACGGCGTGCGCCCATATCCTTGACGCCGCAGGCGCAGAGAACGGGATATACACCGGCTTCGGCGAAGACGGTCTTCAGACCGCGGATAGTCTCTTCTTCAGAGAGCGTGCCTTCCTCGAAGAACTTCTCCATCAGTGTCTCGTCAGCTTCGGCAGCCATCTCGTGGAGCTGGCCGAGCAGCTCTTCCACCTTGCCCTGCTCTTCAGCGGGGATGTCCTTCAGTTCGGGTGCGCCGCCTTCGGCTTTCCAAACGAGCATCTTGCCTTTCAGCACGTCAATGACGCTGTTGAAGCCTCCGCCCGCGTTCACGGGGTACTGCACAAGCACCACCTTGTTGCCGAAGTTGTCTTTCAGAGCCTCCACGGTGCGCTCGAAGTTGGCGTTCTCGTGGTCGCACTTGTTCACAACAAACACTACGGGTTTCTTGGCGTTCTCCGCAAGGCGGAAGTTGTTCTGCGTGCCTACTTCCACGCCGCCATTGGCGGTCAGCATAACCACCGCGGTGTCCACCACATGCAGGGCGGTGACAGTACCGCCGCAGAAGTCGTCACTGCCTGCGCAGTCGATGATGTTCAGCTTCTTGCCGCCGAACTCGATGTTGCACACTGTCGAGAATACAGAGTAGCCGTACTCCTTTTCTACAGGAAAATAGTCACATACTGTGGATTGTGCCTCCACTGTGCCGCGACGTTTGATGATGCCGCTTTCCAGCAGCATGGACTCCATCATCGTGGTCTTACCCGAACCGCTTCCTCCCATGAGGGCGATGTTCTTGATTTCGTTAGCTTGATAAACTTTAGCCATAATTTGATACTGTATTATTTGTTTGTTTATGCTTTTTTGCCGTTTCCCCAAGCCGTATTTCCTCCCTCCGGTCGTGTTTGCACAAAATAGCGTACAAAGATATGATAAAAAACCTGATTTCGCAAATTTTTTCACTCTTTTTTGAAAAATAACGCACAACTGTGTGTTTATTTTGCAAATAATTGCTGTTTTTTGGCAGTTTCCGGCGGCATCATGCCTTTCACGCTGCAAAGATACGATAGCGGGGTTTTGCATTGTCGGTTTCTGTCAGTTTCTGTCAGTTTTATGCAGAAAAATGCAGTTTCTGTCAGCTTGCAGTCCGCTTCATTTGGTTTGCGGGAGATTAAGGTTGTGCTATAAAATCGGTCAGATGATTGTATCGTATGATTTGAATATCCCCCGCCGTGTTTTCAAAATCTCCGCCATATACCACTATACGGCGGGCAATCGGTGTACTTGTCCATTCCTGCAGTCGTTTGAGAGACTTGGCGAAATCAGGGTGGTAGGTCATCGATGACTTCACCTCAATAGCAGTCAGTTTGCCTTCCTCTTTAATCAGCAGATCCACTTCTTGTCCGTTGCTATCACGATAGAAAAAGACATTCCCTTCCTTGCCTCTGTTACAACGGTATTTGAGACATTCCATAACAATCAGATTCTCAAAGACAGCCCCGCGCATCTTATCCAATGCTAATTGTCGTGGCGATTCAATATCCAACAGATAGCATGCCAATCCCGAATCATTGAAATATATTTTGGGTGTTTTCACAACGCGTTTACTGATGTTTTCGTAGTAAGGAGGCAATAGTGTGATGAGATAGGATGCCTGTAAGACGGATAGCCAATGCGAGATGGTTTTGCCGTCCACCCCCACTTCCATTCCCACTTCCGATGCGTTGAACAGTGAGCCGATGCGGGCAGCGCACAGTTTCATAAACTTCATAAATTGCATCTGGTCTTTGATTCTCAGCAAGTCGCGAACATCTTTCTCCAGATAGGTTTTGACATACGAGGGGTAAAACAGTCTCGCTATATTCTTGTGTGCACAGACTGCGGGATAGAGACCCTCGTAAAGAAGCATATCTATACTTTTGTCTGCTGTTTGTTCCGCTGTTTCCGCCATAGACATAGGCATCAGTTCATACACACCGGCACGCCCGGGGAGTGATTCAGTCAGACCTTGCAAAAGTTCCAGATTGCTGCTCCCTGTGAGAATGAAGCGTCTTTCCGGGTGATTGTCAGCAATCCCCTGAATATAATCCAACAATACCGGTACTTTTTGCATTTCATCAATGAACATTCCGTTCGGATGTTGGTTAAGAAATGCGACAGGATCCTGTTCGGCAAACAAACGGATATGCAAGTCTTTCATACTATACTGCGGCAAATCGGGAAACAGGTGTTTAAGCATCGTTGATTTGCCGGACTGTCGTGCTCCGGTAACGGAAATTACGGAAAAGTACTGTGCCGCCTCTTGAATAACGGTTTCCAACTGTCGGTGGATATAGGTGGATTGTGCCATAAAAGGAATTTATTTGTATGCAATTTCGGAATCACGCTGCAAAATTACATAAAAAATCACTAGCGTGCAAATGATCTCATATCTTTTTATGTTTTTCTAATCCATGAAAGACAAAAGCAAATTTGAGGGAGTTGCTTTTGTCCGGAAAAGTCAGTGCGGTGTTATCGCATTTTCGTGTGAGCTATTGCACGTTAGACCTTTTATCTTTCAAATTTTACCTCACTTCCTTGCCTTGCAGGTCGTACATCTTGCCGTCCGGCATAAGGATGTACATCACGCCCTCGCGCATTACTTAGCGCGGAGCGGTCAGCTCTTCCTGCACCTCGTCAAGGGCATTGGGTATCTCCTCGAAGCGAGCGGTGAAGGTCATGTCTTTTGTCATGATGACGAAGCGCGGGTTGTTCTTGTTGCCGTTTCCTCAGGCCGTATATCCTCCATCTTGTGATGGAGATTACGCATAATAGCGTACAAAGATATGATGGGCCGTTTCCGGCAAAATATATACCCCTCCATATATATGCAAAAAAACAGCCAAAATCTATCACCTAAAAAGCAACTTTTTTTCAAAAAAATGCATTTTTCTTTGTAATAGGCTGATTGTTATTGTTTTGTAAATGGTGAAAATATTCCTCAAAGAGTGCTTTTGTGTTAAATATTTGCACACTTCGATTAAGAGCCGTACTTTTTCTGCGTGCTATCTCAAAAATATATATGTATTGAACATGTTTTGCCAACCTCAAAGGTGTATTATAATGCTGTTAGAGATGTCCCGATAATGTACACTATCAGCTTATTTGAAATGGAAAAACTACAACCAGTTGCTGAAAATACAAGCAATAATACTACATCGAATATTGGTTTCAAACAAGCATAAGGATCTACTGAAAATTATGGAACTCACTCAATAAAATACTCTGGTAATTTGTGATAAAACCTCAATGTGATGATAGCCGGGATTGAATGCGCAATGAGCTGTACGGATAACATGCCATCATCCAAAAGAACTAAGTCGCGGATTTCAGTAGTGGGATTTTCGGTTATCAAATAGAGATTCTGCCAGCTGCCATCGTAATCATAGTCAATCCCATTTTTGCGATAGGAGCATTCGAATTGCTCATTAGATAGCCTCTCCAAAATGGAACTTCGTTTCATAGCTCCAAAGATTCTTCACCTGGCTGCTTTTCCCCTCTCTCCTCATCCTCACCATAATGTGCTATTGCTCGCCAAACACGTTTGATATTAAAGCAAGTAATGAATATAGCAATGATTCCACCAATGCCAGTAAATGCCAATAGCAAAGCGCAAACTATATAACATCCAACACAAGCCAAGACTGCTAATGTGTATCTCAACGTTTTATTCATAAGTCATAGAATTTAATGGTTAAAGAATGGGGTGCCATGGTCTTCCATGTTTTTTTGCATGATTCGCTCAATTGCCGCTTGATTTTGTTTCTCCAGATACTTGGTGTACACACGGATACCAACAAAAACAGAAACGATGATTGCGACTAGGATGTAAGTGAATGCACTTGATCCTTTGGATTCATTTTTTTTCTCTTTCATAACAGTAAAATTTTTTGAAGTTTACCCATAATGAGAGAAAAAGACTAAAAGTAACCCTATAAAAGAAAATTATTTAAATTTAATTGTGGACATGATGTCAGAAAAGTCAATAGCATAGGTATCTTTCGCTGTTTCTCTATAGCTAATTACAATGCGCAATTGTTGTCCACGCAAGAAGAAACGATATTCTTTTACATCAACCAGACCATCTATGCCCGGACGCTTGAAATGGAGTACAAGGGCGTTCTTGCCTGAGAACTTCTGGCGTTTGAGCGGGAACCATTGGAATTGCTCCGGCGTTTTGCTCATCTTCTTGACATCATCCGAATAGCTTTCGTAGAAGATGGTGTTTAGTTCGGAGATGTCGGAAGCAGAAGCATTGTCTATGTCAGATGCCGTTATACCATTTGATGAAATCATTTCCACAATAACACGAGCGTATTTCTCTGTAGATTCATGAACTAATGCTGGAAGATCGGAATTCAATCCTTCCGGCTGGAAGACAATCTTTTTACTGGATGCTTCCACACCGAACTTGATAGAACAACGCCGCACTCCCTTATCCAAAAACTTGCCTGTAGTGGATGATAAATCTCTAAGTTCCATTGTATTGGGAATGCTCAAAGAACATATATCACCAAATGAATATTCTGTCCATGTGTCATTATTTTGTGCATTAAGCACCATGCACAGCATCATTGCTGCACCTAAAAATATCTTTTTCATTGTTGTCAAAATTTGAAGTTAGTAATGTTTATTCAAAAACGCGTTGGAGTTTTTCTTTGGCATTCTCATTACCTAATGCCGCCGCCTTTTTCCAATATTCTCGCGCTTTTTTCATGTCTTTAGGTAATATGACTTTGTAGTCTGTCACCCTATGCTTATAAACTTTGTAATAATCATAATTGCTGGTAACTCCCGAACGAACAAAGATGTCTTCAGAATACTTGGGACCTGAAGAAAATGTTTGGTATTGCTCGTAATGATAGCCATTGGGCACTTTAACGCCCGTCTCATACAAACGTCCCATATTGTAGAGTCCGTAATCATCATTACCTTCAGCAGAGATTCGATAGCATTCAATAGCTTTCTCCATATTTTTGGACACACCTTGTCCATATTCATATGCCCAGCCCAAGTTATCATAGCCACTGAGATTGCCATTCATTGCCGCTTCCTTCCACCAATAAGCAGCCTTGGTATAATTTATGGTTACATGATATGTATCCTCATAGCCATAGAACTGTCCCATTTGGAATTGGCACCGGGGATCGCCTCGATAAGCCTCATCCTCGATGAGTTTGAATGCGGCTTTGCGTTTTGGTACCGAGAACTTCATATCTATGTCCGAATCCGGTACATTCTCATAGCCCCATTCTGCTTTTTTAGAAAGTATTTTAACCGCCATGGCTCTTTTTTCGTACTTGTCCGCATCAGCCCACTTTGTTTCCAAATCCGAACAAGCCTCATTTAGACGTTTTTCAGGCAAAAAGGTGTTTTCATAATAATCATAAGCAAAATATCCTCCGATTCCTACACCAGCCACACCAACAAGTATCAGTAATACTATAAATACTTTTTTAAGAACTTTCAGGACTTTCTGCCAAATCTCATTTCGGTTATTAGATTTCTGCACGACTGACTGAACTACTGCCTCTTGGCTTTCTGCCACAGGTGTCTCCACAGTTTCCGCTTGCTCAACCGGCTTTTCAACTACTGGTTTAGCTGGAACTTCTGCCTTTACCGTAGTTTTCTTCTTGCCTTTTAGCCATGCACAGAACTTGTCAAACGGTGATTCCTCATCCTCTTTGACCACCTGTTTGGGCAGGTTCTTGTAAGGAATCCAGCCGGATAAACCATAGTGCCAAACAAGCGTATTGGGATCTAAGTGGAGGTCATCCAATTGTTCCCGATTAAGCGGACCTATCTTCTTGCCTTCTTTCGCGTAGAAATAAACGATTCTCATATTATTGGTTTTCTTCTGAGGTTTCAGTATTTGTAATCTCATTCTCCTCTTTTGCTTCTTCATCAACCGGTTTTTCCTTCTTCACATAGAAAACACCATTGTTCCAAAGAAGTTCATATACATTGTATCCGTCTTTTTTAATTAAGAACAGACCCATAATGAGTATTAAAGAGAAAAAGTCTTTTACAAAATCATCGCCACTTATATCACCTGAACTTGCAAACATGATAAGGAGAATAAACGACATGGCGCGGTATGAGAAATAACTAATTAATCCCCATTTCTTTTTATCCAACATACCAAAGATAGATGCGCCACCCCATATTACAAAAGCGATGTCTATTGCGATGGCTAATCCGCTTGTATTATCTGCAAAAGCCATAATGAATTGACGAATAACAGCAAGTATTCCAAAATACATAATCGTCTTTGGCAACCAGTGCATATCCGGATATATCGGTCGCATTTCATCTTCTTCATTTGTCTCATCTACCGCTTGAGGCATTAATGTGGCTTCGTCTGTCGTTTGCTTATCATCAGGGATAGCAGGGGGATTCAGTGCGAAGAAATCCATTACTTCGGGGCACTCCGAGATGGGTTTATTTTCTGTCCATCCGTCGCTCCAGATAAGTGTTTCTACAGGCAGATTAAGTGCTTGCAGTTCTGCGATTGTGTACGGACCTTTCTTGGTCTCTCCATCTATATAGTAATAATACATTGCCATTGTTGTTAGAATTTAATAGTTTTTTCAATTTCTTCAAGGGTATTCTTGTATGATTCATTCTCGTATAGCATAACAGTAATGAGCATTTGACCTTCATCGTTTATGTGCATTTTTGCTATACCAGAAAGTAATGTTGCTACATTAATACTCATTTGGTAGCAAGGCAGATTTCCGAGCATCCCCTTCTCAATGAGTCCGAACGTGCTCATTCGATATATTACATTCTCTTTTAACTCGTCCTTGATATTATTCAAAGTAGTTCGACATACAACTCCTTTCTCAAAATCACTCAATGATTTTAAATCTTCTGAGGATGTGCTAGTGATTTCAATTTGTGCAGCATCTGAACCCTTTACTTCGCACATCACATCAACCATACCATCTTCAAAGTCATCCATACTAATTACATAGCCTGATGGATACGTAAAGGACAGACCGTGATTGTCATAATACTGCTCCGTTGCTGTTTCGCCCAATGCCGCTTTCTCTTTATTGGAGATAGCCACTACAGCATAAACAAGGAGTCCGGCGATAAGTACGCCAAAGAGGATGGCTATCGCCTTTCCTGCTTTTCTTCCGTTTTTCTCTTCCATAATGATTCTTTTTTCTTGGTTAAACATTCGTTGTTTACCCATAATGAGAGATTTTTGGAAAAAGTAACCGTCAAGGTATCATTTTTTTTGCAAAAACTTTGACACCCGTGCTATTGATGTGGTCTGTTGGTGCTGGTGAGGATAGTAAGTTCTGCAACCGGTTAGAGTCATATGGACGCTCTGTTGCCCATAATATATATTCGCATTCTTTGCTCGCTACAAATCGGAATTGCTCCAATGAGAGTGACGTTTTCGGGGCTATATACAGGCATGGCTGTTCATACAAATCCAATGTGTACGCACACGCTTTCTCGCCTGTACGCGTATTGCGGATAAGCAGATTGATATAGAGACCTTTATCCGATTGATTGTCAAGTTTAAGATAGAATAGTTTTTTCTTGCGAATAGGTTTTATTATCAGTCCTTCCGGCAATGGCTCTGCATCTGCTAAATCCGATTGAATGCAGAAATAAAGGGAATCTGCCAACGATTCTTCGTCTCCGCGTGTACTCGCTCCAACAAAAGATACAGAACGGCTATTGTCTGCACGAGCGTTTTGGTACATCTCCTTATTCAGCTCTGCAATAACTCGTCCCGATTGCTTGCGTGCATTCGTGATTAGTTTGATAATGGTAAAAACACCGCTACCGGTGGATTCAAAGATTTGTGAGGTCTGCTTGTTGAGAACCTGCACACGCGCATTGTTGCCTACGCAAATAGAGTCTTGCAACTGAACTGCCGTGCCTTTCTTTGCCTTTACCCATGCAGAGGCGGGCTTGATTTTTACATCGCCGCTTACAGAATAAATAGAGTATTGTGCGGAAGCTGATAGACAGCACCATGCACAAAGTATTATCGTTATGATCTTTCTCATTTCTTTCGTGGTATTTGGGTGAGCCATTCTTTTATCTTCAGATAGCAGGCATAAATGCCATACCATAAGTCAAAGGCAAGTGCACCAAGTCCAATCATTAAGATGGATGGCGTGAAGTCAATGTAAGAGCCGTGATAAGCGAACTCAAGGCAACCTATTACAAAGAGGATGTACATCGTAGCAAATTGCAAAAGACGCATCAGGAAATTACCCATATTGCTATATAGCTTCTTTGCATATACATTGACAATGGTATAGATGATGCATATCAGTATCGCTATCAGCCAGTTCAGCCAATCCGCTGAAACAGAAATAAACCGATTCGATAAAATAGTGTACGCGGTATATGCGTGAATGAGCACACCCGGAACGGCTACATCCAATGGCGTAAGATACGAATCACTCATGTTCTTCATATCGCCAAGCAGAACAATCTTATGGCTGATACCATTAAGGAGTGTATCGCTCTCTAAAACTTCTCTGCCGGAAATACAATCAAACTCCACCGACGGGAAGAAAATAATCTCCGTTTCTTGATCTCTTGCTTCTAATTGAGGTAGAACCTCGGGCTTCGCTTGTTGGATTAAAGCAACCGCAAAATTAGGAATAGTCTCTCCGTTAACTGCATAATACGGACGGAATGTGCGAACGGTACTTCGTATATCCGCTAATTCCAGATTTACGCAGCCGTAGGGCGCATCTATATATCCGTCAAAGAACGAATAGTTATTCGTCATATACGCGGTATCGGCTACTTGCATCGGCAATATTAATCGGTCGCAAGCAGAGAAGGAACTTAACAATAGGCTGTCATCACTTGTTTGGTATGGGAAGAATATATCCAAACCGATTGCAGCAGGTTGATATGCATCAATTTCTCTAACCAGTTGTGCTATATCTGCACGGGAACACCCATCTGTCGCTACAATAATTATATCATTATTGAGTTGACGCACAGCACGGCGATTAGCAACGGCATTGTACATGTCGGACATAGAATAGTCAGCCACTTTCTCCACCGGAGAGAATGCAGATATTCCGGATAAATCATTCAGCAAGAAACGACTTAAACCCAATGCGAGCAACGTGATTAAAACCACGTGCATAGCAAATAACCACGCATTATTTTCCCATGTCTTTCCTTTGATATCAGGAAAGCGGAAATGGAAATTCCATTTCTTTTTAGGCTTCTGTTTTGATTTCGTCTTCATTGATACAAACAATATCCGGTGGAGTGATTGACAATATATATTCCTCAAGGTCACGTTGGAGATGTGCCGATATAGCTTTTCGGGTGCGGCTCATGAAGAAGATCAATAGAGCAAGGATAAGCAATACCAATAGGAGAATAGTATCGCCATTTACTCTCATCATGAATGCAAAGGAGTCATATATGCCATGAAAAAGGAAAGGCAGCAGGAACATGAAACATAAATCTTTAGTGCGGCCTTTGAAATGTGCTAAGGAATAGTAATATCCCATTATCACGGCACAGATGTAATGACACGGTACAGCAAAGAGGCTTCTAACAATAGCAGTAGATTGCCAACTATCAAAGTGACCATATAGATAGCCGACGTTCTCAATGGCTGCAAAGCCCAGGCCTACTGCAACGGCATATACGATTCCGTCTATATTCTCATCGAAAAACTTGCATTTTTTGATGGATATGAATAGGAAAAGTAGTTTGAACGCTTCTTCTGGAAGTGCTGCACCTACAAAAGCTGTCCAAATAGCGCCTCCGAAAGAAGTAGGCTCTGAGTTAATGAGGCCGATGACACCTAAGAAAGCCTCCACAAACACACAGACAATTGCGACTAAAACGCCATATCCGAATGCCTTCCAGATTTCTTTCTTTGGCTCATGTTTGTACTTGTCCTTTTTATCAATGTACCAGACCAGTAGAACCGGAGCCAAGCACGCAGCAATGATTAAAAATATATGTACCATAGTCTATCGTTTAATCCAACATTATGAAACCTGCCCAACACGATGGTTCGGGATATTTCGCACGAACTTTCTGCTTGGCTGATTCAAATGCCTTTCGTTTGCTCATTTTATTGGTAATCCAATTGGTATAGAATTCCGTCATTAACATCTGAGTAGCAGCATCGTTCACCTTCCACAAACTCATGATAATGGTTTGCACACCTGCCAACTTGAATGCGCGTTGCAATCCATAGACACCATCGCCTTCAATATCACCTTGTCCGGTCTCGCATGCTGAGAGAACCACCAAATCTGTTCCGTACAGATCCATCGTGGAAATCTCTTGTGCAGACAATACACCATCCTCTACATTACTCGGCAACTCGTCTCTATGACCTGTCATCGCCACATTAGCACCGGCAAAGAGCAATCCGGTACGTTCCATGGCTGACACATAGCGAGAAGTGCCTTGACCACCGGGCATAAACGAAGCCATGAAATAGTCTTTTCGTGAAGCCTCTTCCTCTGGCCAGAAAAAACCGTGTGTCGCAATATGCAATACATTTGGACGCGTACCGCTCAATGCCTTGAATGCTTCCTCACAGGCATTACTGCCGGTGTATAGACGACCGTTTATATCTGCTTTGTTAAGTAGTCGAGCAATACTATATACTTCTTCCTTGGCTCCTGCCAATTCCTCGTAATGTCCTCTGGTAAGTGAATCCGGCATTTCACCACGATACGCATCGCGCATAGCCAACGCATTGCTTTGAACCGACATCTCCTTTGGTGTCATATCGTATTGAATACCGCCGAATAAATCAACATGAGTGGGACGTTCGTCTTTTTGTTGTTGCAAGATATATTTGGTAGATGAACACCGCACAATATCATAAGCATCGCCATAGACTGAATCCTTAGATAGAGGCAAAGTCTCTACCGACAGTTGGCAGAGTAAGCCATCCGGCGAGAAATATATTGTTTTGGCGTTGCCAATGTGCGGAGTTAGTTTGTCCCAGATGAGTTGGGAGAGTTGACGACCATTGCGTTCAAAGGAATAGATGTTATCCTTGTTGGATTCATTGAGTAGTGATGATAGTTCCGACTCTTCGCACAGATAGACATATTGTGGAATCTTGGAGTCTGGAGTGACAATGGATGCGACGTAATAGGAAGGTGCTATCGAGTCTCGTGAGTAATAATCGAAACGAATAATCTCAATAGCTGTTTGATCCTTTTTTAGTGCTTCCTTTATTTCTGTCCAGGATAGATTACCTAAAGCCTTATAGTCCACATATTCTCTGCATTCGCTCGTAACAAAATGTTCAAGGTCATTGATGCTATCTCGGAGTAATGATAGTAATTTACGGTCCTCTGTATTTGAAGCAGCGGATGACAGCGTATTATATCGCTTTTTGTCCGCTATGAGTTCATGAAATATTGCTTTCAATAGAGAGTCATTGCTATTATTTATACTATTTGCTATTACTTGAGAAGTGTTTAAGAGAATCCCCTTTCTAAACAACGCATCATCGTAAGCCAATTCATTCAATGAAGGCCTCTTATGAATATTATTGTAAATATATGTCGGGAGAATGCTTTCATATACCACACTATAATTCCGCCTCGACCAGAATTGAGAACGTTGTTTTTCTGATAATATTAAAAAGTGATCTAAGATGAACTTTTTGGCTAACGTATCGTATTCTATAATACTTGAATAAGCAAGTGCGGAGTCATTAAGTTCTGTGGCATACAGATGTGTATCCATTAAACGTGCCTGATAAAATGCTCGCTCTGGAGAAATTAGTTCGCGTGTCAAATACAATGGTATGGTATAGTATTGTGCTAATGTATCATTCTTTTGAAAATATAAACTTTGGCACAAAGTACTCATCGCCATAAGAAAACTTATATTGTCATATCCTTTTATTTTTTTTATTCTCCAAAGGGCATCATACAAATAATTATCTATTTCGGAATAAGGA
>Ga0310690_10004288_pt1 | contig 20385 bp, 12 predicted proteins | sample AusTroGonzalo_MG_2_FD_207661 | JGI IMG/M metagenome (GOLD analysis project Ga0310690, IMG submission 207661) | Bovine rumen microbial communities from tropical cattle in Woodstock, Queensland, Australia - Gonzalo_04 (v2) (version 2) | ecosystem: Host-associated > Mammals > Digestive system >...
TTCGCCGAAGAGGTCCACGACGCCAACGTCAAGCAGGCGAACGAGATCATCAGCGGTCTGATCTTCCGCAGCATCCAGTTCATGCTCTACAACGACTTCGACGCGGCGCTCGCCAACGAACGCATCGCACGCTACATCTACAGCAAGTACGCCGCGGGACAGGGGGCGTCGGAACGTCAGCGGCTCCGTCCCTACAGCGAAATCAAACGGGTCGTCACCGAGCAGTGCATCAAGACCCTCCCGCCAGCCATCGCCGCCGTTCTCAAGGCGAGGATCGCCGCGGAACAGGCCGCCGAAGCGGAACAGAAGGAGCGCGACGCCCGCCCCGGCGCCGCCGCCGCGCCCGCGCTTCCCGCGGCAGGGAGCAGATAACGAGAGATGGAAGAATACTGTATTTTTCTCGCCGCCGTCGCGGTCGCCATGGGGCTTTCGCACCTGTGTTCCCTGCTGGAAGCGGCGATTTTGAGCATCACTCCAAGCCAGCTGGCGGAACTGCGTCAGAAATCGCCGCGCATCGGCAAAACCGTCGTCTCGCTCAAACACGACATCGAGAAGCCGATCGCGGTGATCCTGATCATCAACACCGCCGCCCACACCATCGGCGCCGCGGTCGCCGGAGCGAGCCTCAACGCGCTCTACCACGGGCGCTACATGACGCTCTTTTCGCTGATCTTCACGCTGCTGATGGTGCAGTACACCGAGATCCTGCCCAAGACGCTCGGGGTCCGCTACAATCAGCAGATCCTGCGGATCGCGGCGGAGCCGCTCAGGATCATGAGCGTGCTGATGCTGCCGCTGATCCGGCTGACGCACTTCATCAACCGCCCCTTCGAACGGCGTTCGCCGCGGCAGCCGACCACCACCGAGGAGATCTCGGCGCTGGCGTCGCTCGCCCGCTCCAGTCAGGTGATCTCGAGCAAGCAGGAACGGATCATCCGCATGGTGCCGCACCTCTCGGAACGCACCGCGCTCAATGTGATGATCGACGCCGAAAACATCTCGTTTCTGCACGCCGACCAGACGCTCTCGGATGCGCTCAACGCGACGGGATGCGACTTTCACACCCGTTATCCGGTCTGCGAAGCCGACGACCGCGACCGCGTGCTCGGCTACGTCAATTTCAAGGAGATGGTGGCGATCTTCCGTTCGCATCCCGGTTCGATGCGTGTCTCCGACATCATGCGGCCGATCTCCTTCGCCGAACCGGATGATACCGCGGCGGAACTGCTGGAACGCTTCGCGGACCAGCACTGCCACATGACCATCGTCCGCTCCCCCAAGGATCAGAAGGTCCTCGGGCTGGTGACGCTCGAAGACATCGTCGAGGAGCTTCTCGGCGAACTCGACGACGAATTCGACCCCCTCCCCCGCACCTTCTATTCGCCGAGCGAATTCTTCTGGGTGGTCGGCGGCGGTGTGCCGATGACGCTGCTCAACCGCGACACGCTGCTCGACCTGCCGCGCCGCGCCGAACCGGTCTCGGTGTGGTTCACCCGCAATCTCGACCGTCCGCCGCGGGTCGGCGACGTATGGCGGCACCGCAACGCGGAGTTCTATGTCCGCAAAGTGCGCCGCGGCCAGGTCTGGGAGTTCAATCTGAAACGCATCAAACCAGAAGTGGAGGACATGCAATGAAAAGACCTTCCCGATTCTTCCGGTGCGTTCTCGCCGCCGCGGCGGGAACGGTTCTGGCGCTCGCCGCCGGATGCACCTCCTTCGATTATGTCGGCCGCAGTTTCGCGCCGCGTCCGGAAGACGCGCAGGTGTCGATCTTCCGCGAACGCAACGCGATGGAGGAAGGAAAATACGCGATGATGGGGCGCGGAGTGCTCACCGCTCCGGATCATTACGACCGCTACGACGTCGACGAGCGCCTGCGGGAACTCGCCCGCGAACACGGAGCGGACGCGGTGCTGATCGTCAGCAGCCGCAGCATCCTCCGCAGCTTCAACGTGCCGGAGGGCAGAAGCGGCTTCGCCGGTCCCGTCTCGCGCTCGGCGAATCCGACCAACTCCGCCCCCGACGGGCAGCCTCTGGAGGAGAATTCCTTCGGCGAGCAGGTTTCGCCGGGAACCTACGGCGGCACGACGACGCTGCGCCAAAAACGGGACCGCTACGGACGCCGGCTTGCCGAGATTTCGGTGATCTTCTACCGCAATGCGGAGGAGATGCGGAAGCTGCAGCAGGACCAGAAGAAAAAAATCGACGAAGCCGCGGCGAGAAACGCGTTGGATTACCGCCCCCTCACCTCTCCCGAACCGGCGCCGCGCCCGTAATTCCCGCCTCAAATCGCAGGCGGAGTCTTTGCGCCGTCCGTACTCCCGTGCGGACGGCGCAATGTTTCCCCTCTCCCCGCCGCCGACCTCCGGACCCCGCAAGACGGGGAGCCTCAGGGACCGCCGTTCCGAATCCGGATCCCCCCCGAAAAGATCCGTTCCCGGCGCGCCCGCGGAAAAATCTCGCATTTTTATCGGAATCGTACAACAGATTGTTGAATTCGTACTATGCATCTTCCCGCCTTTTCGGTATATTATAGGATGATCGAACCGAAAGCACACCGGATAACGGGAGAACGCATATATGACCATCGCCCCCACGCTGCCCCGGCATTGCGGGGATCCCGACGCGCCGTCGAGGGACCGGGATGCGGTCCGAGTCCGGCTTCGCGGACTGCTGGGCAAGGCGCTCGAGCGCTCCTGCTCCGAACGGCTGAAGAAGGTCGATTACCGTCAGCTGACGGAGCCTTTCCGGCTCCGGAACGAGTCGGACAACGCATGGCGCTGCGAATTCTGGGGCAAAGTGGTCCGGTCGGCGATCCTGACCAATTACTCCCTGCGGGATCCGGAACTGGCGGGCATGATCGAAGCGACGGTCCGCGATATGATCGCAACGCAGACCCCCGATGGCTGCATCAGTTCCTACCCGGCGGAGAAACAGCTCGACGGCTGGGATGTATGGGGCCGCAAATATGTGCTGCTCGCGCTGCTGCGCTACCATGACCTTGTCGCGCCGGAGGAGGCGGTCCGCAACTGCTGCGCCGGCGTGCTGGACCACCTGATGACGCAAGTCGGTCCCCGCGGACGGAGCATTCTGGAGTGCGGTTGCCACGGCGGGCTCGCCGCCGCCTCGATCCTCGGCGCGGTCGTCGGCGTTTACCGGATCACCCGCGAGGAGCGTTTTCTGGATCTCGCCCGCTACATCGTGCGCACCGGCTGTTCCCGGACGGGGGATATCTTCGCCGCCGCCCGCGCCGGAACGCCGCCGAAGGAGCTCGGCAACGGCAAAGCGTACGAAATGACCAGCTGTTTTCAGGGGCTGGCGGAACTTTACCGCTTCGATCCACAGCCGGAGTACCGGGAGACGTGCGAAGCCTATTTCGCCGCCCTCCGGGACCGGGAGATCTTCGTCACCGGCGTCGGCGGCGGCAAAGACTGCTACGGCGAATTCTGGGACGATGGTGCGCTGCAGCAGACCGCCCCGGGGTATCCCGGCGGACTGGGCGAAACCTGCGTCACGACGACGTGGCTCCATTACTGCGAACGGATCGCCGAACTGAACGGCTCCGCCTCCCCGATGGAGGAGGCGGAACGCGCGCTCTGCAACGGCATTCTGGGAGCGATGGCGCCGGACGGCTCCCGCTGGACCCACTGCAACCCCACCCCGCTGACCGGCGGCGGATGCAAACTTGCCGCGCCCGACCAGATCGAACGCTGCTTCGGCACCCCCTTCGGCGGCCACGACTGCTGCCGCGCCCAGGGGCCGGAGGCGCTGGCGCTGGCTCCCCGGCTGGCGGTGACGCGCTCCGGCGACGCCGTATGCCTCAATTACTTCGAGCCGCTGACGGCGCGGATCCCCGGGGTCGCCGAGATCGAAATCGGCGGCAGCTATCCGCTGGGACCGGAGGCGGAGATCCGGATCGCGGCGGAACGCCCCTTCGAACTGAGGATCAGGATCCCCCGCTTCATCCGCCGGGTGACGCTGAACGATCTTCCGCAGCAGATCGAACAGGGGAGCTATCTGAAGATCACCCGCGCATGGCATGCGGATGACCGACTGAAACTGGAATTCGATTTTTCGGTGCGCGAAATCCCCTCCCCCGACGGCAGGTTCCGGGCGTTTCTGCGCGGACCGCTGGTGCTGGCGGAGGATTCCCGCGGCGACGCGCCCGGCGCGCTCTGCCGCGCGGAATGCGGGGGCAGCAAACTCTTCGACTACATCAGCGCGGGGAACGGCATGTGCAAAGAGAACACACTCCGGGTCTGGTTCCCCGCGGCAGAGCGGAGAGAAACGAAGTCCTGAGATCCCGAAAAACGACGGGAACCGGGAAGCCCCGCCGCCCTGTCGTGAAGAAAAGAGGAACTTCGAAAATCGCCGCATCTTTGCGATCGACATAAAACACCGCCGAACGGCAAAAAAGAAGGAGCACAATGATGAGAAACAGACACGTTGAATTTCACATGACGGCTGCCGGGCAGCGCTTCACGCTGATCGAACTTCTCGTGGTGATCGCGATCATCGCGATCCTCGCCGCGATCCTGATGCCCGCCTTGCAGCAGGCGCGGGAACGCGCCAACGCCACCACCTGCATCAATCAGCTCAAGACGCTCAACAATTACGTCTTTCAGTACACCGAAGACTATCAGGATTACATGGTCCCCTGCTACGACAACGGCAAGCTCATCATCTCCTGCAAGAACAGCCTGCCCAGCCGCTGGTCCTTCAAACTGGCGGAGCTTTACGGCGGCTTCGATTTTTCGCGCGACTCGAACTACGCCGCCGGCGCGCGGTTCAAGACGCTGCGGAACTGGTTCTGCCCCAGCCTTTCCGAGATGCCGCCGGAGAAAATCATGGCGAATTACAACTTTGCCAATTACGCCTACAACGGCGCCTTCTTCTTCGGCGGAACGGTGTCAGGCACCACAAAACTGGACGTACAAGTGCCGCTGACGGATGCGCTGTGGTTCTACTTGGCGAAACCGGTCAAGATCACCCAGATCAGACAGCCTTCCCAGACCTTCTGCATCGCCGACGGAGCCATCCGCGGCGGAAACCTGAAGGACTATTTCATCACAGGCAGCGATACTACCTCGTTGACGGAAAACGGGACCAAGGATACCGGTAGTGGAAATAACTGCATGTACAACATCGACACCCGCCACGCCAAGCGCGCCAACATCACCTTCGCCGACGGTCACGCGGCGCCGGTCATCCGCGGCGAGATCACCAACGACAGGTGCGTGGGCTTCCTGAAAAAGTGAGCCTCCGCCCCGAAACCCGGATCTTCGACCGAAACACATACGGAAAATCTTCCAGAAAACGAAAGGATTTCGAAGCATGAAACCGATTTGCCGAAACGCGCTGACGGCGCTTCTCCTCTGCGCGCTCGCCTCCCTCTGCCCGCGGGCGTCCGCATGGGAACTCAAGATGGATCAGGCATCCTTCGCCAAGGCGTCGCAGAAGCGCGGCGCCGCCCTCGGCGAAGAAAAGGGGACTCCGTGCCTCACGCTCTCCGGCAGGGCGGGATGGTCGGTCAAACTGGATCCCGCGGAGTTCGCGGGCAAGACGGTCTTCCTCGACTGCGAATACAAAACCGAAGGGATCTCCGTCAAGCCGGAGAAGAAGAACACCTTCGGCTTCAAAGCCCAGCTGTATATCCTGCGGAAGAACGGCAAAAAGATCTACTCCCACAAGCTGCCTGTGCAGGGTTCCTGCGACTGGAGCGCCATTCACCAGAAGATCGCCGTTCCCGACGACGCGGCGGAAATGATCCTGACCGTCTCCTCGCCGGACGGCAAGGTGCGGATCCGGCGGCTTTCGCTCTCGGAAGCGGGCGCGGTCAAAGCGCCGAAGAAGACCGCCGCCGCCGCCGTCCGCACCCCGGCGGAAGGCTTCGAGCTGAAGCCGGATCCCGCCTCCTTCGCACAGGCGTCGGAAAAACGCGGCGCCGCCCTCGAAACGAAGGACGGCAGCCCCTCCCTCGCGCTTGCCGGCAAAGCGGCCTGGTCGGTCAAACTGGATCCCGCCGGGTTCGCGGGCAAAACGGTCCGGCTCTCCTGCGAATTCAAGGTCGAGGGGATCTCCGTCAAGCCGGAGAAAAAGAACTCCCACGGCTTCAAAGCCCAGCTCTTCATCCGGCGGGAGAACGGGAAGAAGATCTACTCCCACAAGCTGCCGGTGCAGGGCTCCTGCGACTGGAGCACGATCAGCCAGCGGATCGCGATCCCCGCCGACAGCGCCGAAATGATCCTGAGCGTCTCCATTCCGGACGGCAAGGTATGGATCCGCCGCCTCGAACTCAAGGGTCCCGGGACCGCCGCCGCGGATCCGAACAAAGTCGACGCGGCCCAGAATCTCGTTCCGCTGACGAAAAAACCGGTCGTCGACGGCGCCTTCTCCCTCGAGGAATGGAAGCAATGCGCCGCCGATCACAGCTTCATCTCCGCCGACGACGGAATGAAGTGCCGGCGCGACACCTCCTTCTTCTACGGAGCCGACGAAAACTTTTTTTACTTCTGTCAGACGAGCATTCTGCCGCCCGCGCCCCAGAAAATCGACCCGCAAGACAAAACGGAGCTCGTCTTCCTCCTGCCCGACGGAAAACGGCGGGCATTTTTTTTTCAAGCCGACAGGCGTCATGATTTCCCGGCGGGCACGCTGCTGCGGATGACGGAGACCGGCAAGATCCAGGTCGCCGCCCAGGCGCCGAAGGCAGCCCGCTGGCTCACCGAGATCGCCGTGCCGTGGAGCGCCTTCGGTCTGGAGAAGATGCCTGAGAAAGTCCGCTGGAAGATGCAGGTCCGCCGCTTCTGGCGCAATCCCTCCGAGATCGCCTGCTTCCCCTCCCCCTCCTCGTATCTCGAACTCCTCTTCGACAGATCGCTCCCGATGGTCGTCACCAACGCCGGAGTCGGCGGCGTCTCCGCCCGGATCAACTGGACCGTCCGCAACGCCGCCGCGAAGGACGCCAAGGTGCAGATCGACCTTCTGATCAAATCGCTGGAAGCTCCGCTCAGCCTGAATCGCAGTCTGGCGGTCGCCCCCGGCGGGTCCTCCTCCTGCGAACAGTATTTCATGGTGGGCGGTCCGGAGGACCGGGAACTCTCCGTCTCCGTCCTCGACAGCGCCTCCGGACAAAAGCTCTATTCGCGGACCTTCTCGTGGAACATCGAAGCGGGCAAGAGCTTCATCGATCCCGATCCGCCGATCCTCATGAACTTCGGGCTCGCCCCCTCGCAGCGGCGGCTGATCGCCAAGGTGGAAACCGCCGACGCGAAAAAGCTCGCCGACGCGGAGACGATCCGCTTCAAGGTCGTCAACGCCGACAACGTGCTGATCCAGGAGGTCGATGCCGTCAGGAAACGCCCCGGCTTCTTCTTCGCCGACTGGCACTACCCGGAACTCTCCCCGGGCAAGTACACCGTCACCGCGGTCATCACCCGGAAAAACGGCAAGGAGGAGACCCTTTCCAGGAGCTTCCAGATCCGCAATTTCGACTGGGAACACACCGCCGTCGGCGACGACCGCAGCGTGCCGCCGCCCTTCCTGCCGCTCAAGAGCTCCGGCAACCGGGTCGACGCCCTGCAGACCGGTTACGAGGCGGGCGGCGTCTTCTGGGATCACGTCTTCGCGCAGGGCAAGGATATCCTCGCCGCGCCGGTGACGCTGAAACTGAACGGCAAGACGCTGCGCAAGGAGTCGGAATCGTGGCAGGAACGCGCCGCCGACCGCGCGGTGCGGATCTCCCGCCACCTTGGCGAAGGCGTCGCGCTGGAGGTGCGCCACGAGTACGAATTCGACGGCATGTGCAAGACGACCCTCAAGTTTCAGCCGGAAAAAGGCGCGAAATGCGATTCGCTCTGCATCGAGATCCCGCTGAAGCAAGAGTATGCGCGGCTCTACCACCACACCGCCTCCGGTATCCGGAGCAATCCCTCCGCGTGGATCCCCGCCGGAGAGGGACAGGTCTGGCGCTTCGTCCGCGAAAAGGGACCCCGCTATCCCTTCTACCTCTGGTTCGGCGAGATCTACAAGGGCTTCTGCCACTTCTCCGACATGACGCCGCCGCTTTTCGACGGCGCCGCCTCGCCGGTGACCCATGAATTCATCCGGAGAAAAGACCGGGTGATCCTGAGAGTTCACCTTGCGCCGGGACCGACGGAGCTCAAACCCTTCGAGTACGTCTGCGGATTCCAGCCCACTCCGGTGAAGCCGCGTCCGGCGGTCTGGCGCCGATGGAGCGCCAATTACACGACGACTCCGTGGCCCAACACCTACATGATGTACGCGATCCGCCACTTCAAGCATTACTTCTCCAGCGCGAAGCTGGGACTGGTCTACAAGCCCTATCACAACGACTACTCCTTTGCGGAATACCTCTTCAGCGGAGAGTCCGTCCGCGAGAACCGGCAGCAGATCGACGCCCGCATCGCGGCGTTTCTGAAGAAGCACGATATGACGGATCAGAAGTGGGAACGGATGTTCGGCGACGGTCACGACCGCTCCACGCTTTCGACCCGGTTGCGCCATGCCGCGATCTTCTCGCGCAACAAACTGCTTGCCATCTATCTGAACCCCCGGGCGGGTTTCCGCAACTGGGCGGAGTCGGAGACCTACGACGACGAATGGATGAGCTACGGCTTCCGCGGCCCCGACGACAATCTGTATCACCGCCACCCCGTCAAATCGTTCTCCGACAAACTGCTTTACGAAACGCGGGAATTCCTGCGCCATTTCCCCCAATGCTGCGGTCTGAACATCGACAATCTCTATCCGTCGCTTTCGATGTCGCCGTTTGACGGCGCCCGCGAACTCGCGCCGGGCAAATACGAATTCGTCTGCGACATCTTCCCCATGCGGGAGATGATGAAGCGCCTCCTCCGGCTCACCGCGCAGGAAAAGCGCTTCATTCCGGAATCCGACGACTTCCCGTTCGTCGAGGGACACATGACCGACGCCAACATCGTTCCCGTGATGGGGCTTGCCTCCATGCAATCCAACTGGGAGATGAAATTCGGCAGACTGGACTGGCAGGACCGCTTCCCCGAGTCCTTCCATCTGGTCCAGTCGCTGGGAACGCAGACGGGGACCATACCGTGCTGCATCACCAATACGGGTGGCTCGAAAGCGGAACGCATGCATCAGCACCGCACCCTCTTCGCGGTCGGCTTCGCCTTCGACATACTCAATTTCACCGACCCCGGCAGCCGCGAGGAAGACGGCAGCCCGCTCTTCAACGGACTCCAGAAACTCGTCCGCGGCTTCGGGTACGGCATGGAGAACGTGGAGCATTTCCCCGGTTACGAACCGGAGAAAAACCCGGTCTCCTGCACCCCGAAACAGGTCCGGATCACCACGCTGAAACGCAAGGACGGCAAAATCATGCTGCTCGTCGGCAACCTCGGCGATGCGGCGAAGGTGAAGCTCGGCTTCAACGGGATCACCGTCTCCGGTCTGCGCAACGCCGAAACCGGCGCCGCCGTCGATCCGGCGGGATTCGAGCTGGCGAAACACGACTGCGCGGTGCTGACCGGCAACTGGAAGTGAGGCGATGAAGATTCCGACCCGATCCGGCGCGACGGCGCTCTTCGCCTCGGCGCTCCTCCTCCCGGGATGCGCCGTCTCCCCCGCCGTCTCCCCCTGCGGCGCACCTCCCGAACTCCGGGTGCCGCACGCCGCCGCCGGGGAGATCCGGCTCGACGGCAAGCTCGACGAAGCCGCATGGCGGCGCGCTCCCGAATACCGGTTGACCGGCAATCCGCAGTCCTTCCGAGACTGCCCCCCGGAGCTGCGGCGGATCATGGAGGAACGGGCGAAACGGGGCAACGCCTCGCTCCGGATGCTGTGGGACGACGACTTCCTCTATATCGGGCTCCGCTGCGACGACACCGACATCTGCAGCGACGCGACGCAGGAACAGGATCTGAATTACAAATACGGCGATACGGCGGAGATCTTCCTCAAACCCGTCGGCGCGCCGTGGTACTGGGAACTCTATGCGACCCCCAACGGGCTCCGCACCGCCTTCTTCTACCCCGGCAGAGGACGCCGGGGACTCCCCTCCACCCTGCCGCCCGAGATCCCCGTCGGGAACTACCGCATCGCGGTCCGCCTCGACGGCACCTTCAACGACTGGAGCGACACCGACCGGGGATGGACCCTCGAGGCGGCGATCCCGCGCGCGGAGCTGTCACGCGCGGGAGTCCCGCTCGCGCCGGGAACGCAGTGGAGCGCTCTCGTCGCGTATTGCGATTACAGCTGCCGGAACCCGCTGAAGGAATCCTGCTCCTTCCCGACGGTCGGGAGCGATTTCCATCTGCACGAGGAATACGCCCGAATCCGCTGGGAGGAGTGACCCGCAAACCGACCGGTCCGATCCCCCGCACGGAACGGGAGGACGCTCCGACGCCCCCCCTGCCCCGACCGCTTCAGCGCAGCTTGGCGATCTTACGCCCCGCCAGCGATTCGCGCAGCCACTGGAAGAAGGCGTAAAGCACCGGAATGAAGACGATCCCGAAGATCGTCGAAATCAGCATCCCGTAGAATGTCGTGATGCCGATCGCCCGACGGCTCCCCGCTCCCGCGCCCGTGGCGACCACCATCGGGAAGACGCCGATCACGAAACTCCACGCCGTCATCAGCACCGCGCGGTAGCGCTGGGAGAATCCCTCCTGCGCCGCCTCGTAGATCGGCTTGCCCGCCTCGCGCTCCTGCTTGGAGAATTCGACCATCAGGATCGCGTTCTTGCAGGCGAGACCGATCAGCATCACGATGCCGAGCTGCGCGTAGATGCTGAAGTCGATGCCGGAGAACTTCATGCCCACGAGTCCGCCGAGCATCGCGAAGGCGAAACTGGTGATGACCGGCAGCGGGATCGTCCAGCTCTCATACTGACCGACGAGGAAGAGATAACCGAAGACCAGCGCGAAAAGCAGCAGGAATCCGATCTTCCCTTCGTTGCCGCGCTCCTGAAAACTCTGGTCGGTCCAACTGACCTGATAGCCCTTCGGCAGCTTGGTCTCGACGATCTTCTCGATCGCCTTCATCAGCGTCGACGAACTCACCCCCGGCTTGCCCTGCGCGGTGACCGTGGCGGAAAGCAGCTGATTGAAGCGGGTGATGATCCGCGGCCCGATCATGTAGCGCAAGGTCGAGAAACTGCTCAGCGGCACCATCTTGCCCTTGTCGCTCTGCACCATGATCTGCTCGATGTCCTCCAGCCGGGCGCGTTCGCCCGCCTCGGCCTGAATCTTGACCTTGAAGCTGTAGCCGAGCAGGTTGAAGTCGTTGACGTACGCCGAGGCAAGTTTGCCCTGCAGCGTAGCGAAAATGCGGCTGACCGGAACCCCCATCGACTCCGCCTTGCTCCGGTCGATGTCGAGGTAAAGCTGCGGCGTCGCGGCGTCGAAACTGCTGAACGCCATCAAGGTTTCGGGCAGCGAATTGATCTCCAGGAGGAGCTTCCAGAGCGCCTTTTCGAGTTCGGCGGTGCTCTGCCCCTGCGCCGCCTGCAGCGCGAAGGTCACGCCGCCGGTGACGCCGAGCCCCATGATCGCCGGCGGCTGGAAGACATACGCCTTGACCGTCGGCAGTCCGAAGAAGGCGCGCTGGATCTTCGCCTGAATCGCTTCGATCGACAGGTCGGGAGTCTTGCGCTTCGCCCACGGATCGAGGGTGACGATGAGCAGCCCGACGTTCTCGCCGACGCCGGCGGTGAAACTGAATCCGCTGACCGCCAGAACATCCTTGACGCCGGGAATCGCCTTCAGCGTGCGGTAGACTTCATCCTGCGTCTTCAGCGTGCGGGGAAGCGTCGCGCCGGGCGCCAGCTCGATCGTGCACATCAGCGCCCCCTTGTCCTCGGCGGGAATGAAGGAGCCCGGAATCCGGTCGAGAAAGAACTTGTTGAAGTAGATCACCGCACCGAAGATCAGCAGCCCCAGAATCATGTAACGGATCAGAAATCCGGAAATCCTGAGGTAGCCCGTGCGGCTCTTCTTCAACGTCGCGTTGAAGAGCCGGAAGATGGGATTCCGGGTCTCGCCGGTACGCGGCTTGAGCAGCACTCCGCAGAGCGCCGGACTCAGCGTCAGCGCGTTCACCGTAGACAGACACAGCGAAATGCACATCGTGATCGCAAACTGCAGATAGATCGTGCCGACCATGCCGCCGTAAAAGGCGACCGGCGCGTAGATCGCCACGATCACCAGCGTCGTGGCGATCACCGCCCCCGTGATCTGCTGCATGCTCTTGCTCGCCGCCTCCTTCGGCGGCAGATGCTCCTCCTCCATGATGCGGACGCAGTTCTCGGTGACGACGATCGCGTCATCGACCAGCGAACCGATCACCAGGATCAATGCGAACATCGTCAGCAGATTGATCGAAAAGCCGAGCGGAATCAGGAAAATGAAGGTGCCGATCAGCGACACCGGGATCGTGATCGTCGGGATCAGCGTCGCCCGCCAGTCCTGCAAAAAGAGATAGGTGATCGCCACCACCAGCAGCAGCGTGAGGATCAGCGTTTCGGTGATCTCCTGCATCGAGATCCGGATATATTCGGTCGGATCGTAGACGAGGGTGTAGCTGACCCCCTTCGGGAAATGCTTCTCCATCGCCTTGAGTTCGGCGGAGATCTTGCCCATCACCTCGAGCGCATTGGCGTCCTCGCGGCGGTAGATCAAAAGACCGATCGAATCCTGACCGTTGAGGCTGGCGTTGTTGCTGTAGTTCTCGGAACCCAGCTCGATCCGCGCGATGTCGCGGAGATGCACCAGCTTGCCGCCTGCCTTCGCCCGGACCACGATGTCGCCGAACTCCTTCTCGGTCTTGAGGCGGCCGAGGGTGTTCACCTTGAACTGCAGATAGTTGTTGCTGTATTCCGCGCCGACCGCGCCCGCCGCCGCCTGCACGTTCTGCGAGCGGACCGCCGCGATCACGTCGGCAGGCTTGATGCCGAGCGCCGACATGTGGAGCGAGTCGAGCCAGATGCGCATGGAGTAGTTGCGTTCGCCCATCACGCTGATCTCGCCGACGCCGTCGATGCGCGAGAGAGGATCGCGGATCGTCGTGCGGATGTAGTTCGACAGCTGGGTGAGCGAAAGCACGCTCCCGTCGGTCTGGAAACTGTAGGCGGCGAGCACGTCGCCCGAACGCTTGAAGATGCGGATGCCCTGATCGATCATCTCCTGCGGCAGCAGCGGTTCGGCGCGGCGCACCGCATTCTGAACGTTGACCTGCGCGATGTCGGTGTCGGTGCCCGACTTGAAGGTGATCTCCAGCATGTACTGACCGCTGTTGTTGCTGGTCGAGGAGAAATACTGCAGATTCTCCAAACTGTTGATCTGCTCCTCGACCACGGTCGCGACCGTGTCGGAGACCTCCTGACTGCCGGCGCCCGGATAGACGCCGAAGACGATCAGCGACGGCGGCGCGATCTCGGGATACTCCGCCACCGGAGCCTGCCGCAGACACAGCAATCCGAGCACCACCGTGACGATCGAAATGACGATCGCCAGCTTCGGACGGTCGATGAAAATCTGGGAGAACATTTACTTCTTCTCCCCCGCCTCGGCGGCGGCTTGGTCACGCCGGACCGGATTCACCACGTCGCCCGGACGCGCCTTGTGCGTACCGTCGGCGACGATCAGCTCTCCCGGCTTGAGCCCCGAAAGGATCGACTGCACTCCCGATATCTCGCTCCCGACGGTCACGTCGCGGCGGCTGACGCGGTTCCCGCGGTCCAGCGTGTAGACGTAGGCGCCCTTGCCGTCGATCATCAGCGCCGAAAGCGGGATCGCGGCGAGTTCGGCGGTGTTCCGGTGCGACAACATCACCGTGACCAGGCCGCCGGGGATCAGCTTGTAATCGGGATTCTTGAATTCCGATCGGATCATCACCGTGTCGGTGTCGGGATCGATCTTGTTGTCGACGAACACGATCTTGCCCTCCAGCGGATACACCGCGCCGTCGGCAAGCTGCAGCTTCACCACCGCGTCGCGCTTCACCGCGTCGATCGAACCGAAAAGCGAAAGATAGTCTCGCTCGCTGATGGAGAAGTCCACATAAACCGGGTCGATCGAAACCACCGTCGCCAGCACCTTGCTCGCCGGAGTCACATAGTTCGTCGGCGAATAGGTGCATTTGCCGATGCGTCCCTTGATCGGCGAGTGGATCCGGGTGTAGCTAAGGTTGTTCTCGGCGTCGAGCAGCGCCGCCTTCGCCGCGGCGACCTTTGCGGTGTTCGTCGCGAGAAGCCGGGTCGCCTCCTCGTAGGCGCTCTCGGAAACCGCCTTCTGCTTGTGGAGCCGGTCGTTGCGCCCGAAATTGCTCTTGCTGTAATTCAGCTCCGCCTCGCTCTGCGCGAGCTGCGCGCGCGCAGCATCGACCCCCGCCCGGTAGGTGGTGTCCTCCAGCACGAAAAGCAGCTGCCCCTTCTCGACGAAGTCGCCGGAATTGATTTTCTGCTCCACGATCACGCCGGATACGCGTGCCGGCAGACCGACATCGTAGACCGCGGTCAGCGTGCCGACGTATTTCTTGGCCGAGGAGTCGCGCACCTTGCCCGCCTCGGTCACGAGAACCGTTGCGGGAGGCATCATCGGACGCGCGGCTGACGCCTTTTTCTGGGGCGCTTTCGCATCGGCGGCGAAAAGCGACGCCCCGCCGACGGTCAGCAGCAGAAGAAGACCGGGATGTTTTTTCATCATGAAAACTCCTTTATGTTTCGATGTTGATCGTGAATGGGATCCGTATGTTGCTCCATTATTCCGGCAGCGGACGCCCGCCCGCCGGGGATGATTCCCGCAGTTCAGTTTTCCCCTCCGGCTGCGACTTCTCCCGCCGCTTCGCCACCACCCGGGCGGCGACCAGCCGACTGAAGCGCGACATCGTCGATGAGAAGGTCGCCAGTTCCCCGGGCGTCAGCTCCTCGAGGATCTCGGTGATCAAATCGGCGACCTGCCGCTGCGAGGACTTCGCCGCTTCGAGCGTCGCCGAGGAAAGGCGGATCATCACCTTCCGGCGGTCGTCGGTCGCCTGTCGGCGCTCCAGCACGCCGCGGTTGACCAGCGCATCCACCATGATCGACGCGGTGCAGCTGCTGTAATTGAGATACGAGGCGAGATCGCGGAGAGAAATCCCTTCCTGATGGTCCAGCGTCATCAGATAGGTCGCCCGGACCACCCGCGTCTGACCGAAGGTCAGCTGGAAGTAATCGCTCAGTTTCGATTCCGGAACCGTCCGGTAGGTAAGCTCGATCAGGGCTTCGAAACTTCGGATCAGATCCGCTTCGATCTGCCCGGAGATCTCCGCTTTCGCAGATTTCGCCATGCCATTTCTCCTTTCCGCAAGGATCGATCTCCGTATCCCGTCCATCCGATTAATATAACACCGCGGAATCCGTTTTACAACCGTAAACTGTTTTGCTTTTGCGGATTGTTTGCTTTCAAAGATGGTTTTCGCGGCGGCGGCGCGGAGGCGGCTTGCGTCCTCCCCCGAGTGATGGTATATTATATGGAAAAAACAGAGAAAGTGCGTCAGGAGCGATCGAGATGGCGAAATCGGAAGGCAATTTCAGCAACCTCACCCCCCGCGCGCGGCAGGCGCTGCTGCTCGCGAAGGAGGAGGCGGAGCGTTTCAACCACGACTGCATCGGCGCCGAACATCTGCTGCTCGGGCTGCTCGCGCTCAACGAAGGCGTGGCGGTCGAAGTGCTCCGGAGCCTCGGATTGAACCTGCCGCAGCTCCGGATCGAAGTCGAGAAATGCTGCGGTTCCGGCGGCGAGACCCGCACCGCGGGCGGTCTGCCGCTTTCGCCGGGGCTCCGGCGGGTGCTGGCGCTCGCCGCCCGCGAAGCGCAGACGATGAACTACAACTTCATCGGCACCGAACATCTGCTGCTCGCCCTGCTCCGCGACACCGATTCCCCGGCGGCGCGGGTGCTCCGCAATCTGAATCTGCGTCCGGAAGAGGTCCGCCGCATGGTGCTCAAAAACCTCGACGCGGATTTCCTCCCCGAAAGCGGCGGCGAAAACGGCTCATCCTCCCCCCAGAACAATTCCGGATCCCCGTTCCAGTCCTCCGGCGACGAGAGCCCGCTCCCGCCGTCCCCCGACGGGCTGAACGCCCTCAACGCCTTCGGTCGCAATCTCACCGGTCTCGCCGCCCGCGGCGAACTCGATCCCGTCATCGGACGCACCGAGGAGATCGCCCGCGTGATCCAGATCCTCTGTCGGCGCACCAAAAACAATCCCGTGCTGATCGGCGAGGCGGGGGTCGGCAAAACGGCGATCCTCGAAGGTCTCGCCGAGGCGATCGTCGCCCGCAAGGTCCCCGAGATCCTCGCCGACAAGCAGATCTTCGCCCTCGACCTCCCGCTCATGGTCGCCGGCACCAAATACCGCGGGCAGTTCGAGGAGCGGATCAAGGCGGTGATCGACGAAGTGCGGAATTCCGGCAAGGTCATCCTCTTCATCGACGAACTCCACACCATCGTCGGCGCCGGCAGCGCCGAGGGCGCGATGGACGCCGCCAACATCATCAAACCCGCCCTTTCGCGCGGCGAACTCCAGTGCGTCGGCGCGACCACCCTCGACGAATACCGCAAGGGAATCGAAAAGGACGCCGCCCTCGAGCGGCGCTTCCAGCCGGTCATGGTCAACCCGCCCGGGATCGAGGATTCGATCCGCATCCTCGAAGGACTCAAGGCGACTTACGAGAAATACCACCGCGTCGAATACCTCCCCGGGGCGCTCGACGCGGCAGTGCGCCTTTCGGACCGCTACATCACCGGCAGATTCCTGCCCGACAAGGCGATCGACGTCATGGACGAAGCCGGCGCCCGCGCCCGCATCTCCTCGATGGGAAGCGCGCCCGACACCACCGCGGCCGAGGCGGAGATCCTCGACGCCCGCGCCAAAAAGGAGAAGGCGATCGCCGAACAGGATTTCGAAGCCGCCGCACGCTGGCGCGACCTCGAACGCTCCCGGAAGCACGAGGTCGAAACGCTCCGCGAGGCGTGGAAAAAACAGTGCGCCGAGCGCCGCACGCCGATCTCCGCCGCCGACATCGCCGCCGTCGTCGCCCGCCTGACCGGGATCCCCGTCCAGCAGATGGAGGAGGGCGAAAGCGCGAAACTGCTCCGCATCGAGGAGGAACTCGCCCGCACCGTCGTCGGTCAGAAGGAGGCGATCGGCGTCATCGGACGCGCGCTGCGCCGTTCCCGCGCCGATCTCAAGAATCCGGGGCGGCCCATCGGCAGCTTCATCTTCCTCGGCGCGACCGGCGTCGGCAAGACGCTGCTCGCCAAGGCGCTCGCGGAATTTCTTTTCGGCGACGCCGACGCGCTGATCCAGGTCGATATGTCGGAGTACATGGAAAAATTCAACGTCTCCCGGCTCGTCGGCTCCCCGCCGGGGTACGTCGGTCACGGCGAGGGAGGCGAACTCACCGAAAAGGTCCGCCGCCGTCCCTATTCGGTGGTGCTCTTCGACGAGATCGAAAAAGCTCATCCCGACGTGATGCACATGCTGCTCCAGATCCTCGAGGAAGGGCGCATCACCGATTCCCTCGGCAGGAGGATCGACTTCCGCAACACCATCATCATCATGACCAGCAACGTCGGCGCCGCCGAACTCAACCGCACCTCCGCTCTCGGCTTCGACGACGGCGCGGGCGGGAACACCGCCAAAAACAGCGAAAGACTCCTCGCGATCGCGCGGCGCACCTTCAAGCCCGAATTTCTCAACCGCGTCGATGACATCATCGTCTTCAACCGGCTGGAGAAAAAGGAACTGCTCGCCGTCGTCGATCTGGAACTGGCGAAACTGCGCGAACGCCTCCTCCTCGGGAAAAAGCTCTCCTTCACCGTTTCCGACGAAGTTCGGGAGTTCCTCGTCGACAAGGGTTTCGAGCCGGAGTTCGGCGCCCGTCCGCTCCGTCGCGCCGTCGAACGCTTCATCGAGGATCCCCTCGCCGAAGAACTTCTGCGCGGACGTTTCGACGGAGCCGCGGGGATCCGGGTCGAAGCCGATCAGCAGAAGGTGCTCTTCTTCCCCGTCGCCGCCGAAGCGCCGGAATCCGGCGCGGCGGCAAAAACCGCCGCCCGCAAACGAAAGGGCGCCGCGCAGGAGGGTTGAGCGCATTCCAAGCGCTCCCCTCCCCCGCCCGAAAGGGGATCCCGCGATGAAAGAACATGAAGTCGTCAGCTGCCCCCACTGCGGAAACCGGACTCCGGTCCGCCTGAAAATCGAACGCGACGGCTGGACCGTCGTCGGCAGGAGTTTCGTCTGCGCCTTCTGCGGCGGCAAACTCGGTACTCCGGAAGGTTCCGCCGCCGCCGCGCACGATGCGGCACCGGCGGGCGATGCCTCGGCAGCCCGGCTGCGTTCGCTGCTCGGCGACCTTGAGGAACCCCGCGAATACCGGCTCGAACCCGGCTCGGAATACCGGCGTTTCTGCCGTAATTGCAAGCATTTCCTGCGGCATCCCTTCCTCTCTCGCTGCGCGCGGACCGGAGAGGAGGCCGATCCCGGGAGCTCCTGCCCGGAGTTTGCGCCGAACGACGCCGCAGAAAGCGGGGACGCCGATCCGGCGGCGACACCGGGAACGGGAATCTGACGGCAATCGTTCCAAGCGGAGTCAGCCTCATCCGTGCTTTCCGGAACGCTTCCGGAGAGCACGCTCGGGAGACGCGCGAAGAAGCCTCCTCCGACGTTGGAGGGATCACCGTGCGGCGGACTTCCGGAACTTCCGGCGATTTTTTGCGAAACTCCGAAAAAATTATGCCGTGCGGCTTGAAAATGCGGAGGAATCGGGATATATTAAAGCATTGCTTGGGGCAATAGCTCAGTTGGCTAGAGCACCACACTGGCAGTGTGGGGGTCGAGAGTTCGAGTCTCTTTTGCTCCACCATGACATTTCCGGCAACTCAGACGAGTTGCCTTTTTTATTGCCGTTCAGCCCCGAAATTTGAGCTCGAACCCGCTTTCCGGAGTGCAGTTAGAGAGTCGCGGAACCCCCGTCTTTCCCTAAAATTACAAAATCCTCTAACTTTTTCAGATTTCGAGGGGGACTTGACCCCCTCCGATTTTGAACTCAGCTTCCAACCCCGGTTTGCGAAAACCTATGCTTACCATTTTTCAATATCGGCAAAATGCCGACCTCAAGCGGAGAATGAAAAAGCCCTCCGTATCAGCCGTTATAACTGATACGGAGGGCGTTGGCGCGACTACTCCCCCGAGGAAGATTTTGCGCTGTTCCTCCCAGGATAGCGAAGGAGAAGAGACTGTTATTCTTCCGAGGCCGTTTCACCTCGAAGAACGTGAGCGAGGCTGTTTCGTTTTGATATGTCCCCGGCGGATGGACGACAGGAACTGTCTGGCGGTCTGTTTCCGAACCTGACGGTAGAGTCGGGAGAAGTAATGGGGATCGTCGTATCCGACCTCGGCCGCGGCTTCCGAGATGGTTAGAGACGCGTTTCCCCGGAGCAGTTTCTCGGCTTGAGAGATCCTTTGTTCGATCACCATTTCCTTGAATGATGTGCGGTGGTTTCCCCGCAGAAAGTGGGTCAGCGAAGATACGCTCATATTCAGGAAACTTGCCGCCTTCTGAAGAGTGATTTTTTCGGTCAGGTGTTCCTCAATGAACCTTTTCAGGCGCAGATAGCGCATCGAACCGGGATACGAGATCAATTCCTTGTCCACAATGTACCGGATCAGCATGTTGATCATCTCTTCCAGACTGGCAGCAGCCTCTTCATCAAAGCACGGCAGCTCCGAAAAAGCCTTGAAGATTTTTTTGTCACTGGTGAAATTCGGCATATCCTGCCCGATCCGGAATTGGCCGAACATAACGAATCCGGCCGCTTCTCCGAAGATTTTCACCGGAGCGACCAGTTCATACAGACCGGCGTGACATTTGTACAGCACGGCCCGGTCGCTTTTCAGGCTTTGCTTCTGCATTTCATTGTCCAGGGCGATGCAGCGGTCGATCCCGAAAAATTTTTCCTGCATGAGGGAACAGTACCGGCTGTTGCCGAAACTCCGCCCCCGTTTCAGCACCTGACCGTTGGCGGAGTAGAAGACCACCTGCACCTTCATCGTCGAAGCGAAACTGTCCAGAAGACGGCAGACCTCATCGCTCAGGAGGATGTCCAGCGTAATGGGCTGTGTCATGGGGAAAGCCTTTCGTTTTTTATATAAAATAGCATGATTTGCCGGAAAGTCCACCAAAATGCCGGAAAATCCATTGTTTTTCCTGCGGCGGAAAAGTATAATAATCGGCAGCAAGCGGGAAACGTCATTTCCGTTTACCAAATCATCCAACAGGAGGAAACATCATGAAGGAAGTGAAAATCGGTTTGATCGGTCTCGGATTCATGGGTTCGACCCA
>Ga0310690_10004291_pt1 | contig 20380 bp, 19 predicted proteins | sample AusTroGonzalo_MG_2_FD_207661 | JGI IMG/M metagenome (GOLD analysis project Ga0310690, IMG submission 207661) | Bovine rumen microbial communities from tropical cattle in Woodstock, Queensland, Australia - Gonzalo_04 (v2) (version 2) | ecosystem: Host-associated > Mammals > Digestive system >...
TGACCCCACATCACAGCCGTCTCTTTGATGTATTCTTAAGGGTATTACAGGTAAGATTAAAAGTCAACATTTTTAAGATACAAAGCTGACTTGATTTATTATTTCTTTTATAAAAGGGATTGTATCCGCTTTTTTATTTCTTCATCAATCGGGGGCATAGGCAAACCGTACAGTTCCGTTTTATCCGCCCACTTAATCATTTGACTTTCCAAAGGTGCGGGTGTTCCTTGCCATTTTCTGCACAAATAAAAGGAAAAATGTATCTTATCATTATCGGCACAGGTAAAAAATTGCAAATCTTCCTTTGCAACATCAATGGCAAGTTCTTCCTTTAATTCTCTGCATAAAGCGGTTTCTTCCGTTTCGTTCTTTTCCACTTTGCCACCCGGAAATTCCCATAAATCGGCAAACATCTTTCCCTTTTGACGTAAAGACAACAGGATTTTACCTTTATCATCAATTATAATTGCCGCCACAACAGAAAAGCGGTCATACAAGACGACCGCTTCACTTTCTTTATTTAAGAGATTGTTACTTTTTCTCTTCAACATTTTTTGCCTCGGCAGGTTCCAAAATTTCTTCAGGTTCCTTTACCACCTCAACTTCAATGTCTTCTTCGGATTCTTCCGATGTAACTTCCTGCATTTCATCATCGGAAACGGTCTCAACGACGTCATCATCCAAATCGGCAACAGGCTTATCATCATCGGATATATCAATCAAAGTATTTTTATAGGCGGCAGGCATAAACACGACTCTGGCAGCTTTCTTTGCCTGTTTAATAATCTCCGGATAAAGTTCTTCAGACAATCTCATCTTCAGATAGTCTTTGACCTGTTCAAACTCGGGAGATGCGGACTTACGTCTGTCGGTAACTTTAACAACATGCCAACCGAACATTGTCTTTATGGGTTCTGCGGTAACATCACCGACATTCATTGAAAATACGGCATTGGCAAATTCCGGTACCATATCACCTTTTTTGAAGTAATTGAGCTTACCGCCGTTTTTACCGTTACTGTCAATGCTGTACTTGGCGGCCAATTCGGCAAAATCGGCACCGTTGTTGATTTCTTTTATAATTTCTTTGGCAAGTTCTTCGTTATCAACCAAAATATGACTTGCTTGCACTTCATCTTCCGTAGGATTTTGTTTAACAAACTTTTCATATTCCGCTTTTAACGCTTCATCAGTTATACCCTCATCAAGCTTTTGCTTAATATAAGTAGCAATCAAGGCTTGTTCCTGAATCCTGCCCAATTCCTTTTTGTATGCGGCGGATTTGTCAATGCCGGCTGCTTTTGCTTGATAAGACAATGATTTGCCCTCTAAAACGGCATTCAAAATATCACGATAAACCAGCTCTATCGGAGCGTTTCTGAGTTGGCTGTTACCGTGCCAAAACTCGGCTATTTCGGAAAGATAAACGGGATTACCGCCGACAGTGGCGACAATTACCCCTTTATTGGCTTCCGAATCCGCCTGCACGGCAGACCTTTGTGCAACGACATAACCAACAGATGCAACGGCAAACAACGCAACCGCACCAACAAAAATAAATTTTCCTGCCTTACAACACATTGTATTTTTCCTATTCTAAAAAAAGTGTTTAACAAAAGATTACACTATATTAAAGACACTTGCAGTTTTGTGTCAATAATAATATATTTTGCAAATAATCGGCATAGTAACATTGACAGATTCAATTTACAACATTATTTGTAAGGCTGATAGCTAAATTAAATATAAGGGTTATAATATGGCATTTTCATTATTCAGACGTATTTTCGGTTCGGCGAATGACAGGTATATAAAATCTATACGCAAGATTGTGGCACAAATAAATGCAAAAGAAAAAGATATTGCCGCTTTATCCGATGAAGAATTAAAAGCTAAAACGGTATGGTTTAAAGAAAGACTTGCGGCTGGTGAGACTTTGGACGACATTTTGCCCGATGCTTTTGCCGTGGTAAGGGAAGCCTCCAAGCGTACTTTGGGTTTACGTCCTTTTGACGTACAGCTTATAGGAGGTATTGTCTTGCACAGGGGTAAAATCTCCGAAATGCGAACGGGTGAAGGAAAAACTTTGGTGGCAACCATGCCTGTTTACCTTAACGCTTTGACGGGGAAGGGTGTACACGTCGTTACCGTCAATGATTACCTTGCCAAGCGTGATTCCGAATGGATGGGACAGATTTATAAATTTCTCGGCTTAAGTGTCGGTTGCATAGTACACTCTTTGAAAGAAGAAGAAAGAAAAGCCGCATATAATTGCGATATAACCTATGCTACAAATAACGAACTCGGCTTTGATTATCTGCGTGATAATATGAGGTTTTCCTTTGATGAAATGGTACAAAGGGAGTTCAATTATGCCATTGTTGACGAGGTTGACTCCATTTTGATTGATGAGGCGAGAACTCCTCTTATTATTTCCGGTGCAGCCGAAGATTCTTCGGAAAAGTACATAAAGGTTGATGCCTTGATACCTATGCTTGATGATGAAGACTTTGAAAAAGATGAAAAGCAAAAAAATGTTACTTTTACGGAGAAAGGTTCCGTTCACATTGAACAGCTTATGAGGCAAGCCGGGCTTATCGGTAACAGTTCTTTGTATGAAACGGAGAATATAGCCCTTGTTCACCATGCCGACCAAGCCTTGCGTGCTCATAAAATGTTTACAAGAGACGTTGATTATATCGTCAAGGACGGTAAAGTGGTTATCATTGACGAATTTACCGGTCGTATGATGGAGGGCAGGCGTTATTCCGATGGCTTACATCAAGCCTTGGAAGCAAAAGAAAGGGTTGCTATTCAGCCGGAAAATCAGACACTTGCTTCCATTACGTTCCAAAACTATTTCCGACTTTATCCCAAACTTGCGGGTATGACGGGTACGGCAATGACCGAAGCGGGCGAGTTTTCTTCCATTTACAACTTGGAAGTGGTTGAAATACCGACGAATCTTCCTTGCAAGCGTATTGATTCCGATGATGAAATATACAGAACGGTTAATGAAAAGTACAATGCCATTATTGACTTGATAAAAGAGTGTCAGGCAAGGAAGCAGCCTGTTTTGCTCGGTACGACTTCCATTGAAAAATCGGAACAGATTGCGGAGTTGCTGCGTCAAAAAACCGACATAAAGTTTGAAGTTTTGAATGCTCGCCACCACGAAAGAGAAGCCGCCATTATTGCTCAAGCAGGTGTTCCCGGGGCGGTTACTATTGCTACCAATATGGCGGGACGAGGCACGGACATTCAGCTTGGCGGCAATGTGGAGATGAGGATTAAACAGGAACTTGCCGATATGCCGGAGGGTGCCGAACGTGATGCAGCCATAGAAAAGATAAAAAGGGAAGTGGAAGAAGGGCATAAAATTGCCGTTGAAGCGGGCGGACTTTATGTAATAGGTACGGAAAGACACGAAAGTCGCCGTATTGATAACCAGTTAAGAGGACGTTCCGCTCGTCAGGGCGATCCCGGACATTCCAAATTCTTCCTTTCCATGCAAGATGATTTAATGCGTATTTTCGGTTCCGAAAAAATGGAATCGTTGCTTGATACTTTCGGCTTTAAAGAGGGAGAAGCCATTGTTCACCCGTGGATAAACAAAGCAATCCGTAAAGCTCAGGAAAAGGTTGAAGAACGTAACTTTGATATTCGTAAAAACCTTTTGAAATATGATGACGTTATGAACGACCAAAGAAAAGTCATTTATGAACAAAGACGTGAGATGATAAGTGCTCCCGATGTTGATGAGATTGTCCGCGATATGGTTAATGATGTTTTGCAGGAAGTCGTTTTCACCTGTCTTCCCCCGGATTCATCTCCCGGAGAATGGAATGCGAAAGGCTTGCAAGAAACTTTGCAAAGGGAGTGCGGAATCACGCTTGATGTTGAAAGATTACAGGCACAAGACGGGATTATGCCTGCCGATGTTGCGGAAAAGGTTTGTGAAGCGGCGGCAAAATCTTTGCAGGATAAAAGAGAGATACTCGGCGATGAAACTTTCAAATCCATGGAAAAGAGTTTGTTGTTAAGAATACTTGACCAAACTTGGAAAGAACATTTGCAAGTTTTGGATTATATGCGGTATTCAATTTTTATGCGTGCCTACGGACAGCGTGATCCTTTAAACGAATACAAAAAGGAGGCTTTTGCCTTGTTCAGGGATATGCTTGGCAGAGTAAGGGTTAAAACCTGTTCCATTATATTGTCTTTGCAAATCAAAACTCAGGAAGAGGTAGAGGCAGAACAAAGGCAATCCGAACGTCCTGTTTTCAGGGATATGAGTGCGAATCTTTTGCAAGATGCTAACGGCGATGATGAAACGCCTGCTGCCGAAGGACTTGATGAATTGGAAGAAAAATACGGGAAAATATCCAGAAATGCCCCTTGTCCTTGCGGTTCGGGCAAAAAGTTTAAACACTGTTGCGGTAAAGTTTCGTAAATCTTAACAGACAAGAAACGGCGGATAAGGAAATGTGTGAACTTAAAATACATATTTTGGCGGATAAGACTCCTGCGGCAAAGGCTGCTTTTGAGGAGCTTTCGTCATTGTATCCGTCCGTTTCCGCTGCCAAGGCAGATGTAATCGTGGTTCTTGGCGGCGACGGTTTTATGTTACAGATTATGCACAAATACCTTAATAAAAACAAACCGTTATACGGTATGAACAGAGGAACGATAGGTTTTTTGCTTAATGCTTACAGTACCGAAAACCTGCCTGACAGAATCAAAAAGGCTATGATGATAGACCTTCACCCTTTGGAGATGACGGCGGTTACGGCAAGCGGAAAAAAGCAAACCGCTATGGCTATAAATGAAGTTTCTTTGTTAAGGCAGACTCATCAAACCGCAAACCTTAAAATAGCCATAAACGGAACGACTCGTTTAGACAGCTTGGTTTGCGACGGGGTTATTGTTGCCACTCCCGCAGGAAGCACGGCATACAACTTGTCTGCCCACGGACCTATTTTGCCGATAGATGCAAATTTGCTTGCACTTACTCCCATTTCCGCTTTTCGCCCAAGACGTTGGCACGGTGCTTTACTGAAAGATCATTACAAAGTAACTTTTACGATTAAAGATGCCAAAAAACGTCCGGTAAGTGCAACGGCAGACTATACCGAAGTAAAAAACGTCATCTCCGTTTCCGTAAAGGAAAAAAGCGACATTCACTTGCCTGTTCTTTTTGACGTTGAACACAACTTGGAAGAACGCATTTTAAAAGAACAGTTCGCAGAGTAAATAAAAATACACTAAAATATTCTAATTCTTAGGTCCGCAAACAGCATAATATCCTGTACCCGGGCTTGAATTTCTGGTATTCACCAACGAAGTACCTTCCTTTAATCTTACAAGGTGTGCTCTGCAAGAATCATTATTGTACTGAGTACTCCATGCTCTTGGGTTTCCGCTACTACCAAACAATCCACTATACAGTTCGGAATGTAATTCAATTAATTTTTCTCTGCTCATCAGACTAAGCCCTAATTTTTTACATACTTCTGCTGCTTCCCACCAGTTAATGTATTGTCCTATTGCGTGATATTTAATACCATTGTGTGTATAAACTAAATGTTCCACAGATTTATCCGATACAGTTGTACAACCGCCATTTTCACACCTTGACCAAATTTCGCTTGAATTTTCGTGCGGTATGGTAATACAAGTTGTACTGCTGTCGTAAGGATAGCCGCATGTAGTTCTACGTTGTTGTATTTGATTACTTTTACATGCACTGCATTTTTCCGCGTGTCTTAGCCAAAGTTCGTTATCAACAGCTTGTGTATCACTACATACCTGCGGTTTGGGTTGATCGCCGATGACAGTTACAATGGCGGGTTTGCCGTCAGCCAAGACTTTTTTGTTGCTTATCGTTAAGGTATTAACCTCATCCGGCAAAATGTAGTTATCTCCCTCTTTTTGCTCCATCATAAATATATCGGCACTTTTAGCGGTTCTCATCACCTTACCCGCATAATGATAAGCATTTTTGCCGAAACCTTTATAATTGTGGGCTTCTCCGCTTTTCTTGTTCATGGGAAAAGAGGCTTTATAATTGCCAAGCTGTTTTACGAACGTACCCAATCTGTCCGTGTTTAAATAAGCCGCTCCGTTTGTAGGATCCAATACCGTTACAACCCTTATCTTTTCCGCCTTTGAACAATCATTATCGGCACATACCACATAAGACTTTACAAGGTTGTAATCCCCTATATATCCGTTTGTTATATAAGGAGTCATATTTGCCTGCGTTATTGCCGCTTTATTGGTAATGGAGTTGCCCGCCGCATACCTTGCTTCTATATACCTTACCGCCATATCGTGCTGTGTAGCCATACGAAACACTGCCGCATCGGTCTGTGCATTTTCAGGATTCTTCAAATTATCGTGTGTCGGAGCTTTTACCACCGCCAACATCATTAACGCTATGAAAAACGGTATTGCCGCTAACCAATAAAACATCTGCTCACCCTTTGCTTTACAATTATCCTAAAACAAATTTCTCTTTAGGATAACTTAAATGCGGATAAAGGTCAAAAGAATTTAAAATCCTACCCTTGCAACACAGAAATATCGGTATTACCTATAATTACAATTCGGTGTTCTTTTGTGATAAAGACGAGGGAGAAACGGTTATTATGTGACTCCTTGCTTCATAATTTTGCACAAAAGCAGGCAATAACTCCCCTTGCGGCTTAAATTTGCTGTACAATATGTTTAAAGGCCTTTTCGGAGTGTCAAACGCTTTGCGAAAATCTTGCAAAACATAGTTGTTTTCGTCTGCCGGCATCACAACCATTTTACCGCTTTTAATCATAGAGGATACGATTCTTGAAGAAAGAAACATACTTTTACCGATTTGACAGGAAATACACCACTTTGTGTCTGCATAAACGTAAACTATTTTATTTTCATCTATTGCTTGTTGCAGGTTTGATTCCGTCAAATTGTTTTCAGGTGCTTCCTGTGAGAAAAATAAAGGTATGACCGCCAAAACCGCCGCTATTGCGGAAAAGTAAAATAAAGAATTGTTGTTTTTTATCAGTGCGGTTTGCACCATTTTAAAAGCTACCGTCAGCAACAGGAATAAAAGCAGGAAAGCCCATAACTCTATTTTGTCATATATAAGGAAAAGCGATAACAGCGTAAATACAATCACGGGTACAAATACCGCAATCATAAATACTTTGGCGGAGCTTAAAGTTTTTGCAAGCATTACGGCAGGCTCCGGCAAGCGGGGGGATAAATATCTTCTTAAGCAGAAAATTGCGGTGAAAGAAATAATCAAAGCTAATCCTGCAACAATAAAATCACTTGATTTTCCGTAATCAAATAAATCTGCCAAGTAATTGCACGGTAAAATAAAGGGAAGCAAAGCAAATACCACTCCCGATAACTTAAAATCGGGAAGTTTAATCATAGCAACACTTGCAGCGGTTATTGCTATTATTCCCAAGTAAATGTTAAATGCCGAGAGCTGTAAACCCCACTCCGCATACACAAACCGTAAAACGGGATAAACGATTACAAAGGTAAGCACGGCTTGAGCTGTGGCAAAAACAGCATACTTTACCTTGTTTTTCTGAAGAATAAACATCAGCAAAATCAACAAAGGCGAAAAGAAAGCAAGAAGAATGCCTGTTGTAAACGGTCTTAAATTTACGGTTTGAATCGTGGTGTAAGCAGCAGTGTTTATATGTGTTTTCGTAAAATAATACGGATAGCCCAACTCTGCGGAAAAGTCGCGGTTTGCAAGGTTTATTATATTTTCATCGGGAGTTTTCTCTCTGTCTATATAAGAAACAACTTTTATGCGTTCACCGTCAAAAGTAACCTGACCGTCTTTAAAGAAAATAGGCTTGTCTTTATCCGTATCCTTTAACAGAACATGAAACTTATTGCTTGCTCTGTAAGGAATTGACACGCTGAATTTCAAAAAGTTTTTGTTCAGTACAACATTTGATATATCAACATCTTTGGGAGGGTAATAACTGTAATAAAGGCTTTTTATGTAATTACAATCCAAGGAAGACAGTTTTCCGATGAAAAAACTTTCCTGTGCGTCGGCTTTAAACAAGCGGCAATTATCGCCTTTGCACATATAACCTTTCAAAACCACGCCTATTTTTACAGGCTTGTCTTTATCTTTTATGCGGAAAGAAAAAGGAAAATCAACGCCTTTTGCGTATCCGTGTCGTTCCTCACCGTTAATCGTAAAGGTTCTGTGTAAAACGGGATTAAAAGATATATCTTCCACATTCTCTTGCTCATTAAAAGTGATTTCCAGCGGAGATATATCATCGTCCAACATAACATAATCTTTTGCCATAATAAAGGATATGTCGTTTAAAACCGTACCGTTATTTTCGGTTTTGCAGGAAAGAATTTTGATATAACCGATAGGGTCCTTCTTTACGGTATATTCTTTTTCGCTATTTTTGCTTTGTAACAAAGACTCTGCCATTGATATTATGCTTTCATCATTGACACCCATGCCTTCAAGAAAGCCTCTCGGATCTTGTGAAAAATCATTCCAACGGGACAAGGCTTCGTCCTTTAATTTCAGTAATTCTTGCCACTTTTCCTTGTTTTCGGGATTGCTTTCCACGAAATCAACAAACTTATTTTTAATGTCCTCAAAGATAATTTTTATCTTTTTCTCTATATCTTCAGGAGCTTTCTCGGGTAAAGGCGGAAATTCCGACGGGGCTTGTGTTGTTGCCTCTGTCTGCGTTGCTTCTTCATCAGCAAAAGCCGAAGAAACGGGGTTGATTGCGAAAATAACCGAAAATATAAAGCATAAATATAAAAATTTGTTAAACAAAGTGCTTGTCCTTCCCTGTTATCCGGTACTAAAATCTTAAGAACAGGTTATCAGGCTAGCAGAAAAAATGTCTTTAAGAAAGAAAAAAATGACGGATTCACACATACACTTATGTAACGAAAAAGTTTTTTCCGTAAGGCACGCCTTTTTACAATATGCAAAAAATAAGGGTATCGGCAGGTTTTTGTCTTGTACTGCGTCCTTGTCTGATTTTGATAGGCAAGACATTATCCGTCATGAAGACACAAAGGGTGAAATCTATGCCTTTTACGGTGTTCATCCATGGTATGTAAGCGAAACAAAAGGTAATTTACCAAAAGTGCTTGATATGATAAGCGAAAGGATAAAATCAGGCTCGGCAGTCGGAATCGGAGAAATAGGTCTTGATGCGTTAAAACCGGATTTTCCACAACAAAAAGAATTATTTTATCATCAGGTAAATTTAGCTGCAAAAACAGGCGTTACTTTTGTGGTGCATAATGTTAAAGCGGATATGGAAGTTATTGAAATTTTAAGGGATATTAAAGGACTTCCTTCGTTTATATTACACTCTTTTGGCAGAGCTGCGGATAAAGTAAAGACTTTTGCCGAACTTGGTGCTTACTTTTCCTTTTCAGGCAGGATTACCAGAAGGAAAACGGAATATGTCAGGCAGATAATGCGTCTTATTCCTATGGAACGAATCTTGGTGGAAAGTGATTTTGATAATACCGATACGGGCTTTGAACATTATGATATAGTGCAAACTTACGAATTTATTGCCGAAGTTTTGAAAATTGATTATAAGGAATTGAAAGATACGGTTGATAATAACATAAAAAAGGTTCTGGGCTTGTGATATGATTGAAGGCGGACTTTTAAGAACGGAAATACTTTTGGGTAAAGAAGGCGTAAAGCGTCTTTCGGAATCCTTTGTTGTTATTGCAGGGGCAGGTGCTGTCGGAGGCTGGGCGTTGGAAGCGTTGGTGCGGGCAGGCATCGGCAAAATCCGTATTGTTGACTTTGATAAAGTACAGGCAAGCAATTTGAACAGACAAGTGCTGGCAACCGTTGACGTAATCGGTAAACCGAAAACGGAACTGGCTGTGCAAAGGGCGTTGTCTGTCAATCCCGATATACAAATTGAGCCGATGAACCTTATGATTGCTGTCGATACGGTTGATGAAGTTTTACAAGGAAAACCTGATGTATTGATTGATGCCATAGACACCGTTGCCTGTAAAATCCAACTTTTAAAAGCCGCAACAGAGCAGGGGATAACCGTTTTTTCTTCCATGGGTGCAGCATTAAGGACGGATACTTCTATGATAAAAACGACATCTTTGGATAAAACAAAGGTATGTCCTTTGGCAAAATTGATAAGAACGGGATTAAAAAAAGAAAATGTTGATATTGGCAGGATAATGACTGTATATTCTGAAGAAGTGCCGAGGGTAATACCTGATGGGCGAGATGAAAAAGGCAAAAGCGTACTTGGCTCATTGCCGACCATACCTGCCGTTTTCGGGTTTACGCTTGCTAATATGGCTATATTGCATCTTACTGATTGTAAAGGAGAATAAAAGATGAAGATTTTTGTTACCACGGTTATTGCTTCGGCAATCGTTGCTTCCGGTATTATCGGCGGAGGTTATTTTGTCGCTAAAGCCAAGATGGCAGACAGATATGTTACCGTTAAGGGAGTCGCCGAACAAAACGTTACCGCCGATTTAGCCGTTTGGCCCATTCGTTTTACGGTTACGGGTAATGACCTTGTCAAAATTCAAGGAAAAATTGAAGAAAATACCGAGATTATCAAAAAATTCGTAAAAAGTTACGGTGTGGAAGAAGAACTTACGCTCAGCCGTCCCGATATTACTGATATGCAGGCACAGGCTTACAACCAAAACAACAATTACAAAGAAAGGTTTATTATCAACCAATCTGTTGTTTTGCGTACGAGTAATGTTGAAGCCGTTTCTAAAATGGTAGGTAATTTAGGCGATTTATTAAAACAAGGTATAGTTCTTAACGATTATAACGGTCCCAGATATCTTTATACCAAACTGAATGATATCAAGCCCGCTATGATTGCGGAAGCTACACGCAACGCTCGCAAAGGTGCAGAACAGTTTGCCAAAGATTCCAACAGCCCGATTTCCGGTATTCGCAGGGCAAATCAAGGTATCTTTACCATACTGCCTCGCAACAGTGATGAATCTTATAACGAAGAATCCGAAAAAGATAAGCGTGTAAGGGTCGTTTCCACCATAGAATATACACTTGGTTGCAAATAAGTATTTGCTTTGTAAATGTTGTTTATATTTTAACAGGCGGATTACATTTCCGCCTGTTTAAAGTTATGATTTAAGATAAAAACACAACACATTGTTAAATAAAGGGATTTTAAAATGGTCGGGGTGATAGGATTTGAACCTACGACCCTTTGCACCCCATACAAATGCGCTACCAGGCTGCGCTACACCCCGACAAGAGAAATTGCACTATATTACTTTTATAATAAATTGCAACAGTTTTTTTATAAATCAGTTATGATTTTTTTGATTAAAGTATATTTATTACGTGCTTTACACCTTTGCCCAGTCTATTTTACCTTTCCATTCGGGTACATTCCCTATCAGCCACATGCTGGAAAACCAGTTGTTGCTTTTGCCTGATGGAACTATAAAGCTGATTCTGTTTTCAATTATTAAGACACCCGCACCGTATTCCTTATACATACTTGCTCTTTTAAGTGAGGCGAGGGCATCAACGGGCAACAGCAGGAAAAAGGGCTTTCCCAGCTCATAACTTCTTTTAATCCAATCATCTTTTATGTTATATGGCGGATTCGTAACCTGTACGTCCCAATTATCGGGCTGATAGTCAAAAAAGTCGCAACCGTCTTTGATATGAGTGCCGATAACTTCTCTGTCATTCTCCCGAAAAAATTGCGTGATTGCCGAGCCGCCGAAATCGGAACTTTCCCAGATGACTCCACTCGGTAAAAACGGCAGAATAGGGCGTACGGCTTCTTTCGGCGTGTAAACCTCCACGGATTCTTTTATCTGAACACAGTTCTTTTGCGGCTTCATAGGCATAGCGTCAAATCCTTGTAATTTTTAAAACAGCAAAGGCAAATATAACGGCAAAATTCAAAATTTAAAAGTATTTTATAATCCTTGGTCTATCTGTTAATTCGTGCTTTTTACATTAGAATCCTCCGTAACACTGAAGTTTAAGGAGTTTCAACCATGATAGTATTTTTTGATGTTGACGATATTACCCGCTCTTATCTGAAGGAAAAAGGCTTGCTGAAGCGAGATGTTGTTTTGTTTGACGGCACGGCTGACGCTTTAAGCGATTCCGATTACGAAAAAATAAAAGCCGCATCCGTAATATCCGTCTTTATCCACTCTCAAATAACCAAAGATGTAATAGACAGATTCCCGAATTTGAAACTGATAGTTACCCGTTCCACCGGTTTTAATCATATAGACACGGATTATTGCACGCAAAAAGGAATAGCCGTTGAAAATGTCGCCAGATACGGAGAAGCCACAGTTGCCGAATTTGCACTTGGATTGTGCCTTAACCTTACCCGCAAAGTCAATATAGCTTACCACGATTTGCGAAACGGTATTGTGAACATAGACAGGTACATGGGCAGAGATATGTTTGAGTCTGTCATAGGTATTATCGGTACGGGAGCTATCGGCAGACACGCGGTAAAAATAGCTTTGGGGCTTGGTATGAATGTTTTGGCATACGACCTTTACCCTTCCAAAGATTTAATAGCGTACGGGGTTGAATATGTTGAATTAAACGAAATGTACCGCCGTGCCGATTTTATATCTTTGCATTGTCCTTTAACAAAAGATAATAAAGGCTTTATGAATGCACAGGCATTTGCCAAGATGAAAGACGGTGTTATCATCATCAATACCGCAAGGGGAGAGCTTATTAACAACGAAGACCTGTATGTAGCATTAAAGTCGGGCAAAGTCGGCGGTGCGGGACTTGACGCTTTGGCAGAGGAGGGTACGATATTCGGCAACGATATTTACCTTTCCGGTCTTAATAAATTCCAACAAAGCGAACTGATTACTTCTTTTGTGAATTTAAAGCTGCTGCAACTGCCGAACGTAATCATAACCCCGCATATCGCCTTTAACTCAAAAGACGCAGTAATAAGGATACTTAACACCACTATTCAAAATATAGAGGATTTTAAAAAAGGCAAGCTACCCAACTTGGTAAACAAAGGCGTTCTATCATAAAAACAAGTTAAAAAAAAAGTTTGACAAATATATTTACCTCTGATAACATCACGGCATAAGTCGAGCGTGTCGCTTGTGTCGGAATCGTCATCAGGGTCTATCCCAAAACTTCCTTACATACAAGTTGTTCGCCTTTTGTTAAAATAAGGGAAATTTATTATGATTAATCAAGATAATATACTCAGTTTTGAAAGCGAAGATTTTAAATTTGAGGATCTTTATTGGGATAAAGATGGAAAGGTTCATTCCTCAAAGGGTGCCGGTGTTTGCGAGATAAAGTACAAAGACGGTTCCCGTCATAAAATACGGTTTTATGAAAACGGTAATCCTAGGTCGAGTACAAGTTATAATGAGTACTATAAGCGTGACGGTCTTTGTGAGTCATGGTATGAAAACGGTCAGCTTAGGGAGAGTGCAAACTATGAAAACGGTGAACTGAATGGTCTTTTTGAGAAGTGCTATTACAACGGTCAGCTTATGGTACGTGTAAATTATAAAAACGGTGAACTGAATGGTCTTCACGAGGAATGGGATAGAAACGGTCAGCTTATGGAACGTGTAAAGTACAAAGACGGTAAAAAATATGGTCTTTTTGAGAAGTGGTATGAAAACGGTCAGCCTAAGGTACGTACAAATTATATAATAATCACTCAGGTGGGATCGTGGTCAGGAATAGATGGTCTTTATGAGGAATGGGATGAAAACGGTCAGATTAGTAAGCGTGTAAACTATATAAACGGTAAAATAGATTCGTCTTATGGGGAGTGGTATCGTCGCAAAGGTCAGCTTAAGGAACATGCAAATTATATAAGCGGTGAAGAAGATGGTGTTTATGAACGGTGGTATAACGGTAAGCTTATGGAGCGTCTGAGTTATAAAGACGGTAAACTGAATGGTCTTCATGAGTCTTGGGATGAAAACGGTCAGCTTAGGGAGAGTGCAAACTATAAAAACGGTAAACTGAATGGTCTTTATGAGTCATGGGATGAAAACGGTCGGCATGAGGAGAGTGTAAATTATAAAGACGGTAAACTGGACGGTATTTGCAAGTTTTGGGATGAAAAAGGTCAGCTTGAGATTGCAAATTATAAAGATGATAAGCAAAATGGCTCTTGTGAAAGGTATGATGCTAACGGTCAGTTGCGGTGGCGTGCAAATTATAAAGACGATAAGAAAAATGGTCGTTGTGAGATGTGGTATAGTGATGGATGTTTGTGGCAACGTTTCAATTTTAAAGATGATGAGAAAAATGGACTTTGGGAACGGTTTGATCGTCAGAAAAGGGTTGTAGAGCAAAGGATTTACAAAGACGGGAAGGATGTTACTTCCAAAGAAACTATTGAAGAATGGAAAAGGAATCATCCGAAAGGTTTAACAAGAATCAATAATAACAAGCAAAATGGAGAGTAATTTACCCCTTCATATCAGAAACCCCGAGCGGTAATGACTCTAGGGGATTTTGTTATATTTAAAGGTAACAGAGAAACGGCTAATTGCTTTCGGGAATCATACCTAAAACAACTGCACCGGCACCGACTACCTCATTAAACACTTCTTTGGCACTTTCGGGGACTTTTTTGCCTTTACCCATGATTTCGTTACGAGGCCAAGCGATATATTTTGTTCTTGAGCCGTGAATATATGTAACGTAACAATACGAAGTACCGTCAATTATATAGTCCAGTTCGGCATTATCAAAACCGTTGCTTTCTTTGATTGAAAAGACCCTGTCCGTAATTTTTTTATCTATTTTCAATAACTTTTTCTTCGGCAAAGTAGCACTGTCAAGCTCAGTTTTTGACCATTCGTAAATACTTCCGTCTCTGGCAACCGCGAATCCGTGATGAGTGTCATTGGCACTATTCATACAACCGGCAGTCAATTCTTCTCTGTCCATGGCCTTTTTTAACTCGGCTTTTGCCTCCGGAGAGGAGTTTATAAACCTGTTAAACGCCTCTGCCGACGATACGGCATAAGAATCCGTTGCCGTAAAAGCAGAAAACAAAGATAAGCAGGAAAAAAGCAAACAATTTGATATTTTCATTTTGACAAACCCCAACAAAGACATAAACAGATAACCTGTTAATAATATATGCCTTTTATTATTATTCAAGATAATCTTTTATTTATTATTTTCGGATTCGGTTTGTTGTTTAAGTGCCGACTCCGCACTTTCTATCTCATCGCGAAGCATACCGACCACGTCTTGCTTAGCCAAATTCAAAGCAGAAGACAACGCATTTGCAAAACTTTTGCTGTCTGCACTGCCATGACTTTTAACCGCTATACCGTTTAATCCGATGAACATGGCTCCGTTGTATTTATTGGGATTAAAACGCTTTTTCATCTTCAAAAGAGCAGGGATAAGAAACGCTACGCCAAGATAAGCCAATACGGAGCCTTTAATTGCTTTTTTCAAAGCTCCCATCAGGAATTTTGCCGTACCTTCCAATGTTTTTAATGCTATGTTTCCCGAAAAACCGTCCGAAACTATGACATCAAATTTATCGGCAAATATGTCCGTACCTTCGGCAAAGCCTTTATAATCAAAAAGAGAAGTTTTCAGATTCTTAAGAATCGCTTCCGCCTCTTTAATCTCCGCTCTTCCTTTTGTTTCTTCAGAGCCTATGTTTAACAAACCGACAACAGGCTTTTCCACTCCGAACATACAGTGAGAATAGACCGAACCCATAATTGAAAATTGTACAAGATTCTCGGCATTACATTCCGCATTTGCCCCTAAATCAAGCATAACGGTACGACCTTTTGTCGTCGGAATACCCGTACAAATTGCGGGGCGGGTTATGCCTTTCATTGTACCGAGACAGAACTTAGCCATAACCATCAAAGCACCGGTATTGCCGGCAGATACGACAGCATCGGCTTCCTTATCCCGAACGGCGGCAATAGCTCTCCACATACTTGTATTTTTGCCATGCCTTACAACCAGCGAAGGCTTATCATCAGCCTTAACAAATTCGCTGGTATGTACTATTTTACACCTTTGGTCGCTAAGCCTGCACTGACTTACCAAAGGCAACAAGACCTGTCTGTCTCCGAAAAGCAGGAAATCCGCCTCCGGAAAACGAGAAGCCGCAATCCGCACACCCTCAACCACACAGGCAGGTGCGTTATCGCCGCCCATGGCATCAACCGATATGGTAAAGCGTCTTTTCAAATTCAGCCTATTCTTCGGAATCGGAATTTGATGATACGGCTACAACTTCTTTTTCGTCATAGAATCCGCAGGAAGGGCATACATGATGAGAACGCTTCATCTCACCGCAATTCGGGCATTCTGATACCACAATCGGCTTTAAAGCAGCGTGAGAACGACGGTTGCCCTGTCTGGATACTGATGTTTTTTTCTTTGGAACTGCCATTTTTATTCTTCTTTCGTTTAAAGTTAATCTGTAATCTAGTTATCACAATATGTATAAAATAACAACACTAAAAAACCGGCACAATCCTTACAGATGTACCAAGGGGAACACTCAATACATTATTTTGCCGAAAATTGCAAGCATTTTTATTCAATTATGAGTTGTTTTTATTTTTCTTGTGCTTCAAAGTCATCTTTCAACTTTTGTAACTCTGCAAAAGGATTGTTGCTTTCTGCCGAGTTTTGTCCTTTATATTCAAACACTTCACCTTCTTTATGAGGAAACGGGTCTAAGGATAAAGCAAGATATTCGGCAGCTATTTTACCTGCATCAATTTCATCACTTTCTAAAATTTCCGTATCCGGCGAATCTATATCAAAGTTGTCATCTGTTTCTTCGGTGTACTTTGAAAATATGGTTTTGAAAGAATCGGAAACTTCATAAGAAACAGGCTCAAGGCTTATTACGCTTTTGTCCGTAACCGAGGCGGAAATTTTGCCGTTAAGGGAGTATTCCCCGTCTCTGATATAAGCAACAGTTGCCTGAAGTTTAAAAAATCCTATGGAAACAACATGAAAACGCTTTGCCAAAGTCTCTAATTCATCTGCAGATGCGGTATATTCTTCGGTGATTTCGGAAGTGCCCACATCGGACAAAGGTATAATTCTGGAAAATTCTTCTTGCATTACTTTAAATCCTTAAATAATCTGAACCGGTATTGTCGCAGTGATATTGCATATTAAAGCGGCATAATCGGAATTGTGGCAAAGTATATAAACTATTTATTTTAATGGCAATAAATATGAAGAATAATTTTTTGGTGTTGGCTGCCTGTTTTTTTATGCTTGCTTCTTGTGCTGCCGAAGTGCAACAGCACGGAAACAAGCCCGATACTTTTTTGTTGGAACAGATAAAAGTAGGGCAGACTTCAAAAAATCAGGTTTTCTCAATGCTCGGTTCTCCGTCTTCGGTAACTATGTTTGAGGAGGAAGCGTGGTTATACATAAGTTCCAAACGTAAACAGGTCGCCTTTTTCAATCCTGATGAATTGGAAAGGGAAATCGTGGCAATAACCTTTGACTCCGGAACTGATAAGGTCAGCAATGTGTTTCTTGCCAAAAAGGAGGACGGCGTTCCTTTGGTGGTGTCTGCTAAAGAGACTCCCACATCGGGGCATAGTGTAACGGTGCTTGAGCAAATGTTCGGTAACATAGGAAGGTTTGAAGGCAAATAAGTATTCTTGTATGGTCTTTTATTTATACTTTTTTACGGGTTTTTAAGGCTTTTTTGCAAGTGTTGTTTACGAAAGTGCAAATTTTTAAAAACTTTACTTGAAAAAGTTTGTATAACAAGTTATCTTGTTTCAAGCGTTTACTTAAATTATATGGGGTAGCTATAATACTATGATGAAAAAATTTGGTACAAATGTTAAGGTTTCCGCACTTCTGATGGGTGCTGCCTGTGTTTCGGTTTCTTCTTGCTCTGATACGACTTGGGAATCTTCCGAAGATATTTCTGATGAGACCACGGTTGTCTCCGATGTGAATGAGTTGGAACGTGTAAGTATCCACGACAGTTACAGCGTGAATTATGGTTATCCCCCGTATGAGGTTGACCCTGTTACGGGAAATCAGATTCGCCCGGAAGATAAGGATTTAAGAGTTCCGACTTCCATTGTTGTTTGCCGTTCCAAGAAATGTGCGCCGGCATTGTCCAATATGTCGTCTGAGTTCTTGTACAATGCTTATTACAACTTATTGGAAAATAACGTCGGCACGAATGTTATGATGTGCTCTGCCGACAGCACTTCTCACGTTTGTTATGAGCCTTTTGTCAGCTTTGATGCAAATGCCGGTGTTGCTCCCGCTACCGTGGTGATAGACTCCTTCAAGATTGTTGACTTGGGTATGATAAGGGGTAATCAGGCAATGACTCCGGTTATTGATTACAGCGTTTACACCAACGGTATCAAGACGAAGTGTTCTCCTGCCGTTGCCGTAGCAAAGGTTAAATCTCCCAATTATATGGTAATTGACGGAATGGACAGCGAATGCCGATTCACTTCTACCGGAAAATCCGTGATGTCTATGGTTCTTACCGTTGATTACATTGATTTTGATTACGGTATAATCGGTGCTTCTTACTCTGTCGGTTCTTCGGGTACGACTTCCGGCGGCAGCAAAGGCTATACCTTGTTAAGGTTTAAGAACCCCGTAACCGGCGATCTTATAAAAGAAACTTGTGATAAAGATAAGAATGCTTGTGAAAGGAAGTTTGATGCAAAAGTTCCCGACAGCAGATTCGTTTCACGTTGCGTCGGTGGTGTGTCATCCGTGTATCCTTATGCTCCGTGTTCTTCGGTAGAATCCGTTGAACCTTCTTCAAAAAAGAAGTTTGTAGCACCTGCACCTGTTTCTGAAGGTAAGACTGCCGATGTCAATATCAAAGTTAATGCTGATGCAGATGTTTCCGGTGTGGAAGTATCTCCTGCTTCTTCCGTTACGGTTTATCGTTCCGAGCGGATTGTAACTCGTCAAAACGGTTCGGCTGATGCTGTTGAAAGCAGCAACAGTGTTGCGGAAGATGAAAGCGTTTTTGATGATTGGAATGACAGCAAAAAAGATGCTGCACGTATGAGGTACGCCGTTCCTTTTGAATATGACGTTATACCTTATGTTGACAGCCCCAGATTCTCTAAAGAGGGCAGGGCTATTATGTATGATGATTTTGCTAACAGAAAGGGACCTGCCGGTATGGTGGTTATTTCTCCTGTTCCCAGAACATCTGCAAAATAACTTGTTTATAATGTAGTTTTTAGGGCTGTCTTTAATGGCAGCCCTTTTTTTGCCGAAAAAGCATAAACCGTTTGACTTTCTGATGCTTTTCCCATACCCTAAAACCATGCCGATGTAATCGGTATATATCTGAAATGTAAAAATAAAGGGTATTTAAGATGATTTTGCAAAATAAAAATGTTCACTACCCCCCCCGCTCGTTTGAGGCGTGCAACCTGGGGTTTTTAAGTAAAAAATCACAACATAATAATAAAAAATACAGTCAATCAGGGCGTTCTATGATTGAAATGCTTGGTGTTCTGGCAATCGTCGGCGTTCTTTCCACAGGCGGTATTGCAGGCTATAATATGGCTATGCAAAGTTATAAAACAACACAACTGATTGAAAAAACACATTTAATAGCGACAAAAGTTCGTTCTGTTTATAAGGGTGATTACAGCAGTGGTGTTACCAGAGATAATATGATAAAATCAGGTAAGTTGTCTGCTAATGATTTTAATCACCCTTTCGGCGGGAATATAAATTTGCAAAAGTCAAATTGGAACCCTACATGGTTTGACGTCAGATTGGGAACACTTTCGTTGGAAATATGTGTTGATTTGTTGCAAACCGATTGGGGTGGCTCGGGTGTGTTTGAGGGGGTTAGTATGACAGGACATGCATTAACATATACAAAAGGAACGTGGCCGGTTACGTTAGCCGATGCTACCGCTTACTGTGCAAGCGGAACTACGATGTTTGATGTTATCTTTAAATAATCCGATTCTCTCCGATTCGGTTTATTATATGCAGGCAGTTAAGGCATATTTATGTAAAATTTATATAGATATAAAGTATATAAACTTAAAAACATAACTATTTATATTATTGATTTTTCGGGTATATTTTTTTTGCTTCTTGTGTCTGTTTTTGCTTGTGTTAAATAAACGGTTGAAAAGTATATCCTTTTTCCTACAATAGAAAAAGAGGGGCAAATTAGGAAATACGACTATGAAATTTTTAATAGCGGACAAGTCTGTGGAAGGTCGCAATCGTATAACTGCGGCTTTGCAGGATATAGATACGGATGTGGCAATAACGGCGGCAGACAATCTTTATGCGGTGTTT
>Ga0310690_10004292_pt1 | contig 20379 bp, 18 predicted proteins | sample AusTroGonzalo_MG_2_FD_207661 | JGI IMG/M metagenome (GOLD analysis project Ga0310690, IMG submission 207661) | Bovine rumen microbial communities from tropical cattle in Woodstock, Queensland, Australia - Gonzalo_04 (v2) (version 2) | ecosystem: Host-associated > Mammals > Digestive system >...
TACAGCTCGTTTACCAGCTCATCATAATCGGCCTTATGGTCGAAAACGTCGCTGATAATGCCGTAAAACAACGGCTGACACCGCGTAAAGAAGAAGTACGATGTTATTTTATCGTCGCGGGCAATCAAGCCCTGAATGATTTCCTGGTCGGTCATAGGCTTATGAACTGGCAGACTCCGTAATCATATTAATCAACGAAGGGTCCGCTTTAAGAAGTGAATTAATATTAATCTGGAAGCTAATCTCTTCCTTCAAAGCCTTGGCTGTTGGATCCTGTTCATCATAATGCCATGAAAGGAGAATAGCTGGAATCTTAAGGGATTTAAGCTTCCTGGCCAGCATTTCATAATCGGCATCCCCCGTAATCATGACCACAAAGTCGAAATCCCGGAACATTGCAAGTTCCAATGTCTCTAACGCAAACCAGACATCAATGCCCTTTTCATGCGGAGTTCCATCCTTCAGGTAATAGACATGCTTGTAGTGAAGGATTACGTCGTTCTCGATGAGCCTGTCCTCGAACCTCCGGTCGTCCAGCAACTGTTTCCTATCCCGGGCATCATTGGCCTTGAGGCGGCCTCGGAAGAAATGCGTTTCCGTCACGATGCATGAGTCCCTCTCAAGCTTGTAGCGGGTGGCGATGGTCTTCTCGATGAAATCAATCAAGCCCTTCAAGTTCACCCTGCGGCTCTTGCTGCTCTGCAGGGCCTGGTCCAGACGGAAATAATACTGCCCGTCAATGAAGAGGCCGATGGAATGGATGGTTGTGGTGCTTTCGTTCATATAATTAAAATATTGCGTAAACTATTCATCTTCTAATGTCTCTATCACTTTATTATTCTGCAAATATCCTCCCGAAAAAGCCAGGTCAATTACTTCATTTTCTCCGTATTATTGAAGAGATTCTTCTCATTGGGAAGCCGCATGATTCTTTTGGGATATAGGATATATTCATCCTCCAGACTGGTATAGCCATCATCCACATCAGCCGATATGAGTTCCCTTGTCCGGAGCGAATATAGTTTTCTGTCAGCGAGCAGCCAATGCTCATCCGGACTTAGCATTAATTCGCTTCGCTTTTCTGGGTTGGTCTCGAATTCGCAGACAACGGACCCGTCCGATAAATCCAGAACAAATAACGAATTCGACTGTAGGACGGCGTACTTGCTGCCCGCCACACATGAGATTGGTGCCCAGATGTCCACCTTCCAAAGGTTTCTTCCGGACGGGACGTCTAAACATGTGACTTGCCTTCCGTCCTCTGAGCAGAGGAACTTCCGGGAATCCCTGCTGAACTTCTCAAAACCGCCCCACCCTTCCACATTACGTGTATGGAGGGTATCGAGCGTTCTCGAATCGATGATACTGAACGTGGTGGGATGGTTATCTCCGATGCGGGTAAAAACACCTCCGTCCGGGGAGAAGTGCAATCCCATTTTCGTTTCGCGTACTTTTCCATCCGAAGTCGAGAACCAGTATACCCCTCCGTCACTGCGCTTGAAGAAACGAAAATAATCGGGTGAATTTGGTCCAAGCATTCCATCAAAACTATCGCAAAGCACCTGAGCTCTGAGAGTCGCTTTCGGATGGTCACGGTAGAGCGTATCTCCGCTTTCATACAGGAAATACCCGTCACTCATCCATCCAAAAAACTGACAATTGTCCTTCAAGGTTCTCTCTTTCACAAAGGATTTCCCGCTTATGCTATAGAAGCGGAGTATCTTCCGACCGTCAGCACGGCGAAAAACGGCTGCGAGCTGGTCTCCTTCCAAAAAGGCATCCTCATATCTACAGTTGTCCGGTTTCCTGTCCTCCTTCAGAGCCAAGTGCATCAAATGATCCCCGCTCCGCGCATCAAAAAGGCATGGTCCCGAATACCAACGTGTTACTCCTTCCGATATCCTTTCGCACAGAAAGTCATTGGTGTATGACACATAGTAAGAGGAGGACAACACGGTAGAGATGCCATTGGGCGTAACCACCCGTCCATCGCCTCCCGAATATAGATAGGTGCGCACCGCGCCCTCAGATGACAAATCCTCAACTTGCACACTGGTCACCCCTCCGTGAGTCTCCGCACTGATATGCGATCTCTTTTCCATCAAAGCCAGTCTGAAGCCCACGTAGGGCGGTTCCTTGAGATTCACCCCATCCTCTCCCTTCAGATAGGCCAGGACGCCGCCCTGAGGGCCAATGCACAGAGGTTCGATGGTAATCCTGTCATTATCTGATATATAATTGCCATCGTAAAGCCTCCAAATCCGGAGAGAGGTATTATTTGACAAGAAATATCTATATGCCCCCCCTTTATCGTCAAAGACCAACGCCCTGGCATCACGTTCAGACAAACGGATTTCCCGGATGGGCGCAGGTGTAGAGTCAGAACATACTTCCCGGAGCAAATACTGCCCGCCCGCATGTTCCACTTTCCACAAGTAGATGCTATCTGCGGTAACAGAAATGACATCATTGGAAGTCTGAGCCAGCGTCACTCCGCGGGTGCCAGGAGGGAGGGCAAACGCCGCTGAGGGGCCGAAGCAGTTCGAATAGGCAGACCTATTGTTTCTATCCATGAAGTTATATAGGAAGAGCTGATATCCCGTTCCCTGCCCATCGGTGCGCCGACTCGCTAACAAGAGCGAATCTGTTGCCATGAAGGACACGTCCTCAGGATAAAAGGAAGAATCCTCCTGGTCATTAAGATAGACGGATCGCCTCGTCCCCATCATCATGACCATTCTATTATTGTACAATAAAGCGTCATTCGCCCTGAATCCCCGACCATAGGAGTGTGAAATCCCTTCCCAACAGCATGTCTCTCTGTCATAAATTGCATAATCGGGATTAAACGTTCCAGGTTGGACAACAAAGACCCTCCTGGCTGAAGGGGACAAATAGGCAGAGGATGCCTTCCCTGCGTCTATCCGTTCTATTTCTTTGAACGTTCTTGCGTCAGAAATGACTACATACCTGTTCTTGTCTACATATGTGAAAAGCGAGTCATTGCTATCAAACACCACTCGGGAGCGTACCATCATGACGGGGCGGGTCGAATCCCCTGCCGCCCACATTACCTCCGCTGCCCCTTGCACGCCGGGAATCCAATGCGCTTTCCGTGCCAGCTCACTCGCTTTCAACCGATTTCCCTCCGAAAGCATCTCCCGGGCTTCCTTCACAAGCGAATCCCCCCAATTGGACGCATAGTGCCACGCGACCAGCCCAATGATAACGGTCAGTGCAAGAATGACTAACCGAAGCATCTTCTTATGAATCCTGACCGCTCTCCGTTCCGCCTCCAGGGCCTTGAGTTCACGCTCCTTGAGGTTCCAGAAAGCATCCTTTTCCACGCTGAAAATGCTACTTGCTACGGAGGCTGCCACCCGTCTGTACAGATAGTCTTTCTGTGTGTCCCAGTCATACTCGTTCTTGTAGTCATGCCAAGGCTTCTCGATATTGTCGTAATTAAAGCCTAGCTTGATTTTGGAATCAAGCTCCGCTGGATTGTATTCATCGGGGTCAATATACACCGGAATAATCCTCTCCCACTGGTTGGGGTGGTACTTCAAGAATGTCTTCACCTCCCAATAAACCCATGCCACACTCTTCTTAGGATTAGGATTGTACAAGGCATTCTGGTCAGCCACCATATCCTTCGAGAGGATCAGTACCAATGTCTTCGATACCTGGAGTTTTTTCTCAAGGATACTGGGCAACATTCCTTTACGGATGGTCGCAAGAACGGAAGCATCACGAAAAACTGGATTGACCGAATCATCGCTTTCCCGGATGAGGCCCTCACGGTTGATGACCGTTGGTATATGAAGCCGCCGGAGTTCCCTCTCCAGCGCATAAGCCCAGGCCGCATCGGCGGTAAACTTCCCGTTGTTGCGGTGCTTGTAACTGATGAATGCGTAATACTTGCATTCAGGTGAATCCTGAACTGTGGTATTACTGGCTTTTCGCTGCTCTTTTCCCATAATCGACAAATAGGAATACTTAATTGGCTACTTGCCCATGAGTAATGATTAGTCTAAAAGGTTATTGGATTTGTGCGGTTAAGGGTAATAACATGTGCTCCACCACAAATTTAGTAAAATATCTGAAAGAAAGACCGTTTCCCGACAAAAATCTATCTAAGTGATAGAAAAAACCTTTCGACTCGTCTTTAAGATAAACACAATTCGGCTTATGGAATACAGCCATCTTCCCCTGAACCCCTGGATGCAAGGATGAGTTCTAATCCCATTTCTCAGAAACGGCGCTACGTGAGCGCTACTGGGAAGCCCACAGGAAGGAGCTGGTTAAAGAGAAAGAGGGAGACAAATGATTAAAAAATAATGAATTTGATGCGGAATATGCCCGGAAATGATTATCTTTACACTCAACGACACTACTAATAGCCTTTTACTAACATGGAGGACAACAAGCATAATAAAATAGACATGGAGGAAGTCGAAAAGGCCCTCGCGGAAGAAGTATCCAAAGTGGAACCGGAGGGACAAATCTTCTTTGAAGATGAGACCGGTGAACTGCGTCTACGTTTCGTGCATGAAGGATGCATCATCTTGGATAATGTGGATCCTAATGAACTGGAGGTTGCCAAAAAGATGGCTGAAGACGCCATAAAGAAAGGTATCGTATATGTTTTGGACTCAGAGACCGGGAAGCGCGTTCCCATTCCACTGTCAGAATACAAAAGAAGAATGGAGCAGATGAAACGCATATTAAATGGCTACAGCGAATGGCCATGACAGGCGGTCACAGGGGATTACGGGGTCTGGAATGCCCCCCACGCACCACTTGATACCTTCCTTTGTTTTTTGTAGATTTGCATAACTCCAACAATAACCACAGTTTAACATGACCGGCTTTTTCAAGAATCTGTTCACCCCGCATGGCGCAGATGCAGCAGCGGAGCCCCAGGAATGCCGGGTGGCGGATAATGCCAAACCGGTACAGGTTATTCCCATAAGTCCCATGTGTATTGAAGAAAAGAACGCCTCTCCCGTCGCCGTCATATACCAAAGCGAACTCGACTACATATCACGCTGTGTCCTGGATTATCCGGACATCGAAACAGGAGGAGACTTGTTCGGGTTCTGGACGAACGAGGGAATCCCCGTCGTCCTCTATGCGATTGGCCCGGGCCGGAACGCGAACCACCAGGATGCCTTCTTCGTTCAGGATGTCGGTTATTTCGAGGCAGTCGCGCGCGCACTAGGCGGGAAGTACCAGCTCTCCCATATGGGCGAGTGGCACTCCCATCACCAGTTAGGGCTGGCGCGCCCCAGCGGACATGATGCGAGAACGATTTTCAAAGGTATCCGGGAGGTTCCCTTAAGGCACATGCTGCTATGCATCGCCAACTACCGAGACGGGAAGACCACCGTCAACCCCTTCACCTTTCACGAGAACGACATGCTGCATTATGTAGATGCGTCATGGAGAATCCTTCCGGTCGAAAGCCCGTTCCGGAAACTGATAGACCAAGACCTCAGTACCGTTCTCATCCATCCGCAGACACCGCAGCCTAGCCATGGCAAGATGCGGTTATTCGGCGCGGGCCGCCCCGCCCAGTACAGAAAGGAAACGGACCGTCTGAAAGACAGTCACTGGCTGCGAAGACCGGGAGGGGTGGACTTGTTACGTAAAATGATGGAACTGTGGAAAGACCAGGATCCGGAAGAAATCATTTCCCCCCAATGGGATGAATCGGGAAATATCTTCCTGACAAAGGGCGATGCCACGGTAGAGTATTCTCCGCTATTCCCTGATGCTCCGCCAACACTCAGCATCAAGAATGTCCCCGTATCAGAAGCCGTCCCCTGGAACTACACGTCCGTGGATTCTGATATAAAGCAGGACGACCGGAATATTCTCACCGCCTTCAAGCAATGGATTGCCGGCGCCGAACTGATGTCAAATCATATTAAAACAAACAATACAAGCCATGATGACAAACAAGAGATATTGTGATGAAAAGCAAATCCTAAATCATTATTTAGGACCCCGGCAGTTTGCATTCCGCGACATGGACACGAGTACGCCGTCTCTGAAAATTGCACTGGCAACCAACAACGGCAGGGCTTATGTCCTATATTTTGATCTTTCAACATTTCCTTCTACCAAACCGCAAGTGTATGTCACCCAGATGCTGCGCACAAAGAGCGGTGAACTGATGGACTCGCCCAGCGCGGCGAACCATACGCTGGAATCATGGAACGGTTGGACGCAGTTGTGCCATTATTCAAATAGTCAGTGGACTCCGGACATCACCTTATGGCATGTCTTCCTCAAATGCCGTGTATGGCTCGAAGTCTACCAGACGCACTTGCGCACGGGAATCAATATGGATCAAATTCTCAAGCACCAGAATTCGCATGTTTAATCTTTATCTGATAGTATTATTATTATGGGACGTGATTTATTAGATCTTAATTCTGTAGAAAGGGCTATCGCCGAAACTCAGGCCGACCCGGACAAGGGAGATGTGTATTACGATTCGAACTCCGGAAACCTCACTTTGCACGGAGGCGACGGCGCCGTCAAGACCACGACAATGATCAAGGAAGGTTTTGCCGGAGAGTAGGATGTAGCTGCGTTAAGACTGCCGATAGTCAAGAATAGCTGGAACAATTAGTTCATGCTGTCCTGAAGACACGTCGTGCCTCCTTCCGATATCTCGACAACTCTCCCCGATTAACGCAATCATCAGAACGAAAAGTATTCCCATATGGCTACGTATTGTCTTTATGGTGAGGAGTTGAAGGCATTCTGCTCCTCCTCTGAAAACCGGAATGGAATCGGATATGAGTGGGAAGGTGAATCTGTCATTCACCTTCGCTTGTCCCCCCTGCATCACAGTTTCGGCACGGAACGGAGCGTCCGCTTCGTGCATGGAAACGGGCCAGAGGAATCCAGTGATGCCGATTTCACAGTCAGCGTGGATCCGAACGGAAAGGCTTCAGTATGGCCGAGGGGAGCCGCGGCCCCTGAAGAGGCAACCGTCATCCCCGCCCGTGATAACCTCTATTCCCGCAGTAAGGGGCTCATTGAAGTGGGCATCCTGGAGAGCAGGCGCGTGATCATCGTCGGCCTGGGTAGCTTCGGATCCCAGATTGCCATCGAACTGGCGAAGTCCGGGGTCGGACAGTTCTCCTTGATGGACTTTGACAGGGTCGAGCTTCATAATCTTGTCCGCCATACGGCATTCCTCAACGACCTCGGGCGCTTGAAGACGGATTACATCAGGGACTGCATACTCGGCAAGAACCCCTATGCGAAAGTAGACTGCTTTCCCGTCAACATCAACGAGCACCTGGACATCTTAAACCGGGAGGTAGAGAAGGCCGACCTGGTCATCTGCGCCACGGATAACAATCAGTCCCGATTCAACATAAGCGAGGCGCTGGTGAAGCACAGCACAGTCGGTATCTTCGGCCGTGCCATCACTCGTGCCGAGGGCGGAGACGTCTTCCGCTACCGCCCGGGAGGTCCGTGTTACGTATGTATGATTGGCGACCAGTGGTACCAAGCGATGGCGGACGAGATTACCGATGAAGCATCAGCCAGGGCCAATGGCCAGATTGCGGCATACACATCAGTCGAAGATGCCGATGCCATGGTCCAGGTCGGTCTGAGCTCAGACATAGAGCCGATGTGCAACATGATGGTGAAGTTGTCTCTCATTGAACTCTCCCGCGGAACAGAATCCGGGATTTCGTCTCTGGATGAAGAGCTTGTCTTTCCCGCCTACCTGTGGGTAAACAGGCGGGAACGCCATTATACGGGTTTCGCACCGTTCAACCGATGCGCTAACCGCCCCACTATCATGCGCTGGTACGGATTGGAACTGCCACGCAATGAACACTGTGCCCTGTGCGGAGAAAAGCCAAAACTGGATTTGGGTGATGATTTCCTAAAGGGGATTGACCCCGAGCTGTCAAGGATCAATACTGATATCAATGACGACATTTTGGATGAGCTGAGCAAATGATCCGCAGGACAATATGAACACAAACAGTATGCTTGAGCGCCCCGATGTGTATGCAATGATCCGGGCGTCCGCGGAAATATGCCAAAGGATTGGTTTCGTCCAAATCGAGATTCCCATCTTCTTCATGGGAATTCAGCAAACAGAACGGCAGGATTTGGAGCGTTTCCTCAACGACCTTCAGGTACAGCCGGATGAGGTTTATCAGGACGTAGCATCCTCGCTTAACAGCCTTCCGCGTGATAATGAGATCAGAGAGAGCATTCCGCTTGCACAGTCTTTACTTAAGGCCTTTGACGCTGCCCTTTCCATTGAGCAGCAACTGACTGATTGCCGATATCGCCACGGAGCTCTCTATACGGCGCTCATCATGATTCCCGGTCCACTGCGTACTGTATTTTCGCGGAGAGGTATCACTACTTCTATCCTGCAGAACGTTCTGATTCCGGCTCCTTCCATTGTAACCAGACCAGTTCCTCCCGTCCACCGGCGCCGCCCGGGTCCGCGCCGGCGGCCGGAGTGTCCTGCCATCCAGGCGAATTGCACCGACCTGATGGAGATGGCAGAGAAAGGGGATATCAAGCCCGCCATTGGAAGGGATGATGAGATCAGACGTATCCTGCAAACCCTTTCGCTGTATACGAAGAGCAACCCGGTATTGGTCGGTGAGGCCGGTACGGGAAAGACGGCCATCGTGGAAGGCCTGGCCTGCAGGCTGCTTGACGGAGATGTCCCGGCCGGCCTGGAGAATCTTTATATCTTTCAGCTGGACCCCTCATCCATCAAGAATGAAGACCTCCTCCGCGAAATTATCCACGAGGCGAAGGAAAATCCCCAAGTGGTTCTCTTCATTGATGAGATTCATATGCTGATTGGGAAGAACTCCGGAGCGAACAACGCTTTCGCCAATCTGCTCAAACCGGAAATGGCCAGAGGCTCCATCAAAATTCTCGGTGCTACAACCTTTGATGAATACACACAGCATATCGAGAAGGATAAAGCTTTCGAGCGCCGGTTTCAGAAAATAATCGTCGATGAACCTTCCGCCGAGGCATGCATCACGATTCTGGAGGGCATCAAGTCACGCTTCGAACAGCATCACCATGTATCAATCTCACATCAGGCAATTGAATCGGCCGTGAAACTGAGCCGCCGCTTCATTCCGGACCATCGTCTTCCTGATAAAGCCATTGACCTGATTGATGTGGCAGCATCATCCGTCCGGATGGCGAGGACGAGTAGCTTGGTCACCGACCGGGATATCATGGCTGTAATCAGCGAGCGTACAGGCATACCCATGCAGAATTTAACCCAGGACGACATGGAACAGCTCCGTCATATCGAGGAGAGACTGCATGAATCGGTTATTGGTCAGGATAACGCCATACGGATTGTCGCCAACGCCATCCGCCGCAGCCGTATGGGACTGGGCGATGAATCTCGGCCCATCGGCTCCTTCCTGTTCCTGGGGACATCCGGTATCGGTAAGACGGAACTGTGTAAGGCGCTCGCCGAGCAGCTATTCCTGTCACGGGACGCGATGGTGAGAATTGACATGAGCGAGTATCAGCTGGAATACTCTGTCGCCCGTCTGTTCGGCGCTCCTCCCGGTTATGTCGGACATGACCGGGGCGGGCAACTGACGGAAGCCGTGCGACGCAAGCCGTATAGCCTTGTCCTGTTCGATGAAATGGAGAAAGCCCATCCGAGGGTCTTTGAGACATTGCTCCAAGTACTGGATGACGGACGGATGACGGACGGGCAGGGACGAACCGTGGATTTCAGGAATACGATTATCGTAATGACCTCCAATATGGGGCAGGATGTGATTGCCAGGAATCTTATCGGTCCCGATGTAACCGAACAAAAAGTCACGCAGACGACAAACGAGGTCATGGCCCTGCTGAAACGGCATGCCGCCCCTGAGTTTTGGGGACGCGTGGATCACGTCGTAATGTTTATGCCGCTCAATGCTTCCGAAGTGCTTCAGATTACAGACATGCAGCTTAAAGCCGCCAGGAAGCGTATGGAAGAACAGGGAATCTGCGTCCACTTCGAAGAAGGCATCGCCAAGTATATTGCCCGCCACGCCTTCGAGCCCCAGTACGGAGCCCGCTCCGTTAAAAAAATGGTCAGTCAGAGTATTGTGGATGTCATTGCGACCATGCTGGCCAACGGTCAGATCATGAAGGAACGGCCAGTCATCTGTTCTGTCCAGGATGAGTCAATAGTTATTCACAACCAATAAACCAGATTATGTCGCTTCCTTCCGGATTTGATCCCGAAACCGGGACACTGGGCCGCGTAGGTACTTCTATCCGGCGTGTCATTCCCGGAATGAACCCTGAAACAGGGACACTTGGGCGTATGGACAGTTCAGTCCGCCGTAGAAGCACTTATACATACAGCCGCTCGGGATGGGATGAGTTCAATGATGGCGTTGCAAGCATAGGGGAATGGATTCAAGGAACCGCTGCAGAAAAGATTGCGTTAGTGGCGGCAGTCCTTCCTGCCATTGCCGGTATCGTTTACCTCCTCATATGGGTCGTTAAGGTGTTCATCAATGACGGACTGTTCCTCGGCGTTCTGGCAATCGGGGGAGGTGTTATCGCAGTCGGCGCCGGCTACTATGTGATATGTCTTATTTACGGAATTGCATACATCGCTATCCTCCTCTTCGGCTTTATCTTTTACAACGCATATACGCTTCTGATTACGCTTGTCGTGGGTGCGGGTATTACAGTCGGTGTTATCGCAGGTCATCCCGCCCCGGCAAAAACAAGTACTAAAACCACATCATCCCCAACAACTACAGCCCCGGCCTATAAGGTATACCGCTGTACGGCGGACAAACTGAGAGTTAGGACCGCCCCTTCTTTGAATTCAGAGGTGATAGGATCCCTTTCCCGCGGGTCATCCGTTATGGTCGTCGGATTCGAAGGTGAATTCGCCCGTATCAAATGGAACGGCGGGACAGCTTATGTCAGCAAGAATTATCTTGCCCAGTGAGAATAGAATTCACCGTCTCCTGCCGGATACTATGATGAGGATTATGGCGATAAGGGCCGCCGCGACCAGAATGATACCCCAGATAGTGGACTGAGTCTTACGCTGATGACCCGGCACCGTCTGAGCCTCGTAGATTGTTGAGATATTTTTCTCGTATTCCGTGGGCTCATGCTCCTTATCAACCATTGCAAGCTGCCCGCTTTTGTTGTTTCCCGTAGAGATTCTTTCCCCGCGCGGGCCATGGATTAATTCCTTCATCCGCGCTATTTCGGCCCTGGAGATGAGTCGTTCATTGAAATAGCCGACCTGCCGGATGGTATAGTAGGCGGCATAATATCTGGTTTTATCATACTGCTCCTGCACCTCCAGCCAATTGCCATGCCTGTCCAGTTTGTTATACCAGTAGGCAATGACTGTTTCATCATCAAGATAACCAGCGAGATATGTTGTTACCCAAGAAGAATCCGGAAGAAAGGTCTTATCATTGGCGTAATGAATGGAGACGATAATGATACGTCCCGTCTCCTCATACACTGATCCGATATGACGTCCTTTCTCATCGAAAGAATACATATTAACCTTACCTTCAGACTCAGCGTCTATCCGCCTGTCTAAACGCTGACGGTTCTGCTCATCAATCGTGACCTGCCATTCTTCCTTTACTGCGCCATACTGATTAAGAATGACATAACCTCTATCATTGTACGAATAGTTATTCTCTACATACTTGTCTTTCTCCTGAATAATATTGCCATTCTTGTCAAACGTAACGGAGGACCCATCATCGGCATAAATAAGCTTCTCCACCGGCCCGGAAAGGTTCCGCAACTGAAGATTAGTATACTTATAACTGGGAGAATAACCTGATGACGGCTGGGAATAGGTAGTGTGTGCCGCCATACCCATAATGAATAATGAAAGCAAACAGTATCTCATTTTTGCCGGGCCGATTGTTGATTTGATATTACCTCTTAATTAAGTTGCTCCTTGGAGACAATGATTCTAGCAGGATTCCCAGCTACAGTTACTCCTGCTGGAACATCATCAAGTACCACTGCGCCACAACCAACCATAGCCCACTCGCCTATAGTAACGCCACACCTAATAACAGCACCTGCGCCAATAGATGCGCCATAACAGACACGTGTCTCTTCCATCTTCCAATCCCCAGAAATAACTTGTCGCCCGTCCTTCATTATGGATCTTGGATAACGATCGTTGACAAAACTGACATTCGTCCCTACGAACACCCCATCCTCAAGCGTCACTCCCTCGTAGATACTATTGTTGTTCTGAATCTTAACCTTATTGCCAATCTTAACGTTGTTGCCAATATGCACATTTCTGTGAATACGGCAATCATCGCCAATTTCAGCGCCATCGTCAATACGGCAACCTTCTTCTATCAATAAGTTACTGCCAAGTTTAACGTCTTTCCCAACATTATCTACGAGCCGATCCTGCATTCTAGTAAAAATAGCGTAGGACTCTGGAGTCAATAGATGCCCAATCAGTTCATTCCTATTTCGTAATGAGAAGAATTGCACTTTGGATATTTCCAAATAACCATCATTGGCAGCATCGTGCATCTCCTTTACTTGTTCTTGTGGAGTGGAGTCACCAAACAAATGAAGAACAGCCTGAGATATTAACTCAATCTCTAAACGCTCACTTTTAATAATACCCACTTCAAACAAACCATGATTGTATTTCTCAACTTTTGCCTGAGTTACACCAACTTCCTCCTTTAATGCACGGAACAATATATTATTGATGTCGATATGTACCGTCCCGTTTTCATCAACTATCAAATGACCATTATTATCTTTAGTCCCATCTAAAAGCAAACTAACTGTTTCATCATATGAGAAATGCCAGATGTCGCCAGAGGAAATATTTCCAGAACGTTTGGTCCACATCAGTGACGGTTTGCCATTGATGTAAGCAGCTAAGAAGCCACCCATGCCCAAAGAACACAAGAACGGCGCCAACGGCTGAATGTCTTGAGTTTTGTCAATTGCAAAAGGCTTATCATCAATAGAGCACAGTATGTGGTACATTTCTGTCATGCACTTGAACGTAAAGTAGTCTGAATAGTACAACTGCATATTCACGCAGTGCTCCTCAGAATTAGTGGTTCTGCTATCTGAAATGCTATATACGCCGAGCTCAGCACCATTAAACATAGTCTTACCAGCCTTAAGATCTTCGATAAAAGTGCATGCAACCATCGACTTGACAACTAGGACAAAAGCATCAAAATCAAACAGACTCATATCCGGCAGCACGATTGACCTGTATTTGTCAACATCTAAATACTCTTTCAGCCGTTCATGTATAATAGAGAGCTTATATTGATTATTGTGCTCAACTAAGAATGACTTAAACTGCTCCCATAGTTCATTCTTTTCAGGCTTAAGTTCATCAAGGTGGCGTTCAACCTCTTGAATTTTATCTTTTCTATAGAAGTTGAGTTCCTCTAGTGTCTCTCGATAAGCATCAGGAGCATCAAGAAACAAGCCCTTGCTGATGACGCACAAATCAAAATGTTTGTGATTGTAAAACTCATTAGTTCCTGTACCGCAAAGCTTTTTATAATTGCCAAATACCGTTAATTTACCCAATAATCGTTGCAGAGCAATGCGGATTAGGAATAGGCTTTGATCTTCAAACACCGTTTTACCGTGCTTTTCATTAATAAGGGCTGAAAGATCTTTTAGTCGCTTTTCATCAGTTATTGATTCTTGAGTATCATGCTGGAATACAGCAGTAGCTTCTGTATCCATCCACTGGATCTTCTCCACATATTCCTTGAGCCTCGATTTATTGATATCAATATCATCCTTCGGATAGAACAAAATAGTTTTCCTTTTCTTTACTGCATGTCCTAGTTCCTCTCTAATAATGAACTCCGAATCTTCCACTTCTTTTGTATATATGAGAAGGAAGAATTCTGATTTGTCTATCCCTTTATGAATGCGTTCTGTGTATTCTTTACCAACATCCTGATGCAACTCATTTAAGTCGAACCACGCGTTAATATCATGGTCTTTAAGTTCAGAGAATAAGCGAGAAACATATCCTGCATTTTCACGCTTATAGCTGATGAACACATCTTTACTCCCCTCGATAACAGGTAGTTCTACACCAGCGAAAACTTGAGTAACTTGCTTTTGTCCCATATTTAATTCCTTTTTACTAAATCATAACCCAACTTCATCACTAACTTAATGGCATTCATGGCTGTATCTCGGTCATACTGCTTTTCTCCTTCCGTCAACTCAGCGTAAGGAATTAAATCAGGATGCCGCTTTAGCATATCATCTCGCTCGGGACCATAAGTCCAGCCCTCTTTGATACGGCCGGCAGCCCACACTTCGTGCGTGTTTTCGGCAATAGCCTCACGGAGGCTTTCAAGCTCGGCTGGGAAGACAACGTCATCGACATTGATGGGGTTGGGTATGTAATTCTGTTTATCCATTGATAGCATATTTAATCTTTAAAATATCTGCTAAAAAGCATGATTGGCTTTATCTATCCTTATAATGAACGGGATTGCTTCAGAAAGGTATTTATCAAACGCAATGGTGTCCGGTAACTCACGGCGTTCAAGTTCCTCAACGCTACAAATATCCAAGTGAGCCCTATCAGGCCAATCTTTCTTTGTTTTCCGGAAATTCTTCCAGATCTTCGAGCCCTTTTCGTACCCATTTACGACATTCATTTCTTCCTCTGAAAGAGTTCTGAAACCGGTCATGAACTTTTCAAGGTTCCATCGGTTATGCTCTACTCTGGCAAGGATATCAATCTCTTCAGCAGTCAGAGGCTTGTTGGTAACCGTTTCTTCACTTAATCCTATGCCCCGAAGTTTCGCACCAATGCTGTTTGCGTTGAACATACTGGACATCTTATCATTAACGCCCTTTTTCCGCCAAATAGCATTGTAATCAGCATAGCGACGATAAAGAACTCTCTTCTCATCGTTTCCTAAAGGCCAGTCATAATAACCTTTATCGGAGCTATATCGTACAAACTTAGTATCACACTCATCCCAGCATTCAACCTCGAGACTTGGAATCTCCAAATCCTGTTCTGATTCACTATCCCATACCCTACACGAACCCTTCTTCGCCCCTTTGATTGCGTATGGAGAATCGTATACATAGGAAACCAAACGAGCACGGAAATCATCGTCAATTGACGCGTCATAGCCTTCTGCAAACATACCGAAGGGGTGAATGATTCTATATCGCAAATTCTGTTTTTCATCCGGGAGCAGATCCTTTCCTGAAAGATTATCAAGAATAGTCCCGCTTCTTCTCTGGAATGCGAGCACCTGAAGGCAGTTCGAAAACACAATTTCAGGAAGATACATTGCTGCCGCTATGGACTGGTGAGATTTAGGAAGACACACCGCAACAGTTACAATATGTTTAGGATCTACTGCCGCAGACTCAAGATGGCTCCTTACCGAATCACTCTCAATACGGCCTTTGATAAACTCCCATTCAATGTCATACCATCCTTTCTCATCCCCTTGCCAATTATATTCAGGGTTCAATTTCAATTGATCGAAGTCGTCACCTTCAATGAAATCCAAAAACCGAGACCTTGTTTCGTGCATCATTGAGGGGAGGCGTCCCTTAAAATAATCCATTTCGAGGTCTGCATTACTGTCAACAAACGTAATGCGGGTCCTTTTCCTACTAGAAGTAAGGCTATTAGAAACGAAGTTCGGGAAATGACATATATGTGCTGCCTGCAAAGCCATAGCAACACCCATCTTAGTCATACCAAGGATAATTAGATGAACCGTCTTTTCGGAATCCTTTGATATATATTTCCCTTCAGTACCCGGGATTGCATCTAGATATTTATACCCATTTGCCTCACCGCCAACAATCACCTTTCTAGCCCATAAGTCGTAGTAGTTGAACGGAAGGAAGTCCACATAATCCTTGTATTCCTGAGGAATATCGCAAAACTGAAAAGCCGCAAAAGTAGTCTGGTATTCAAACATCACATGACAACGCAACGGCTTACAATCGGGATAACGAGTTGAACGGACAACAGCTTGTACATCTTCCCCTTTCAATCGTTTACCGTCGTTTATAATAGGAATGTGGACGGTTTTGAGTCCATCTACATTTATGCATTCATCAACATGTTTTGATCCCGGTTTCGAATGAGCTTTCTTTAAATAGTCGCAAATTGCCTTTACACAATCCATATTGTTTGCATCCCGATAGGACTCGATGTCATCACTCTCCTTGCTATCCCCAATTATGAAAACTTCATCAGCCCTACCCAAGGAGAGTTTCGAGATGTCTGTCTTCGAAGTCCTGTCACCAAAAAAGAAAACAAAATCCTTCTGACTCACCCCATCCTGAAGGAAGGAGAACACCTCACGCCTAACTAGTTCCACATCTTGGGTAGTCACAATTAGGAATTTCTGCTTCTTAGAGCAGACCTTCTTCTTCTTCTCGTCATTCTCGCCCTCATCTCCCGTATTTGTTTTCTGCTCGATAATGGAATACAAGTAATCACTCACGCCGAAGATGACGATATGATTTCTCATCCTGTACCATGTCTCTCCTTTGAGATAGCGCTGGGCCTTGCGTTCCAGGCGGCTGGTTACTTTTGAAGTGAAAAATGCAACCAGTACAATACCCAGGCATGTAATGGCAAAGCCCCACCAATGAGCGCCGTCAAATAAGTTCTGACCGCCATTGGTAAAGAGCAAATATCCCGCGGCGTCCAAGACATTGTCAGGCGGGAACTTCCCCTCCATGTAGTCGGGGACGTTATTCCACTGGCTGGCACAGAATGCGCCATACCGGAAAAGAAGACTGACCGCCACAAGCAGGACCGCCACTACCGTCAGTACAATTACGCCTGAATAAGCCCATTTACCACCTTCTGCAAGGCGTCGATGATACCATAGTTTTTGCTGGTCCTTAACATAAGCCAGATACTCAACTGAACTTGAGCAAGCATTCTTTACCCTAGCCCAAAGGCATTTATTCTCTTTTTTTTCGTTCTCCATATCAAAGAAACTAGACAAATCAATTATTTGACTCTCAATATCATACTCGTACTTATCAAGTCCATTAAGAAATATCACCCTTTCTTAAAAGTCAGCAATAGCTAATACTGCGCATTCAATATCTTTGCCCAGACCGTGTGCCTGTCGACTGAGAAAATGGTAGTATCTGGCGCTGTATATATCCTCTTGTTCAGATGACCAGAACCACATTCTCTCATCAATTCCGCCAATCTTTTCCGCAACTATCGCTTTTTGTTTATCAATTAAGTGATAATCGTCTATTGTTGGCAGATACCACCCTTCTCCTTTCTTTGCGCACCATGCAAATGCCGGATACAGTATCTCCCAATCGTGGACTTCCTTGATTTTTACGAGATTCTCTTTGCCGTCATCGTAAATAGCCCCAGTATCTCGATGAATTAAATACTCACTTCTATTACACCATTGCTTGATGCCAATACCAACAGAAACCACTTTCCCATGTTTCCCTGAATCATCCAAATAAAAGACAATCCCTTTCTGGTTACCTATCACAATGGTATCACCAATGGAATATTCTCCACCATTTTGAATATTAGAATTCGTATCTGGGATGTTATCTTCACCGGTTAAACGGGACGACGGGACGGGTCTATCCAAAATCGCACAAATAGCCTTAAGAAGCGGTGGTAATTTGTCTGCATAGTGTGGATAGGCTTCAATCCAATGTGTATCGCTGAGAATAAAATCAAAAAAATCAGAATGAGTTGTTTCCTCGATACGGAAAGGAAGTACCGGTTTCCCAAAATTGATCGCTTGATTAACCTCCTTTTTTACCCAAGGAGATAACGAAGCTGTGTTTGAATATACCAACAGACACACTTTGCACTGAGAAATAGCTTTATTGATCTCCTCGGGGTATGAAGAAGATGGAGGGATACTATCTGGTGCCATCCAGCAAGATATCCTGTACTCTTCGAGATAATGCTTTACTCCATCAGCAACACTCTTTTGCTTACTAGAGTAGCTTATAAAAACCTCGCTATCCATAAACTATAGACGTTATCTGTTATTTCTGTTTCTTCTTCAATAATCATTAGGACTCGTTCGACCTCTATAATCTCAATAATCTCTTCAATCACCAGGAGAAAAAGGCTGCACTACTGCATGACAATCCGGACAGACTTTCATTTCCTGGCGTTTTGGATAAGTTTAAAGATGCAGTACCCCAGGAAAACGGGAGTGGCAAAAACGCCCACCACCATAGCCAGAATGGCCTTCAGGCCATAGTAAAAGACAATGGAATGGAGATCCAGCGAGATGAAGAAGTTACCGAAGAACATGTCTACAATACTCCAACCTCCGTAGATGCAGGTAAAGATGTAACCCATAATGTACGGACTGTCACCCAAGCCTTTACCAATAAAGCAGCCGATGAGAAACAATAACGCACAAACAATAAGCGGTTTGGAATAATTGATTACCGCGTTAGTTCCCCGCTTCTTGTTACAATCCGGACATATGGGCTTCTCAAATTTAGAGGCGCACTCACGGCACAGCCCTTTTCCGCAATCTGGGCATTGCGCAACGGCAGGTCTGTCCGGATGATAGAAACAGTTCATACAGTGTTATTCCGTGGTTGAGACACTAGTATAGACAAATATAATAAAAAATCTATCATTCTACCAGAAATATTTCCGTAAACAACAAAAATAGTGTAACTTAGCAGAGAAAGATAACTAACCGCATGTCGTATATTCCTAAACCACTGGATACATCAGGCACAGTTCTCCCCGCCGGATTGGAAGAACTCACCGAATCCCTGTCCAAAAATGTTCACGAAGTCTGGGCCGCCGGAAGAATGGCGGCGGGCTGGAAATACGGCCCCGTCAGGGACGAGCTCAAGAAGGAGCATCCCTGTCTAATCCCCTATGAGGAACTCACCGAAGAGGAGAAGAACTATGACCGCGCCACGGCATTATCGACCCTAAGGTTCGTATTATCAAAAGGATATAGTATAGAAAAACTGAGTAAAGCTATCTAAACACATCGTTTTTAGTTCAAATTTTGGGTTTGAGTTTATTTGGGGGATATGCGAATATTTGAGCGGACTCATAGAGGACACTATCGTCACCCCCATAGTTCATCAATGACCTTCTGAATCCTTTCAACCCATTCTGGGACTCCATTGAGAGCGCCAAGCGCAGAAGTGCTAACGATAGGTATACTGGATGGCAAACTCGTCATTTTTAGCTATAGCTTGACTTTATTACCTCCAGAGGATAGTTCGTAATGATATCATACAGCCGGATTTTACTCTTTCTGTCTTTTATCGCTAGATAACATCCCTTAGCATCATTGATGCCTCCGTATGTAATAGGCTCAGGGTAATAGAAATCCGGTGCAGGAACGTTTCCTGTTATGATACTATTCATTGCATTGACTTCCGAAGAATGACCAGAGGATGCTGCTCCCATAAATGCGACATTTAGACAGTCGGACACTTCTGGAAGATTATGGTAATCCTTGAGTGCAGCCTATAGTATTTCTAACCCAGTACGGTAATCCGGGTACGCAATAATCCATTGCCTTCTCTTTAGGTAGTAACTCATCTCCTGCGACATCATTGAGTCATCAAGAAGATATGGGAAAAGAGCTATCTTGCTGGAATGGGCTTGATCGATTTCATTCAAGATATCGTCTGAGGTACTCACATTTCTGGAATATAGGACTACCATTGCGGAACTCTTTGTTATTCCTTCCATAATTGCACAAGCATATGGAGTACTTGGAGTAATATCTAGATATCCATCCAATATGGGACACCATTTTTAATCAAAAAAATAATATACCTCTTTAGCAATTGAGAGATCCTTACTTGAATGACTGATAAAAACCGTTTTCATTCTATGAAATACATACAATCGTCTTACATGCATCTATATCGAAAGAATCCCAATAATATAGCTTCTTCGTCAAAACCTGCTTTGCCATCTCGTACTCCATCAACGTCTGAGTTATCCTACAGATGTCGCGATCTTCAATGATTGCGAGTGGAAGAAATACCCGATTCTATTAGCTGCCATAATAGATTAATCTAGAAAGTATTTCTTTCGCTCTTCCGTAGTCAATTGACGATTCTTGAATTGCTCACGATTCTTGTCTAAATAATATTGTAATGTAGGGAAACGCCATACTTTTACAGTATTATTAGAGCTAATAGTAATAATATAATTACCATCTGGTGTAAAGTCCATGTAATTTATCAACTCATCGCGGTTATTGAAAACTTGGATGCATTTCCCAGTTTGAACATCCCAGATACGTATTGTATTATCCTTGCCAGAGGAAG
>Ga0310690_10004293_pt1 | contig 20373 bp, 16 predicted proteins | sample AusTroGonzalo_MG_2_FD_207661 | JGI IMG/M metagenome (GOLD analysis project Ga0310690, IMG submission 207661) | Bovine rumen microbial communities from tropical cattle in Woodstock, Queensland, Australia - Gonzalo_04 (v2) (version 2) | ecosystem: Host-associated > Mammals > Digestive system >...
CTACCCACACCACTGCGCCGTTATGTTCGGCCATCAGGGTAAGTATCTCTGGGAGGTGCTCAAGTACATGGGTATCCCCGTTGACGAGATCGACTACAACTTCCCGAAGGGTAACTTCTACCCCACCGAGAACCCATTCGCTTAATAAGTCGAATCTATCATACAGCCCGCCTTTATCGACGAGGCGGGCTGTTTTTATTAATCTAACAAATCAATTAACTTAAAAAAATTTACGCTTATGAAACAAATTCTACGCTTTTCGTTAGTAGCCTTGATGGCTATGTTTGGTTATAACGTTAATGCACAGGAGGTCACGATTGACTTCTCTGGCAGTACGGATAACTGGGGTATTGGAACAACCAAGTTAATAGAAGAACAGTCTTTTACTTATAATAACCTCACCATTAAGTTGAAAGGAACCGAAGGAAATGGTTATCGTTGGTACGAGTCTGGTAACATTATCTTGGGCAAACAAGGGGCAACATTGACGCTTCCTGCTTTTTCTTTTGATGTTGAACGCATCGATGTAGTTGGTACTTCAGGCGCAAGTGCTTCCGTTAAGCAAAATATTTATGTTGCTGATGAAGCCGTAAGCACAGAGACTGCGGGTGCTCAGAATGTAACAAACGAGTATAAGATTGCTGAGGGTAAACAGGCAGCCGGAACTATTTACACTTTGAAAGTGAATAGTAATCATAACACTCAGATAACAAAGATTCTGATTTGGAAGAAGGGAACTGCTCCTAGTGGAGATCCTAGTACGCCTGATACCCCAACAGAGATTAATGTTGCAAAGGCACTTGAAATCATCAATGCTTTGGAGAATGGCAAGACGACGAGCGAAGAGTATCTGGTGAAAGGCTTTGTCGTTGGCACTCCCGATTTCCAGCGTAAGGCAGACGAAACTCTGTATGGTAATGTGAACTTCGACATTGCAGATGAGAAGGGCGGTGCAACCAAGTTGGCTGTCTTCCGTGCTAAGAATTTTGGCAATGTAAACTTCACAGAAGAAACCATCTCTTCGTTGAAGGAAGGTGATGAGGTTATCGTTCGTGGTAAACTTCAGAAGTATTTCAAGAATGATGTCGTTACTCCAGAAGTTACCAACTGTTATCTTTACTCTGTAAATGGTACAGGCATACAGGCTGTTAAGGCTGAGCAGGCTGATGGTGCTATCTACAACCTCGCAGGACAGCGTGTTGAGAAGGCTACGAAGGGTGTCTATATCCAGAACGGCAAGAAGTTTGTTGTGAAGTAATTCAGACGACTCCCCTACTCTATTCCGTCTTGCACAAGTGCAGGACGGAATTTTTTGTGTATTTTTTTGCCCCTTTCGGAAAAATAGTGTATCTTTGCAACTCGAATAACAAAAGTCAAAAGATGGCAAAGAAAGACGGTGAACTCACCCCGATGATGAAGCAATTCTTCGACTTGAAGGCGAAACATCCTGATGCGGTACTGCTGTTCAGGTGTGGCGACTTCTATGAGACCTACTGCGAGGATGCGGTGACGGCAGCAAAGATACTTGGTATTACGCTGACGCATCGTAACAATGGTTACAACAAGGGTGACGAGATGGCGGGCTTCCCCCATCACGCCCTCGATACCTATCTGCCGAAACTCGTCAGGGCTGGTAAGCGTGTGGCCATCTGCGACCAACTCGAAGACCCCAAACTCACGAAGAAACTCGTGAAGCGTGGCATTACGGAACTAGTGACGCCTGGTGTGGCCCTTTCCGACAATGTGCTGAACTATAAGGAGAACAATTTCCTGGCTGCTGTGCATTTCGGAAAGATTGCCTGTGGCGTGGCCTTCCTCGATATCTCTACAGGTGAGTTCCTGACAGGCGAGGGAACGGTTGACTATGTGGAGAAACTGCTGGCGAATTTCTCACCTAAGGAAGTGCTCTTTGAGCGAGGCAAGAAACAACAGTTTGAGCAGAAATTCGGCAATAAGTTCTTTACCTTCGAACTCGACGACTGGGTGTTTACAGACCAGACGGGACGCCAGAAGTTGCTGAAGCACTTCCACGTGAAGAATCTCAAGGGCTTTGGCGTGGATCACCTGCAGAACGGCGTCATCGCCAGCGGAGCCATCCTGCAATACCTCGAACAGACACAGCACACCCAGATAGGACATATCACCTCTATCTCGCGTATCGAGGAAGATAAGTACGTGCGACTGGATAAGTTCACTATTCGCAGTCTGGAACTGATTCATCCGATGCAGGATGACGGTAAGTCGCTGCTCGATGTAATCGACAAGACGGTGAGTCCGATGGGAGGTCGATTGCTGCGTCGCTGGGTGGTGTTCCCGTTGAAGGATGAGAAGCCCATCAACGAGCGCTTGGACATTGTGGAGTATTACTATCGCGAACCTGATTTCCGTCAGTGCATCGATGAGCAGATCCATCGTATCGGCGACTTGGAGCGCATCATCTCGAAGGTGGCTGTGGGGCGCGTGTCGCCTCGCGAGGTTGTGCAGTTGAAGATAGCCCTGCAGGCTATCCACCCCATCAAGGCGGCCTGTCTCAGTGCTGAGAACGAAGCCTTAAAGCGAGTAGGGGAACAATTGAATCTCTGCGAGTCGTTAAGAGACAGAATCGAAAGGGAGATACAGAACGATCCCCCACAGTTGGTTGCCAAGGGTGGCGTGATCCGCGATGGCGTGAATGCTGAACTCGATGAGTTGCGAAGCATCGCCTATAGTGGTAAGGACTATCTGCTGAAGATTCAGGAGCGTGAAGCCGAACAGACGGGCATTAGTTCGCTGAAAATCGGTTATAATAATGTGTTTGGTTATTATCTCGAAGTACGCAATACTTATAAGGACCAGGTGCCACAGGAGTGGGTACGCAAGCAGACGCTGGCTCAGGCAGAGCGTTATATCACACAGGAACTGAAAGAATACGAAGAAAAGATCCTGGGTGCTGAGGATAAGATCCTTTCGTTGGAGGCCAAACTATTTAATGATCTGATTCTGGGTATGCAGGCGTTTATCCCGCAAATACAGATCAATGCGAATATCATCGCCCATCTCGACTGTCTGTTGGGTTTTGCAAAGGCGGCTGAGGAGAATATGTATGTGAGACCCGTGATCGATTCTACGGAGGTCATTGATATCAAGCAGGGCCGTCATCCTGTGATTGAAAAGGAACTGCCCTTGGGTGAACGCTATGTGCCCAATGATATCCTGCTTGATAATGAGCACCAGCAGATCATCATCATTACGGGTCCGAATATGGCCGGTAAATCGGCACTGCTGCGTCAGACGGCACTGATAGTATTACTCGCCCAGATAGGTTGTTTCGTGCCCGCAGAGGCCGCGAGAATCGGTCTGGTGGACAAGATTTTCACAAGGGTAGGGGCTTCGGATAATATCTCCCTCGGAGAATCCACGTTTATGGTGGAGATGACAGAGGCTTCGAACATCCTGAATAATGTCAGCAGTCGTTCACTGGTGCTCTTCGATGAGTTAGGTCGTGGCACCTCTACCTATGATGGTATCAGCATCGCTTGGGCCATCGTGGAGTATCTGCATGAGAATGCCAAAGGTCATCCGCGAACCCTCTTCGCTACCCACTATCACGAACTCAACGAGATGGAGAAGAACTTCTCGCGCATCAAGAACTATAATGTCTCTGTGAAGGAGGTTGATGGCAAAGTGATCTTCCTACGCAAACTGGAACGGGGTGGGAGTGAGCACTCGTTTGGTATCCATGTGGCAGAGATTGCAGGTATGCCTCGCAGCATCGTAAAGCGCGCCAACGTGATTCTGAAGCAGTTGGAGGCTGAGAATGCGCAGGTAGGCGCTGTTGGTAAGCCCACAGCAGAGATTGCCGCTTCTCGCGAAGGTATGCAACTCTCGTTCTTCCAACTCGACGATCCCATCCTCTGTCAGGTACGTGATGAAATCCTTGGTCTCGACGTCAACAACCTCACTCCCCTCGAAGCCCTCAACAAACTCAACGACATCAAGAAGATCGTCTCAGGTAAATAAGTTGTGCTTATTTGTTGGGATCAACAAAAGTGATTCGTTGGTTTATTTTCGTTCTTACGCTCTCCCCATTGACCTTGCCAGGCGCCCATTTTGGCATCTTGCGGATGACACGTGCACCCTCCTTGGCAAACAGCAAGGCGAATTGCTTTTTCAATTCTTTCTGCTTGGATTCTGTCTCCTGAGAAAACTTGGTCGTGTTGAAGCGATCAATCTTGCAGTCGTTGGCGGAAATATCAGACAAGGAGCCATCTTTCTCAACAAAGAACGTCATGATGACGCTACCCTCAACGCCATAATCAGCGGCTGCATCGGGGTATTGCAAGTTCTTGTCGAGGTACTTTGTCAGCGCCTTTTGGCCACCAGGAAACGTCGCAATGGTCTTGTGGCTTGAGATAATCGTTGCAGAATCGTTTTTCTCGATGCTGATTGTGTTTTGTGCTACTGCACCCATCGTCAGGGTTGCAAGTGTGATGGATAAAAATGCTCTTTTCATTATGGAATATATACTTTTTTGGCTCTTATCATGCAATAAACGCCAAGTATGATAAACGGAATGCTGAGGATTTGTCCCATATCGAGTGGGAGAGAGGCTTCGAAGGCCTCCTGAATCTCCTTCGTGTATTCGATAAAGAAGCGGAAGGTGAAGATATACGCCAGACAGAATCCGAAATACCAGCCTGTGCCGATCTTCTCAGGCATCTTCTTGTGCAAGAACCACATGATAAAGAAGAGTAGGGCATAGGCGATGGCCTCGTAGAGTTGTCCTGGATGGCGAGGCATGCTATCTACCTTCTCGAAGATAAAGGCCCAGGGCACGTCTGTGATCTTACCGATAATCTCGGAGTTCATCAGGTTACCCAAACGGATGAAACAGGCAGTGGTACCTGTAGCAATAGCGATGTTGTCGAGAACCGTCCAGATGCTGAGTTTCGTCTTGCGGACATAGAGCCAGAGGGCTATCATCAAACCCAATGTGCCACCATGCGAGGCGAGACCAGCATAGCCCGTGAGTTTCCAGCCGCCATCGGCCATGAAATGAATGGGCAGAATCATCTCCACGATACCTTTCCACGAAGTGAGGAAGTCCTGTGGCTGGTAGAAGAGACAATGCCCCAAGCGGGCACCGATCAGGATGCCAAAGAAACAGTAGATGAAAAGAGGATCGAAGTATTCATCCTTGATCTTCTGCTCTTTATAGAGCCGCTTCACCACAAGGTAGGCTAATGCGAGTCCGATGATCCACATCAGTCCATACCAGCGCACTGTTATCGGCCCTAAATGAAAGGCCTCCAAGTCCGGATTCCAGACGATAAAACTCAACAGGTTCATCATAATTTATACATTGAAACGGAAATGCATGATATCACCGTCCTGAACGATGTAGTCCTTACCTTCAACGGCCAGTTTTCCAGCTTCGCGGACAGCAGCCTCTGAGCCATACTGGATATAGTCGTCGTACTTGATGACCTCAGCACGGATAAAGCCCTTTTCAAAGTCGGTATGGATGACACCAGCACACTGAGGCGCCTTCCAGCCTTTTTTATAGGTCCACGCCTTGACTTCCATTTCACCAGCAGTGATGAAGGTTTCAAGGTTCAGCAGGGCGTAGGCTTTCTTAATCAGACGGTTCACGCCACTCTCTTCGAGACCCAGTTCTTCAAGGAACATCTGCTTGTCCTCGTAGGATTCGAGTTCTGCGATATCCTCTTCTGTCTTGGCAGCGATAATCATCGTCTCTGCACCTTCTTCCTTTGCCAGCGCTTCTACTTTCTTCGTGAAGTCATTACCGTTTTTGGCATCAGTCTCACCCACGTTGCAGACATAGAGCACAGGCTTCGATGTCAACAGGAAGAGATTGCGGGCGCAATCCTGCTCGTCCTTGCTCTCGAACTCCACAATACGGGCGTTCTTACCCTGTTCCAGCACCTCTTTGTAAGCCTTCAGCACCGTTACTTCAATCTTCGCATCCTTATTGCCGGCAGCAGCGGCTTTCTCCGTCTTGGCTAAGCGGCTCTCGATGGTCTCAAGGTCTTTCAACTGGAGTTCTGTATCGATGATTTCCTTGTCGCGGATGGGGTCGATGGTGCCATCCACATGGGTGATATTCTCATCCTCGAAACAACGCAGGACGTGAATAATCGCATCCGTCTCGCGGATATTTCCAAGGAACTTATTACCTAATCCCTCACCCTTCGAGGCCCCCTTCACAAGACCTGCGATATCCACGATTTCACAGGTGGCGGGCACGATACGTCCAGGATGAACGAGTTCTGCAAGTTTCGTCAGACGCTCATCGGGCACGGTGATCACGCCTACGTTGGGTTCTATCGTACAAAAGGGAAAATTTGCTGCCTGCGCCTTCGCACTCGACAAGCAATTAAACAAAGTGGACTTACCCACATTCGGGAGTCCCACAATACCACATTTTAATGCCATTTTCTTCTATAAACGTTTATTTCGTGTGCAAAGGTACGATTAAGTGAGCAAAAATCCAAATATATTGCAACTTTTTGTAACTTTGTAACGTCAAACAGACAAAGTGAAACCAAAAAAAGAAAAGGAATATGAAGACTTATTTATTATTATCGTTGGCAGCCGTGATGCTCTCTGTATCAGGATGTAGGGTGAATCTTGGTGATAGCGTAGAGATTATTGATCCCAGTGAGAACATCGTCAAGGCCAAGTATCCTCAGGCGTCTTTTGACAAGGTGGATAATCATGTGGTGGGCACGATTCAGTTGGTTCAGAGTGACAAGAGCCGTGTGACACTCTCTGCGCCTGAGAATTATATCGACTTCTTTGAGTTCGAGAACAAAGATGGCAAACTCGATATCAAATTCGCAAAGACTGGCCTCAATCTCCATACGGAAAATGTGACCATTATCGTCTATACGCCAAATCTCCGTGAGGTGACTAACTCGGGTGCTGCTGACATCCATCTCGATAGTCTGACAACCGATGAATTGGTGGTTAGGAATTCTGGCGTAGGCTCGTTCGAGTTGAATCGTGTGAATGCCAAGAAGATCGATGTGTCGTGCAGTGGTGTGGGTAGCATCAATATCGATGGTCAGACGGATGAGGCCGAATACAGTTGTTCTGGCGTAGGCAGCATCAAGGCCAGAGATATGGAGGCCCGTGAGGTGAATGCCCATGTGAGTGGAGTAGGGGGTATCGATTGCTACGCCTCCGACTATATCAAAGGCAACGTATCAGGTGTTGGAGGCCTCAATTATGCGGGCCATCCAGCCAAGACAGACCTCCATCATAATATGACGGGCGGCATCAATGAAATAGATTAGAAAAAAGGTCAGGCGTTAAAACCTGACCTTTATTATTTAGTGGGCTTCGAGCCAGTTTTGGCCGAAGCCGCTGTCGGCTACGAGAGGCACACTTAAGGGGAAGGCTTTCTGCATCTCTTCAAGCACGATGCGCTCCACCTTTTCTTTCTCTTCCGGATAGACGCTGAAGTTGAGTTCGTCGTGCACCTGAAGGATCATCTTGCTCTTGATACCCTCGGCCTTGAAGCGCTGGAAAATATGGATCATCGCTACTTTGATGATATCGGCAGCAGTACCCTGAATTGGGGCATTGATGGCATTTCGCTCAGCAAATCCACGCACAGTGGCGTTGTGAGAGTTGATATCGGGCAGGTAACGGCGACGTCCGAAGAGGGTCGTAACATAGCCTTTCTGACGGGCAATCTCCTTGGATTTTTCCATGTAGTCGTGCACCTGTGGGAAGGTGGCGAAATAACCATCAATGAGCATCTTGGCCTCGTCGCGAGGGATATCCAGACGCTCTGCCAAACCAAAGACCGTGATACCATAGATGATACCGAAGTTGGCTCGCTTCGATTTCGTGCGCTCATCGCGGGTGACCTCTTCAATGGGTTTCTTGTAGATATTGGCTGCTGTGGCTGCATGCAGATCCTTGCCTTCACGGAACACCTCCACCATGTTTGCATCCTGCGACAGGTGCGCCATCACACGCAATTCTATCTGACTATAGTCTGCTGAAAAGAACAGACAACCTGGTTCTGGGATAAACGCCTTGCGGATCTCCTTGCCTTCCTCGCCTCGAATGGGGATGTTCTGGAGATTGGGATCACTACTTGAAAGGCGACCTGTGGCGGTGATGGTCTGATTGAATGAGGTGTGGATATGGCCCGTACGAGAATTGATCAGTTTGGGCAAGGCATCGATATACGTACCGATGAGTTTCTTTAATCCTCTGTGTTCCAAGATGTCTGCCACAATCTCGTGCTTGTTGCGTAATTGCTGGAGCACTTCTTCTGAGGTGACATACTGACCCGTCTTGGTTTTCTTGGCCTTCTCTACAATCTTCAGTTTGTCAAACAGTATCTCGCCCACCTGTTTGGGAGAGGCGATATTGAACTGTCCGCCTGCGAGTTCGTAGATCCTGGCCTCTAACTCGATGATTCGGCTCGTCAAAACACTTGACGTTTCTTTCAATGATTCCGTATCCAGACAGACACCGTTCATCTCCATCTCTGCCAGCACAGGCATCAGTGGCATCTCAATCTCATAGAACAACTTCTCGCAATCGAACTTCTTCAATTCCGGTTCCAGTTTGTTCTTCAGTCGCAGCGTGATGTCAGCATCCTCAGCCGCATACTCATAGACCTGAGCGGGTGGGAGGTCGCGCATCGATTTCTGGGTCTTTCCCTTCGGACCAATGAGTTCGTCAATATGGATGGTCTGATAGTTCAGGTAGATTTCGGCCATATAATCCATGTTGTGATGCAACTCGGGTTGGATGAGATAGTGGGCAATCATCGTGTCCCACATCGGACCTGCCAGATGGATGTCATAGTTGCGAAGCACCTCGAGGTCGTACTTCAGATTTTGTCCGATTTTCAAGATTTGCTCGTTTTCGTAGACCGGTTTAAAGATATTAACAATTCGCAACGCTTCTTCACGTTTGGCAGGAATCGGCACATAAAAGGCCTCAAATTCCTTCACGGCGAAACTCAAACCCACCAATTCTGCATCAATCGGAGAGGTGGAAGTGGTTTCTGTATCTAGACTGAGAATTTTGTTTGTCAAGAAATAATCACAAAGTTTCCGCAAATCTTCCTCATTTTCAACGAGTTTGTATTCGTGCTTCACCGTTTTTAGGCTCTCAAAACTCGAATTTTCGCTCAGATTCGCACCTTCGGCAGGAAATTCTGCAAAGAGATCGAGTTGCGCGTTAACGGGAATTTGCGGTTTTTGGCTTTTTTTAAGAACTCGGTCTGCGAACGACTTCATCTCCAGTTCAGACAGCAGACGACCCAGTTCGTTCTCATCCGGGTCGACGAGTTTCAAATTTTCCATATCGAGTTCGATAGGAACATCGGTCTTGATGGTGGCGAGGAAGTAACTCATCTTAATATCGTCGACATGTTCCTCCACTTTTTCGCGAAGTTTACCTTTGATCTCCGACGAACGTGCCAACAGTCCATCGATCGATCCGAAATCGTTGATGAGTTTCACGGCCGTCTTCTCACCCACACCAGGACAACCAGGGAAATTATCCGCTGAGTCACCCATGAGTGCCAAGAGGTCGATCACTGATTCGGTCGATGGAATGCCATATTTCTCGCAGACTTCCTTGGGGCCCATGGTCTCGTAACCACCACCATGACGAGGTCGGAAGATAAAAATATGGTCGTTCACCAACTGTCCATAGTCTTTATCTGGTGTCAGCATATAGGTCTCTATGCCGTTGGAACCGGCCTTTTTTGCCAAAGTGCCGATAACATCATCTGCCTCATAGCCATCCACTTGCAGGATAGGGATGCGGTAAGCCTTGAGCAGATCTTTGATGATAGGCACAGCCTTTCGGATGTCCTCAGGTGTCTCTTCTCGCTGGGCTTTATATGCAGGAAAAGCCTCGCTGCGGAAGGTGGGTCCATGAGGGTCGAAGGCCACACCGATATGGGTGGGTTTCTCCTTGGTAAGCACCTCGTTGAGGGTGTTGAGGAAGCCCATGATGGCACTCGTATTCAGCCCTTTCGAATTGATTCGCGGGTTTTTGATGAACGCATAATAACTACGATAAATGAGTGCATACGCGTCTAAAAGGAACAATTTCTGCATAACTTTCTTAATTTTCGCCGTAAAATTACTTAAAATTCTTCGAATTCCAACGATTTTTACTATTTTTGTATCGAAATTCTGTGTGAGATGGTTTATTTGTCAATCATACGAAAGCCCATTGAGGGCGAGATGAACAACTTCGTGAGGTTGTTCAATGAGAGTTTGTCGCATGGGGAAGGCTTATTGGAGCAGGTGCTTTCGCATATCCGTCAGCGGGGAGGAAAGCGCATGCGTCCTATGCTGATTCTGCTTGCTGCAAAGAATTATGGCGAGGTATCGGATGTGACGCAGAATGCGGCCCTCGGTCTGGAACTGCTTCATACGGCCAGTCTCGTTCACGATGATGTGGTGGATGAGAGTAGCGAAAGGCGTGGTCAGCCCTCTGTGAATGCCTCCTATAATAATAAGGTGGCTGTGCTTGTGGGTGATTATATCCTTTCAACAGCCCTGCTCCGTGTAGCGTTGTCGAATAATCAGAGAATCGTACAGCATCTTGCTGAACTCGGACGCACCTTAGCAGCAGGAGAGATTCTACAGTTGTCGAACATCTCGAATCAGGAGATTTCAGAAGATGTTTATTATCAGGTGATTGATAAGAAGACCGCCGTGCTGTTCGAGTCGTGTGCAACGCTTGGTGCCATCTCAGTTGGTGTTTCAGATGCGGAGATTGAAAAGGCTAAAAAATTCGGACATAACATCGGTATGATCTTCCAGATTCGCGATGACATCTTCGATTATTATGACTCGAAGGAAATAGGCAAGCCTACGGGCAATGATATGACGGAAGGTAAGTTGACGCTGCCTGTGATCTATGCCCTGAACCATACGGATATGCCTGCTATGCAGACGCTGGCCAAGAAGGTGAAGGCTGGCACGATCAATCCCGATGAAATCGCTGTGTTAGTGGAGTTTACCAAGCAGAACGGCGGTATAGAATATGCCCAGCGTAAGATGGAGGAGTTTGCCAAAGAGGCTCAGAAATATATCGATGAAAGCGTAAGACCTGAACTGAAAGACGCTTTCTCGGCCTATCTCGAATACGTTATCCAACGCACAAAATAAAGAAAGCCCTCGCTACTGCGGGGGCTTTCTTTATGGTGTTCTTGTTTTGACTTAGAAGAACTTTGTTTCTACACCTGTCAATTCGCTGAGCAACAGGTTTGCCAAGCGACTGGTTCCCAAACGGAAGAGTTCGTTGGTGAGCCATTTTTCGCCCAGAACCTCTTTCACGATGGTGTAGTAGATCAATGCATCCATCACGGAATTAATGCCACCAGCGGGCTTAAAACCAACCATGATGCCTGTTTCGTCGTAGTACTCCTTGATGGCCTGGCACATCACGTAGGCTGCCTCTGGTGTAGCACTGATTTTCTCCTTGCCAGTAGAGGTCTTGATATAGTCTGCTCCTGAATACATCGACAGCAGCGAGGCTTTCTTGATATTGGCGCAAGAGCCTAAGTCGCCTGTTTCCAGAATGACCTTCATGGGCACCTCGCCGCAGGTCTCCTTCTGTTGCTGTATTTCGTCACAGACAGTCTCATAGTCGCCGCTCAGAAATTCGCCCACATGCATCACGATATCCACGTTTTCGGCACCGTCGCGGATGGCTAAGCCTGTTTCTACGGTCTTCACTTCAATCAGTGCTTGAGAGGATGGGAATGCGCCGCTCACACAGGTTGGTATAACACCCTCTACCTCAAGCGATTCGCTCACCAGTTTGGTGAATCTTGGGTAGGTGACGACGGTAGCCACATGGGGCATCTGTGGGTATTCGTTGGCGAACTTATTCACCTTTTCTACTAACTGTAGCACACTTTCTGCTGAGTCTTGGGTGGTCAGCGTGGTGAGTTCGATACTGCCGAACATGAAACGTTTTACTTCCGGGGTATCGTTCTCGTGTACTTTCTCGGCAATGATTTTCTTCACTGCTTCCTTCACTTCCTCGTCTGAAACCTCGAGGTTGTACTTACTCAGAGCCTCTTCAATCTGGCTCTTCTGGGGCATCTCGTGATGATGCTCGTGATTGTGATTTTCTGCCATAATCGTAACCGTTTTATGCTAATAGTTTTTTATTATGTATATGTCTTAATGAATCCCGTTGGGTCTTCTTTTCGATGGACTTTTCCAACTCGGAAGTGAGGTCGACACCCGTCTGATTGGCCAGACAGAGCAGCACCCAAAGAATGTCTGCCATTTCTTCGCCGAGTGCCTGCTTACCGTTATCTTCGCTACGTGGATCCCCGGCCTTCCACGACTGGTCGCCGTATCTGCGGGCCATGATACGGGCTAGTTCGCCTACTTCCTCTGTCAGAACCGTCATATTCGTCAGTTCCGAGAAGTAGCGCACGCCGTATTCCTTGATCCAGCGGTCTACCAATTCCTGTGCTTCCTTAATCGTCATCGTTTGAGTAACATTCGAATGATAAGATAGGCTATGGCGAAAAGTATACAAAATATATACCGCTTATTATCGCGCTCGTATTCATTCCAATGGAAAGCTTTGTAAAGGATGACGGAGAATATTAATACCAATCCGAGTCCGCAGGCCCACAGCCCGAAATTTGCAGCACTTTCATGACCGAATTGAATGCAGATAACAGAACAGATGATACCGATAGCTGTCAGAATCACGCCTGATACTTCTATTTCTCTTAGATATTTTTTCATTTTATTCTTTGTTTTTAGTATCCATGCAGATGGTCACAGGACCGTCGTTGAGAAGTTCCACCTTCATGTCTGCGCCGAATTCACCCGTGCCGACGGGCTTGCCAATGGCCTCCGAAAGCTGGTTGCAGAAGGCTTCATAGAGTGGGATAGAGTGCTCGTGAGAGCCGGCTCGGAACCAACTCGGGCGATTTCCTTTCTTGTAACTCGCGTAGAGCGTGAACTGGCTCACGACCAATGCCTCGCCGTTTACGTCCAGAATCGAGCGATTCATCACGTCGTTCTCGTCGCCAAACACGCGCAGGTTGGCTATCTTCTTCACCAGCCAGTCAACATCCTCTATCGAGTCCTCATCGCAGACGCCCAACAGGATGAGGAAACCCTGCTGGATACGGCTCTTGACCGTTCCTTCGATGGTGACGCTGGCGTGACTGACGCGCTGGATGACTGCTCTCATGCTTTCTATTTTTGGGCAAAGATACTATATAATTTTGAAATCACCAAATTTTCGGCTTCAATGTTCCACCTGCTACATCTTATATTTTTATTGATGACACTTTCTTTGTTATGAATCTGTTAAAATATATCCCATTCTTTGCTTTTTGACCGAAAATCAATGGATATGGCGTGTCACTTAGTAACTCTTGCGCCCTAATTATCGCGCAAATTTTACCTAACCAGGTAACAAATCTGTGTGTTCCGAGTGCGCGGAAAATGTTCTTTAAAATCCTATTGTATGTCAAATAAATTCATACACAATTGCTCTTCGTTCCGCCCGTCAACTGCTACAGCGCTACAGTGCTACAGTCCAAAATCACGCCATACACAAACTCCGAATTATTATTTATATTTATATATATTATATATAATATATATAAATATAAAATTTCATCAAGTCCTGTGTTGATTGAAATTTTAACTGTAGCACTGTAGCACTGTAGCGCAACTATGAGTGGAAATAATCGTAGACGATCTGGGCTTTGGAGAGGCCGATGAGGTTGCTGAGCGTTTCGAGATTGGCCTCACGTATCTTCTTAACCGATTTAAGGCCATTTAGAAGCCCGTCACGCGTTTTGGGGCCGATGCCCTTGATGTTGTCCAACTCCGACTGCAAAGCGCGCTTAGAACGCTTATTTCGATGGAATTCGATGGCAAAGCGATGCACCTCGTCCTGAATCCGGGTGAGAACGTGGAATAGTTCGCTGTCAACCTTCAGCGCCACATGGATGGGCGGGAAGCCGTAGAGCAGTTCGTTCGTGCGATGGCGATCGTCTTTTGCGAGGCCTGCAATGGGGATATCGAGGTTCAATTCGTCTTGAATCACCTGGCGTATAACTTCCATCTGCCCCTTACCACCATCGGCGATAATGAGGTCGGGTAGGGGCTGTTCTTCATCGAGCATCCTACGATAGCGACGCCCCACAACCTCCTTCATCGAGGCGTAGTCGTCTGGGCCTTCTACCGTCTTGATATTGAAGCGTTTATAGTCTTTCTTGCTGGGTTTCATGGCCTTGAAAACAACGCATGAGGCGACGGCATCTGTGCCCGAGATGTTCGAGTTGTCGAAGCACTCGATGTGGTAGGGTAGTTTGGGCAGATGGAGTTTGTCCTGAAGTTCCTTCATCAGGCGCGTCTGTTTCTGCTCAGGATTCAGTTTTTCGGCCTGTTTCAGACGGTCGAATTTATACTGTCTGCCGTTCATGATCGACAGGTCGAGCAGCGTTTTCTTGTCGCCTCTTTGCGGAATTGTGAAGGTAACGCCCTCCATTTGGATGTCTACGGCCTCAGGTACGATAATCTCCTTGGCATCGCTCTTGAAACGCTGTCTCAGTTCGATGATGCCCAACTGTAATAATTCTTCGTCCGTCTCGTTCAGTTTTTTCTTGTATTCGATGGTAAAACTCTGGTTGATACTGCCGTTAGAGACGTGGATATAATTGATGAAAGCCATCTTTTCGTCGGAGGTAATCGAGAAGACATCCACGTTGTTGATGGTGTGGCTGACCACCTCGCTCTTGCTGACAAAACCATCGAGTGCAATGTATTTCCGCTTCACTTCCTCTGCCTCTTCGAATCGCAGGTCTTCTGACAGTTTGAGCATCTCTTCCTTGAGGTCGCGAAGCACTTGGCGGGTGTTGCCTTTCAGGATTTCGCGCGCCTGACTGATGTTCTTTTGATATGCCTCGTAAGTCTGCTTGCCAACGCAGGGACCCATGCATTTTTTGATGTGATAATCCAGGCAGACCTTGTATTTCCCCGCTTCGATGCCCTCCTTTGTTATCGGCTGACGACAGGTGCGCGGGTGATATAATTCTTTAATTAGATCCAACACGGCATACATCGCACCAACGTGAGAGTAGGGCCCGTAATACGTTCCCCACTTCTTGTTGATGGTTCGTGTCTTGAAAATACGTGGGAAGAACTCGTTGGTGATGCAGATGGAAGGGTAGGTCTTACCATCTTTCAACAGCACATTGTAGCGGGGATTGTATTTCTTGATGAGCGAGTTCTCCAGCAGCAAGGCGTCCTCCTCGGTATTCACCACCGTATAACTGATGTCGTGGATCTTGCTGACGAGAACCTTGGTCTTGAAACGATCCACCTCTGTGTGGAAATAGGATGAGACCCTCGATTTGAGGTTCTTTGCCTTTCCAACATAGATGATGGTCTTCGTATCGTCATAGAACTGGTAACTGCCAGGCTTCTCTGGAAGTCTGCTCACGATACCTTTCAGATACGCAAGTCGCTTCTCGTTTTCTTCCCTTGTCATTGTATGCTTTGTTGTTTGTTAATCTTCGGGATGCCCTTTATCTATAGGGGTTCCATGCAATCGTGTTTCACGTGGAACATGCGAGCGGGCATCCTGAAGACCAACAGTCTTTCCTTCTTAGATGGTGAGAAGGGTTGTGAGTTCTAAGCCCTCAAACTCGTCGCGTCCGTGCAACCCTTCGTCCGTGATTTCAATGATGAAGTTGATGTAAACCTTCTTAGGATTGAAGTGCTTAACCAGTTTGTAGGCAGCCTTGGCGGTGCCACCAGTAGCCAACAGATCGTCATGGATCAGTACCACGTCGTTTTCATCGATAGAGTCGATGTGCATCTCGATGGTGTCTACGCCGTATTCCTTGGAGTAGTATTCCTTGATGACCGTAGCAGGCAACTTGCCCGGTTTGCGTGCCATCACGAAACCACAACCTAAACGACCTGCAAGTGCCGCACCCATCACGAAACCGCGACTCTCGATGCCAACGATCTTCGTAATGCCCTTGTCTTTGTAGATAGCCTCTAACTCGTCGAGCATGATCTTCAAGCATTCGGCATCTTTGTAGAGGGTTGTCACGTCTCTGAAGTTGATGCCCTTCTTCGGGAAGTCGGGGATGCAGCGCAAATTGTCAAGCAATACTTTGTTGTTCATAATCAGTAAGTTATAATTGTTAAACGTTTAATTTGTTTCACGTGGAACATTGACGTGTCACCGTCTCTTTCACCTTCCCATCAATACCAGCATCACATTGATGTCGCTGGGTGATACGCCTGGTATTCGACTGGCTTGTGCCAATGTCTCGGGTTGTATCTTCATTAGTTTCTGACGGCACTCGGTGGAGAGACCTTGCAATTCTTCGTAGTTGAAATGGCCCTTGATCTTGATGTTCTCCAATCGGTGCATTTTCTCTGCTACGATTCTTTCTCTTTCGATGTATCCTTTATATTTCATCCGAATCTCTGCAGCCTCTGCAATCTCTTCCTTACGATTAATCGGACGATTTAATACCTCTTTTAATTGAGGGATAATTTCAGAGAGATTCGTGAGATTGAGTTGCGGACGGTTCACCAAGTCAACCAACTTACATCCGAACTGGAGTGGGGAAGTGCCGAGGGCTTCAAGTGCGGAATTAATCAACTTCGGTTTTATCGCGAATCCCTGACAGAAATTCTCGATTTCTTCGATGGCTTGTTTCTTCTCCATCCACCAGTCGTAGCGGTCTCTTTTTGCCAGACCTAACGCATAGGCCTTCTCTGTCAGACGTGCATCGGCATCGTCCTGTCTTAGCAGGATACGATATTCAGCCCTTGAGGTAAACATTCGGTAGGGCTCATCTACGCCCTTTGTCACGAGGTCATCGATCAGCACGCCGATATAGGCCTCGTCGCGATGGAGCACGAATGTCTTGTTAGTTGCTGCGTCACAGCAGCCTGCCACCCCAGCCTTCAGCGCTGCATTGATACCAGCGATGGTGCCTTGGCCGCCAGCCTCTTCATAACCCGTTGTACCATTCACCTGACCAGCCATGAACAGGTTTTCGATAATCTTCGATTCCAACGAATGGGAAAGTTGTGTGGGATCGAAGAAATCGTATTCTATCGCATAACCTGGTCGATACACCTTAATATCTCTAAAGGCTGGCATCTTCTTGAGCGCCTCAATCTGTACATCCATTGGCAACGAGGATGAGAAGCCGTTCAGGTACATCTCATTGGTATCTTCACCCTCCGGTTCCAAGAACAATGGGTGCTTCTCCCGATCTGGGAAAGTGACGAGTTTTGTTTCTATCGAAGGGCAATAGCGCGGACCTATCGATTGGATCTGTCCGTTGTAGAGGGGTGAGTCAGCCAATCCGCTGCGGAGTATCTCGTGTACTTCGGCATTGGTATTCACCGTCCAGCAGGGCAGTTGTTTCAGCGCGCCACCTTTGTCCATATAACTGAACTGATAGGAGCGGTTCTCGCCTGGTTGGATCTCCAAATCCTCGAAATGGACAGAACGCTTATCAATGCGCACGGGCGTACCTGTTTTCATACGGGCCGCAACCACACCATGACGGGTGATGCTCTCCGTGAAATGCGGTACAGCAGGCTCGGCGATGCGTCCGCCGGCAACCATTTTCCGTCCAATGTGCATCAGACCATTCAGGAATGTGCCTGCCGTGATGATGACACACTTCGCATAGAGTTCTGCGCCCCAGATCGTGCGCACGCCGATGGCTTTTCCTTCTTCTACCAATAATTCATCGGCCTGATCTTGCCAGATATCCAAATCCTCCGTTTCATCGAGATGCCTGCGCCACTCCCAGATGAACTTTCCTCTGTCGCATTGGGCACGAGGACTCCAGACGGCAGGCCCCTTGCCTACATTCAACATACGGAATTGAATCGAGGTGGCATCCGTCACCAGACCCATCTGTCCGCCAAGGGCATCGATCTCACGTACAATCTGACCTTTGGCGATACCGCCGATGGCCGGATTGCACGACATTTGCGCAATCTTGTTCATATCCATCGTTATCAGACAGGTCTTGGCACCCATGTTGGCACTGGCGCAGGCTGCCTCGCAACCCGCATGACCACCTCCGATAACGAGTACATCATACTTATAATGCATATCCTTTAATCAATTTCTGAGCGCAAAATTACAAAAATATTTTGTATAATAAGCGAATTTTTTCACGAAAACGTTTGCGTTTCTCATTATTTTATACTAACTTTGTACCCTCAATGTGCACGCACGTACCTAAAAATGAGTATATAAAGTTCAATAATTAATTTAAAATCAACAACTTATGTGGTTAATCAATTCATCAATTGGTAGAAAAGTTGTAATGTCTGTGACGGGCATTGCGCTGATTCTGTTCCTGACCTTTCACGGTTGTATGAACGTGGTGGCGCTTTTCTCGGCAGAAGGTTACAACATGATTTGCGAATTCCTGGGTGCCAACTGGTATGCTGTTGTAGCAACGCTTGGTCTGGCAGCCCTGGCTGTGATTCACATTGTCTACGCATTCATCCTGACTGCGCAGAACCGTACGGCCCGCGGCGACAACCGCTATGAGGTGGCTACGACGGTGAAGGCTGGTAAAGTGGAGTGGGCCTCGAAGAACATGCTTGTTCTCGGTCTCATCATCTGCATCGGTCTTCTGGTTCACTTGTGGAACTTCTGGTACAACATGATGTTTGCTGAACTCGTAGGTGCTATGCCTGCTATCAGTCCTACTGATGGCTTCGGCTGGATTAAGGAGACATTCTCTAATCCGGTATTCGTAGTGATCTACATCGTTTGGTTTGTTGCCATCTGGTTCCATCTCACTCATGGTTTCTGGTCGGCCCTGCAGACGCTCGGCGCAAGCGGCAAGATCTGGTTCAAGCGTTGGCAGTACATTGGCATGATTTACGTTACAGTACTCATGCTGATGTTCCTCGTTGTAGTTTTGGCTTTCGCATTCGGTTGTGCACCAAGCCTCTGTGATGGTGCTTGCTGCTAATTATCAACTTTTAAATTTGAAAGAATTATGGCAAAAGTAATTGATTCTAAGATTCCTGCAGGACCAGTGCCTGAGAAATGGAAGGAATATAAGGCTCATCAGCGTCTCGTAAACCCGAAGAACAAACTGAAACTCGACGTGATCGTTGTGGGTACCGGCTTGGCTGGTGCTTCTGCTGCTGCTTCACTCGGTGAGATGGGCTTCAACGTGATCAACCTGTGTATTCAGGACTCTCCCCGTCGTGCTCACTCTATCGCCGCTCAGGGTGGTATCAACGCCGCCAAGTGCTATCAGAACGATGGTGACTCTGTCTATCGTCTGTTCTACGACACCGTGAAGGGTGGTGACTATCGTGCTCGCGAGGCCAACGTTTATCGTCTGGCTGAGGTGTCTAACAATATCATCGACCAGTGCGTGGCTCAGGGCGTTCCCTTTGCTCGTGAGTATGGCGGCATGCTGGCCAACCGTTCTTTCGGTGGTGCTCAGGTAAGCCGTACGTTCTATGCCAAGGGTCAGACGGGTCAGCAGTTGCTGCTCGGCGCCTACAGTTCTCTGAGTTGTCAGGTGAAGGCCGGCAAGGTGAAACTCTACACCCGTTATGAGATGGAAGACGTAGTCATCGTTGATGGTCGCGCTCGTGGTATCATCGCCAAGAACCTGGTAACCGGTAAACTGGAGCGTTTCAGCGCCAACGCCGTTGTCATCGCTACTGGTGGTTATGGAAACACCTATTTCCTCTCTACCAACGCTATGGGATGTAACTGCACCGCCGCTGTTCAGTGCTATCGCAAGGGTGCTTACTTTGCAAATCCCTCCTACGTTCAGATTCACCCCACCTGTATCCCCGTTCATGGCGACAAGCAGTCTAAGTTGACGCTGATGTCTGAGTCGCTGCGTAACGATGGTCGTATCTGGGTGCCGAAGAACATCGAGGATGCTAAGGCTCTGCAGGCTGGAACAAAGCAGGGTTGGGAGATTCCCGAAGAGGATCGCGACTACTATCTGGAGCGCCGTTATCCTGCCTTTGGTAACCTCGTACCTCGCGACGTTGCCTCTCGTGCCGCTAAGGAGCGTTGCGACAAGGGCTTCGGCGTGAACAATACAGGTCTGGCCGTGTTCCTCGACTTCTCGGAGTCTATCAACCGTCTGGGTATTGATATCATCATGCAGCGTTACGGCAACCTCTTCGAGATGTACGAGGAGATCACCGACGTATTCCCTGGCGACGTGGCCAACGAGATCAATGGCGTGAAGTACTACAAGCCGATGATGATCTATCCCGCTATCCACTACACGATGGGTGGTATCTGGGTTGACTACGAGTTGCAGACCTCTATTCCTGGTCTGTTCGC
>Ga0310690_10004294_pt1 | contig 20369 bp, 28 predicted proteins | sample AusTroGonzalo_MG_2_FD_207661 | JGI IMG/M metagenome (GOLD analysis project Ga0310690, IMG submission 207661) | Bovine rumen microbial communities from tropical cattle in Woodstock, Queensland, Australia - Gonzalo_04 (v2) (version 2) | ecosystem: Host-associated > Mammals > Digestive system >...
TGATTTTATCCTCCTATTTCGTGAAAGGTTATTAATTTTAGACGATTTAATCGTCAAGAAAGCGCAGAAAGTAATATTTCTACGCTTAATCACGGCTAAATCTCAACATAATATTCAAACGGCTCATTATATACCCAACCATTCGTATCGGGATTAGGAAAGTTCGTATGATGTAACTTGACAATCCCAAGTTCTTCACAATTTTTCTTAAGGTTTATGCTTTCCATATGAGCAGAAAAGCCACCTTTCCAAGGAAACCGAAAGGTTTTCTTATCTTCTTCATAAATAGCAAGCCTGTGAAGTTTATCTCTGTAATATTGTATTGTTTTCTCCATTGTATATCCTCCTTATATGTGATGCTTTGTTATTAAATCATCAATTAAGAGCAGAAACTTGCGATTTCTGCTCTCGTTCATGACTTAATCAGCCTACGCTGAAGCACTCAGTTATCAGTTCTTCGAGAAAGTCTCTTGTTTCATCATCGGAATCTCTCATGATGTCACGAATAATTCTCAGTTCTTCCATAGTTTCTCATCCTCCATTCAATTATTTTGCAAGGTTTGCGATTTTTTCGTTGATGTATGCGAATGCATCTTCTTTTGTGTCGAAATAATGTCCTTGTCCCCATGTGTAATCGTCATCGCAGAAAGCCCAACACGCAATAATAGGTTGATATTTCGTGTGTCTGTCAATCACTACATAGTCAATTTGGGGATATCTCCCAATAATTTCATACGCTTCCTTCTTTTCTTGAATAGTCATTTCTGAATCCTCCTAATATGTGGTTTATTTGTCTTAGATTGCTTAAGCAATCAAGCGCAGAAACAAGCAGAAATCACTTGTTTCCACAATCATTGCTTAAAACGTGAAGCCTACATATACTTCTTTTGTGCCTTTGATATAACGATATGCGCTGATATCGTCAAACTTTCCGCACAGAAACTTCTTTAAGCCTCTGTCGTAGTCATCTCTTATGAAGACTTGCGACTCTTTAGGCTCTTCGATTGGCTTAAGTGTGAACCAATCGCCTTTTTTCAGTTCCTTTAATAGTTTTTTCTCCATGCTTTATTCCTCCTATGATGGTTTTTATTGCCTCCCTACTTGGATTTAACAAATTGTGCCGTCCGATTGATGCAACCATGTGACACCATGTCAAAAGGTTGGTAGGGCAGAAATGATTGTTTAAACAATCAAGCCCGAAAGCAAGCACTTTTCGCTTACTCTCGGAATCATTGCTTAATCGGTTAATAGGTAATCGCGAGCCTCTTCGGTAATTAATCCGTATTGCATCAGTTCTTCGCATAAATACTCGAGTGAATCGGCTTCGAATGTTTGGTCATCACGTTCGGATTGCAAATATAAGTATGCATCTAAGTGATTTTCCTTAATTGTTTTGCTATACTCTTTAATCTTTGCTAAAGCATCGCAGAAAGGCAAGTTATACTCGCTTTCTTCAAAGTCAAATTCGGGTGAACTTTCAGCACCATATACGCACAACATCGCATCCCAACGAGTCATTAACCTAGCACCAAGATATCTTCCTAATTCGTTCATATTGTTTCCTCCTAATATGTGATTAATAGTTATAGATTGGAAAGAACCAATCAATAATAGGCTAGAAACTATTGTCTCTAGCCTATCGGTTCATTAGTTCTTCTTCAGTTCTCCCACAGGAATGACTTCGAGTATCAAGGTTTTGCGAGGTTTTGTGAATTCTGACAAATCAACTCGCCCGAAACAATATAATTGTGTGGTGATTGCCGTGGCGCATTCACTAGCATTTTTATCGTTTTCGATATCCCATCCTAGAACGTCCCAAAGTTTTAAGGGGCTTTCGCAAATTTCTATGCCATCCGAAGTGATAACCTTAATGCCATCCCATAATTTTATTGTTTTGCTCATAGTTTTTATTCCTCCTATAATAAAAGATAAATTTGTTTTGATAATCCCTATTGATTATCATGGAGGACTTCTCAATTACTTGAGAAAGCCTACCAAAATAGCCAATTAATGGATTTTGCAAGCAATTGCCTTAACATTATTGTTAGCGCATTTCATGCAATGAGCGCAATCGCTACAACGACATTGTGAGAAGTTCGTACCCTCGAAAGAAGAAACCGCGGTATATACGCGATATCCTCTCTTGTTAATCAGTTCTTTCATTGCGTCTGTGGTATCATCCCACAAGGAAGCAAGAAAACATAAGTTTTTCATGCTAGAAACGTTCACGTTTTCGAAATAAGGTAACGATTTTGTGTAGCAAATAAACTTGATTGTGCTATCATTTCGAAAGTAATTAATAATTTCTACCCACTTTTTAGCGTACTCTTCGGAGTAAAAGTCGCCACTTTCATGAATTCTTACGATGATTAACTTATCTTTGAATGATTTACTATTGCGGTAGTACGCAATCGTCTCAATCATGCGAACTGAAAAATCATCTTTGAGTGAGTCGTTATAGTTTTTTTCACGAGAAGGCTTAACTGAAGGATATACTCTCTCAGCCTTGCAAGCGTAACACGCTTTTTTACAATGCTCTGTCGCAAAAGGGCAAGTCTTAATCGCGGGTAAATTCCAAATGATATAACGAACTTTATCGTTATTCATAAGTTTTTTGTTTCCGTTCACGTTTACGTTTAATAATTCTGATTTTTTCATTTGTTTTCCTCCTATTAATGAAACCTTTTATTATTTTCTTATGCCTATGATATAGACATACGAAAAAAGGAAACAACCCTTTCAGATTGTTTCCCTCAATCGTATTTCCATATCGCACAGAAGTGCGATAATTTCATATAGGAGGAGGAATGACCCGTTGATGTAGGCAATGCCACCAAAAACCCGATTGTTAAGCCGTTTTTGTGGGGTACGTCTTCCACAAAACACGTTGTCTATGGCGGTTACATCTATTTGCTATGCTGTCACCATGCAAATAGAGGGCTTAACAGCCGACTAAACACCAACGACATGACGCGATTAAATGCCGTTATTTGGGTCTATTTAAACCTAGTGTTTAGCACGTTCGGGACGGGCTGTGCTAACGGTCTCCGCGCCTGTAGAGGCGTTACACGCAACCGACTCCAAGTGCCTACATTGACGCGTACAGACTCGGTAAAATACCTCTGTGCGCGTGTTTCGGGCGCTTCCTTGATATCCGTCGGAGTGGGACGGCGTGCCCTGCTATGGTGGATATCTATCGGACATCCGAGCAAAGCACGATTTGATGTGAGGTTTTAGTACTCCCACGAGATTGACTCTCATGGAAATGCGAAAAACTCGCATCAGCCATTAAAAATGGCGTTTTTTCTTCCATACTACGCCCTTTTTGCCTATCATGCAAGCATGATATTTGAAATTTCACACATTCTTGGGAGTTTGCTTGTAAAAAAGTGAAAACGCTTGAAAATTAGTTATAATGTTTACATTAGATTGTAAGGTTTATTACGTTGGTATATGATTATCATTAGATATTAGGAATTTTTATTGAGGATTTGAAACATGGCTAAAACATCTGTCAACCAAATAAGAGCGGTTAGTAAATATCAAAGTAAAATGAAACGTTTTACCATGTTATTTAGTATTAAAGAATATAATACTATTATGAAATATATATATCCTATGCCTTTATCTACATATATTCGTAACTTAATCAGAGAGGATATAACTAAACGTATGCAAGCGTTTACGGATGCCCATTATATCAAGGAAAACTCCTAACGCCTTAAATAAGGGGTCTAGGAGGCTCATTTTGCCCCGTCTAGCCTTTAGACATAAATTATATCAAAAACTGTCTTGGATGCCCCTTCACGGGGCTAATAGAGGCGGTTAGCCACTGTTATTAGGAGATGCTACCAAATGAACGAAAATTTTATGACAAACAACAACAACGATGATGATTTAATACTAGTTAGCAATGACTGTAATATAACTATTACAAGTAATGATATAATAGAGCGCCTAAAACAAGAGGCTTCTAGCCATAACTTACTAGATGATGAGGCTATATTGGGATGCGCTACCTCTTTATTCAACATAATTCTCATGAATGTAGGAAAGACTCTTATTAAACCTAGTAGAGTATATTTTTATAATAAAAATGGTCGTACCTCTACGAATATCGATGTTATTAATAAGTTATGTGATATATATATCTATATATGTTATATATATAATAAGGGTTTATCTCTATCTGCTTTTAAAATGTTTTTAGGTTTAGGGATTAATTATATTAATAATAGTGATATATATGGACTTGATGAGGCTTTGTCGCAAATTGCTGTGAGAATCAATAAAAGTGACAATGAATTACAGCAAATGAATGCGAGAGATTCGCATCAGGCTATACTAAACATTGCTTATAATAACTATCGCCACGCTTGGAATGGCGATATCCGAGCAAATGAGATTAAATCAAGTATAAAAACATTAGACGATATACGAAGAGAGAGGGAGTTATTAGGGGATTCGTCAGAGAGTATCACACAATAATGTGATATCACACATTCTTGCGATATATCAACATTTTGCGAGTATAAAAGTGAGAGATTTTATCAATAACAGGTGTTGTGCAATATTACCATACATTTTGACAGCCCTTTAAATGGCTTAAATACGGGCTTTACGGGCGTTTCTACGGGCTTTACAAATATATTTATCTTAGCGTGAAATCGAGATTTAACGCTATTGTTTAGACTAGGACTGTTTTCCATTGTGCAAACTGCACAATAGGGACGGAGGGGTATTTTCGAGGCTTGTGGAAGCCCTCTTTAGCCCCCTCAAATTTTTAAAATTAAAAAAAGACCTTACACTATTAGTTATTTTCAAATTTTTAAAATTAAAAAAGTCCATATAAGCAACGTATAAATAATATATATACATACACATATTCTTCTTAGTAGTTTTAAAGATATACATAGTACCGATACTTTAAAGGTTTAATAGATATATATAACCGATATAGGTACTTTAAAAATTTTAAAAATATAAAAAGGCATTATACTTATAGATACTATGTATAGCGTAGTATTATCAAAAGGTGAAAGATATGGGTAGAGCATCAGCATTTGATAGATGTGTTATTTGCAAGACAATAGAGAGATATTACCAAGGTACATTGTTGAAAAATGAGCATTACATGGATAGATTGTATGCAAAACTCGTTTTAAAGACATTTAAGCGTGGTGAGAAGACGGCTTGTTGGTCGGCGGACATACGTGAGACAAGGATGTATTATTGTCCGCATTGTGGCAGACCGATAAGAATTTATGCAAAAGGTAGGCAAAAGTGTGAAGAAAATGATATAATCGATTAATGACGGGAGATAGTTTATGCTCGGCTAAAACAGTTGACTCTCGAGGAGCGCAACCGAAACGCAGTTCAAATCTCGTTCTCCCGATTTCCGTCTATGACGGAGTCCATACACTTCATCCTTCATAATCTTTCCAATGGTGGGTTGCTTGCAACAGCCCACCGCCCCCTTGTGGCGTAGTCAAGTGGTTAAGACAACGGACTTTGACTCCGTGATTCGTAGGTTCAAATCCTACCGCCACAGTTCTTAAAAGCACTCAGAGAGGAGTAAATAAAAATGTCGGATAGGTCAAGAATAAGTGATTGTAAGTATTGTTGTTACGGGATATGTTGCAATGACAGTTGCGAAGACGTGTTTGGTGACTATCCGAGCGAAGAGTATTGTTTGAAATGCGAACGATACGACAAGGGTGGAGAAGAGGATGACGAGAGAGGAATTTCAAACTGAGTTTGATTATGCGAAAGACCAACTAAACGAAAACAACGCAAAGGCGGTATTCAAGCGATTGTTTGACTTGATGCGTCTTTGTATGGCGGAAAATCATCGCGAATGGGGACTTGAGATTGCGGATTATGCCGAACCAAGACTCAAAAAGATGATGGAAGACGCTACAGGCATTCCGTTTAGAGAATTGCAAGACATCATGATACGTCCCGAGTATTCGGATTGGCGATGGGATTTATATTGGGACTTCATTCTTGAGCAGACATATGACCGCTTCGAGAAGTTTGTTGCTTACATGGAGCGCAAAAGACAGTTTATCAAGAAGTTCTATGAGCCTAGACAGTACACAAGGAGTGGAAAGCCCGCCTTAAAGTTGGTTGCAGAGGCATTGCAAGAACTTGCCGAGCGCAAATACAAGTTTTTGGGCGTATCACTACCCTCAAGAACGGGCAAGGCGATTGCGTATGATACACCCGTCTTGACGAAAAGCGGTTGGAAATACCACGGTGACTTAACTATTCGTGACGAGGTTATCGGTCTCGATGGCGAGTTCAAGAAGATTCTAGCCATTCATAATCCTTGCGAGATGGAATACAAAGTCACGTTTTCAGATGGCGAATCAATTGTCTGCCACGGAAACCACGAGTGGTATGTTTGGGACAGGCATAAAGGCAAGTATGGAAACGTGGAAACCAAGAAGATAGCAGAATGCGTTAAGGACAAAGACGGTCATGCTGTTTATATGCTACCATTGCAAAGTGCGGTGTGCGGTTCGCACAAGTCGTTGTGGGTTGAGCCATACACACTCGGAGCGTGGTTGGGCGATGGTCGAAACCAAAATCCCGACATTTGTGGCGCGGAATCAGACTATGCTATTGTTCAAAAAATAATCGACAATGGTTATCCGCTTGCATGGGACACAAAACACAAGACCACGGGCGTAAGATATTATGGATTCAAGGGATTGCGTCAAGATTTGCAACACTATGATATGTGTCACAGCCGTAGAAAATCACCGAAACGTATTCCCGATGAGTACCTTGTTGCAGATGAGGAACAGCGATTGGAATTACTTGCGGGGCTTTTGGATACAGACGGATGTCTAACCAAGAAAGAGCGCAGATATCACTTTACAACAAGTGACTTTTTGCTCATGCAAGATTTTGTTGCTTTGGTGCATACGTTCGGATGGCGCACTTGCGTAACAACAAACGCTCCCAAAACAAGTACGAGCGGAATTACGGCAAGAAAGCCGTGGTATACTATTGCGTTTAATCCGACAAAATACATTCCGTGTGCATTAGAGCGCAAACAACTTCATGAATTTTCCGAACAAAGAAGAATAGGCATCGAAAAGGTTGAAAAAATACACAATCATGTAATGGGTAATTGCATTACTGTTGAAGGTGGCTTGTATTGCGTAGGCAAAACGCTCAAGCCCACACATAACAGCACAATCTGTATCTTTTTCCTTTGTTGGAAAGCGTTGCGAAATCCCAACAGCCACAGCGCGATGGGCGGTCATGCGGGAACACTTGTTAAAGGTTTCTATAAAGAACTATTAAACCTTATGACCTCTGATGAGTATTGCTATCACGAAATATACGAGCGATGGTATCCCGACCACGTAATGATTCGAGACAAGTCTGCTGAAGACTACACAATCACGCTTGACGAACCCGACAGATTCGCAACACTTACATGTCGTGGTATTGATGCGACATGGACAGGTGCGGTTGACGTATCTCGGGACGGAACACTTTACGTAGATGACCTTGTTCGAGACAGACAACACTCGTTATCGGCTGTCCGTATGGAAGAAACCTTCCAAGAGTACCTCAACAAGATGGTCGATAGAAAAAATGACGGCGCACAGGAATTGATGGTTGGTACGTTGTGGAACGTGCTTGACCCGCTTGAGAGGCTTCGCAAGAAGTACGAGGACGACCCCGATTACAAGTTCTTGCGTATTCCCGCGCTTGACGAGAATGACGAAAGCAATTTCGACTACATTGTCAACGGATTTTCAACCGAGTTTTACCAAGACATGCGAGACAAACTTGACAACGCTGAATGGATGGCTAAGTTCCAACAGCAACCTTTTGTTCGAGAAGGTCTTGTATTTGAACTTGAAACGCTTAAATACTTCAACGGCTACATATACGTACCCGATATAACCCGCGTATACTCCGTATGCGACCCCGCCTTCGGCGGAGGAGATAATTTATCCATGCCGATTTGCTACGAGCATCAAAACGGACGCAGAGTAATCGTAGAGTGGATATACGACAAGCGCACAGTCGAATATACGATACCAAGAGTCGCAAGTGCGATAATCCGACACCATATAAGCGAACTCAGAGTTGAGCGAACGGGTGGAGGCATGTTGCTTGCCGACAAAATCAGAGACGAGTTGAAGGCAAGAGGATATATCGGATGTAGAGTTATCGGAGTGAACGCACCGACAAAATGCTCCAAGGAGGACAAAATTCTCGGAGTTGCGGACACCATCAAAGAAACGTTCGAGTTTTTGGAAAAGGATTGCAAGTTTGAAGGCGAAATACCGCCAAACGTTGAAGTATATCAACGAGATTCCGATTACAACCGCGCAATGGAAGACATGGGAATGTTCTCGGGCGAAGGTAAAAACAAGCACGATGATGCACCCGATGCTATGGCGCAGTTGGCAATCATGACAGAGGATAAGATGAACGGGGCAATTGATGTAATCCCGAATCCGTATAGGGAGGTTTAGGATGGAGTTAACAAAATCATTACTCAAGGAGTATCAGAACCGAGAAAACGAGATAATTCGTCTCGAAGAACGCATTGACCACTTCACGCACATGGTTATTCCGTCAGAACACGGAGTTGTGCGAGGTTCAAGCAAGGCTTTTCCGTACACCGAGAAGTCATTTGTGTTGAGTGGCTCTAACGTAAAGAGCGACAAGGAACGCAATGATAAGTTAAATCAATTGCTTTTCACACTAGAAGAACGCAAGAAAGCATTCATTGATATCGATATCGAGGTAGGTCTTGCGATAGAAGCGATAGAAGATATCGAGATGAGGCAGATTGTTATGGAGAAATTCATAAATCACCTCACAGACAGGGAAATTGGTGATAAAATCGGCTATGAAAGAAGCGTAATCACAAGAAAACTTAACAATTTTTTGAAATAACACAAAAAACACATTGTAAAAATGCTAGGATGATAGTGGTAGAAAGTATCCTATGAATTCCGCATCTCAATGTTAAACCTTTTTACGAAGCCCTCACGAGGTAATGACCCGTGGGGGCTTTGTGTACCCCCAAAAACATGATACGAGAGAAAATAATACGCTGTCCGATATGCAAAACACCTTTGTTTGTTGACAAAGGAACGCACATGGCTTGGATTACAAGATGCAAGACATGCAATCGGATATACAAATTCAATCCAACAAACCGAAACGTAACCCACACACACGAGTTCGAAAGAACAACAGCATCGGGAATGAGGTTTTATTAATGGCATATAGATATTACAACCAAAATACACGTTCATTTACCGCATTGTGTCACAATCGGTTTGGACGAATTGTTATTTACACAAATGCAGACAAGATTGACGAAAGCAATGTTGTTGACGAATTAAATCAAGCGTTGGCTTACCACAGACAAAACGCAATGGAAATCGAGTATCTTGACCGCTACTACAGAGGCGACCAACCGATTTTGTACCGCGTCAAGAAAAACAGACCCGAAATCAACAACAAGGTCGTTGTTAACATAGCAAACTTTATTGTTAAGTCGAATTCCGCAAACCTTACTAGCGAACCGATTCAGTTCGTGCTTAAGAAAAGCGATGACGAAAACAAAGTTCAAGAACTTGAAAACTTGAACAATTGCTTCGAGGAAGAAGACAAGGCTTGCGATGACGGCGAATTGTGTGAATGGCGTTCTATTTGCGGAACGGCATACAGATATGTCGGAGCAAACAAGACAAAGAAGTTATTTGGAGAGTCGCCGTTCTCTTTGAGAGTTCCCGACCCTCGTAAGAACTTTGTTGTCTACTACGACTTAAAAACTCCCGCTTTTTCATGTTCGATTTCGGAAGACCCGAAAGACGGACGTGACATATACAACGTATATACACAAAGCAAGTTCTTCATCATCAAGGACGGAGCAATTATTCAACAGGGTATCAACGGAAACGGAGACATCCCGCTTGTTGAATATCCCAACAATTCGCGAAGAATTAGCGACATTGAGTTAACAATCCTCCTTACCGATGAAATCAACAAGTTGACATCAGACCGAAGCAACGGCGTTGAACAGTTTGTTCAAGCATTTGTTAAGTTCATCAACTGCGATATCGACATCGAAAAGTTCCGTCAGTTAAGAGAAGAGGGTTTCTTCTCTGTAACAACCAAGAATGGCGCGGAAAACAAATCAGATGTTGACATTATGGGACAGGAATTAGACCAATCCCAAGCGCAAGTTGCTGTTGATGACCTTTTCGAGAAGGTACTCTTGATTCAGTTCATTGCTAACCGCGAAGGCAATACAGGCGGTGATACGGGTTCTGCTGTTGAACTTAGAAACGGACATACCGCTCAAGAGCAAAAAGCACAGAGTGATGAACCGATATTCCTTAAGTCCGAGAAAGCAATGCTTCGTTTGGTTCTCAATCGCATGAGAATTGACAAGCACAGTTCTCTTCAGCCCAAGGATATCCAAATCAAGATTACTCGTAGCAAGAATTCAAACATGCTCACAAAGGCTGAGACATTGAAACTTCTCATTGAGATGGGTATCGATGAATCCGTTGCAATCAAGACAGTTGACTTGTTTAGCGACCCCGAAAGAGTTGTTGCACTCAGTAAAGAACGCATTGACAAACTTATCGAGGGTAGTTTGTTTAAAAACAACGCTCCCGAAAAGGAAGACCCTCCCGAAATGGATGATGTCAAGCAAAAAGAGCAACAAACACAAGCGGTTAAATAGGCATCCGCCTTTTAGCATACATATAAACAAATTGCGGTGACCACGTTAGGTCACAACCACAGTTGATGCAACCAACGGAAAAAGCGTAGTGGAGAAAGGAACTTTTATGACAAGAGAAGAAACCAAAGCATTATTGATTAGTTTAGGCATTGAAGAGCCTACAGACGAACAAGTAACTACCTTTTTGAACACCCACAACAAGGATGTACAGAAAGAAAAGGACAAACTTAACGAATACAAGTCGAAGGCAGACAAAGCCGATGAACTTCAGAAACAGTTGGATGAAATTGAAGAATCCAAGTTGTCTGAAATCGAAAAGGCTAATAAAGCCGTTGAAAAGAGCAACGCTGAAGTTGCCAACTTGCAAAAGAAAATCGCTCTCATGGAAAGAAAAGCATCTCTTGCTGAAGTTGGTATCGTTGGTGAAACGGCTGACAAGTTATTTGCAGAGGATGGCTCACTTGACATGAAAGTTTTTGGTCAGATTCTTGCAGACCGAGACAAGAAGACCAAGGAAGACACCGAAAAGGCATTGCTTGGCGGAACTCCCGACCCCGATGGTAAGGGCGGTAGCGAAGGTGGCGATGACGATAAGGATGACCCCTTGGTTAAATCAGTAGTTGAATCCATAAGCAACGGCAATAAACAATCTGCCGATATTATTAACGCTTACAAGTAAAACGAAAAGGAGAATTTACGTATGAAGTACACAAAAATTGATGTGTCAAATTCTCCCGAGATTTTAAAGAGAAAACTCGGGGGAGAACTCTTAGTACCCGTTACTGTAGCATCAACCGCGTTTAGTGGTCACATGTGCAAGGCGGGAACACCTCTCACCTCTCAAGGTGCAAAGGCGGTTACTTCTAGCGGTTCAAACAACGCTGAAGGTATCTTGCTTTATGATGTAACTGATGACAACCCCAACGGCTCATTAGTCAAGGCATTTGCATCTGTCAACAAGACAGTAGCACAAAGCCACAGCGGAGTTTCTTACGACACCGCTCTTATGAATGCCCTTGCTAAAATCGAATTCGAAGCATAGGAGGAAACGCAATGATTATCACAGATGTATTCAAAGCAAAAAAGATTGCTTTAGTTGCTACTGAAGTAGCATCAAACAATGTTCCCTATCTTGGCAAGGGTTTATTCCCTCCCAAGAAGAAAGCGGGTCTTGACCTTTCATGGTTCAAGACATCCAAAGGTTTACCTGTTGCCCTCAACCCTAGTGCATTTGATACTGTATCAGCACTTCGTTCAAGAGAAGGCTTCAAGGTAGAAGAAACAGAGATGGCATTCTTCAAAGAATCCATGCTCGTAAAGGAAAAGGACGAACAGGAAATCGCTCGTATTCTTGATTCTAACGACCCTTACGCACCCGAACTCATTTCAAGAATCTACAACGATGCTCAGACACTCGTTGAAGGTGCTGAAGTAGTTCCCGAAAGAATGATTTGGCAGTTACTTGCTCCTCAGAACAATGGTAAGCCTTCAATCTCTTTCGTTGGCGATGGCGCAACATACGCTTACGACTACGACCCCGATGGTTCATGGGCTTCTTCAAACTACACCGCTTTAGCGGGCAACAACGTTTGGACAGACCTTGATGATTCCGACCCTATCGCAGACGTTCAGACCGCTTGCGACAACATCGAACAGGAAAAGGGCGTTCGTCCTACAACAATGATTATCGCTCCCGAAACAATGTCATACTTGAAGAAGAATGACAAGATTAAGGGCGCTATCATGCAGTCAAACATTCTTGCAAACGTATTTGTTACTGATGCAAGAGTTAAGGAACTCTTCAGAACTGAACTTGGTGTTGAAATTATCGTTTACTCAAAGAAGTACAAAGCAGAAAACGGCAATGCAACACAGTTCATGCCTAACGGATTTGTAACACTTGTTCCCGATGGCGCACTTGGAAATACTTGGTACGGCATGACACCCGAAGAAAGAAGCGGATTACAGAACGCTAACGCTGACTTTACTCTTTACGATGGCAGAATCGCTGTTACTGTATCACAGACAGCAGACCCCGTTCAGACAAAGACAACTGTTTCTGAAATCGTGTTGCCTAGTTTCGAGCGCATGGATGAATGTGCTGTCATTAAGGTATACTAATTGATGCATAAAAGGCGGATAGCGATTGCAACGCGACAAGGAGTAAGCCTTAACTCTTTCCGCCTTTTTACTATTAAAGGCGCAAACCCAAAGGCGGTGGCAAAATGAATAAAGTCGTTTCTAAAAACGGAGTCTATGGAGACCTAACAGTTATCGGACTTGCTTATATCAAAAACAGTAGAAGTTTTTGGAGATGCGTCTGCTCTTGCGGAGAAGAGGTTGTTCGCAGAAGCGATTCACTTAAAGACAGCGCGTGTTGTCCCAAGTGCAAAGGAAGACGGCAATCGGCAAGATTGACAACCCATGGCGAAACCAAAACAAAACTTTATCAAGAGTGGCAAGGAATCAAGCGGAGATGCTATTCCCCCAAAGATTCGATGTATCATTTATATGGCGGTCGTGGAATTAAAATGTGTGACCAATGGAAGAACAGTTACGAGGCATTCAAAGAGGATGTTTCGAAGTTGCAACACTTTGGTGAACCACACATGACATTAGACCGAATCGACAACAATGGCGATTATGAACCAAGCAACGTTAGATGGGCTACATGGAAGGAACAGGGAAACAATCGAAGAAACAACAGAAAGTTAACCCTTAATAACGAGACACATACGTTATCCGAATGGAGTGAAATTTTAAACATGAATTTCAATACTCTGTCACACAGATATCGACAAGGTTGGAGCGATGAAGCCATTTTGACAACACCGATTAAGCAACCGAAAGGCGAGGTGAAAGCATGAAATTTCCCTATAGAGTAATCAAAAACAATATTCTTTACAAAGCGGGCGAAGAAGTTCCCGATGACGATGAAGTCGTTGTAAAGAACGAAGAAGTTAAGGCTGAAGCAGAGGTTGAAGAAGTTCACGAAGAAGAGGCTCATGAAGAAGAAGCAACCGAGGCTGAAAGCGAAGAAGTTAAAGAAGAACATACTTACACAAGAACTGAGATTAATCGCATGAACACAGCAAGTCTTCACGACCTTGCAAAAGAAATCGGTATCGAGGGCGAAGAAGAAAAGAGTGGCGCTCAGTTGAAAGTGGAAATCATAAAGAAGTTAAACGTATAGGTGACGAACATGGCATACACAGCATTAGAGCAAATCCGAATTCGGTTAGATGAATATGAGGTTGAAATTGATTCCGAAACCCACGAAACTCACGTTGTGTTTCCATCAAAACCTAAACTTGAAATCGAATTACAGAACCTAATTGACAGCGCAAAGAAAGACATCAAGGACTACCGCAGATATCCCTCAGATTGGAGTGCGGAAAGAATTGATGCCGACATCGATGAGAACTACGAACACATCGTTGTTGAACTCTCTTTGTACGACTACAACATGAATGGTGCTGAATTCGAAGTAACGCACAACGAAAACGGAGTTAATCGCACTTTTGTCAGCCGAGAAAGCATACTCGGAAAAATCACTCCTTTCTGCAATATTTTCTGACCTCCAAAAGAAGAATGTGCATGGCGATAAGCCGTAGGGCGGTATCCTTTAAAGTGGTGGGTCGGATACCAAAAAACGAGGTAATTAAATGAGAACACTGCGTAAAAACAAGCAACCGCTTTATTATGCGAATTTAATCGAAGAAGTTGATGAATATGAAGTTGACGAAGAGGGACACCTCGTTGTCGATTACGTAGATACAGAAACGGGCGTTACCCATTACGTCACAACGGGGCGCTCGATTTTGTTATATGCAGACCCGATAGAATTCGATGCGAACATTTCGTTCAGCGGTGGCGAAATTGTTACGCAAGAGTATGGTGTTGATAAATCCAATTATGACGCATCTGTCGTATACGATTTAAACAAGTATCCGATAACAGAAACAAGTCTTATTTGGTTTCAACATCAGCCTACTTTCATTGGTGAGGGTGTAATGAGAAGAGTTGACCCCGATTCCGCCGACTACAAGGTGGTAAAAGTCAAGCCTAGCCTAAACTACACCAAGGTATTGCTCACTGAGAGGGTTAAATAACGCTCTGTGAGGCTCAAGAAGGCGGGTGAAACACATCGGACGATACCTTTTATCATCCGAAGCGAAAGAGAGGCTAATATGGCGAAAACAAAGATAGTGCTTAACCCGTTTGATTTAAACAGCATTGACGATGCCATCAGCCAATTAAGATTATACAAACGAAAAGTTGAATCCAAGATTGATTTATTCTTTCAACGTCTCGCTGAAGAAGGCGTAAATATAGCGAAAGACAAAATCGTATCCTTTGATGCGGTCTTTACCGCTGACTTGTTAAACAAAATCCGAGCGGAAAAACGTGATGGTTGTTACTTCGTTGTAAGTGACAGCGAACATACCGCCTTTGTTGAGTTTGGTACAGGTCAATGGGGCGAGGCGCACCCGTACCAATATCCATTCCCCGACATGGGATGGGAATATACGGGTTATCTTTCGGGCAAACACATCCAATACGCCGAAGAAGATTTGGTTTGGGGCGATTGGACAATCCCGAAGGGTTCATACTTTTGGTTTTATTTTGGCAAAGATAACAGATGGCATGTCACACAAGGTATGCCGTCAAGACCATTTATGTATGAAACATATTTGGAATTAGAGAAAGAAAAGACTATCAGACGTATAGCAAAAGAGGTATTTGATTGATGAATCTACTTGATATTGAATCAAGGGTATTTTCAAGAATTAAAAATAAATGCCCTCAATCATTAAAAGATAAATATCCGAACATATACTTTACAACGTCTGACAGGGTTCAGACAAACCCCAAGTTCCCGACAGTCTACGTTCACGAGATGAATCCCGTGGAAGAGGCACAGGACTTGGAAAACCAAACAATCAATGCTGTTATATCTTCGTTCCAAATCGAAGTTACGGATAATTCAAGCATGAGTAATGCAACAGAGGTTATGAACTTTGTTGTAGAAACAATGAAAACAATGCGCTACGGAGTGGTTTCAATGCCCGAGTTTAGCAATACAACAAGCGTTTTTCGCAAGATTGCAAGATTCAGACGAGTAATCGGAAGTGGCGATGTTTTATAACTGAGTTAATTTCACGAAAGGAGCATATTTATGGCAAACGAATTCAGCACCGCGGGAATAAAGATTTACTATGCCGTTGAAACAACTGCGGGAACAAGACCCACAACGGGCTTCTCTGTGATTGCGGGAATTAAATCCACTCCCGACTTCAACCCCGAACCTTCAACACTCGAGGTCACAGATTTATCAGACGAAGTATGGAAGAGATATATCCCAGGTCTTAGAGATGTGGGAGGCGCTCTTAGTTTCACAGCAAACCTTACTTCTGCGTTCAAGACAGCGTGGGAAGCATTGGTATCAGCAAGTGAAACCGCTAAAGCATCAAGCAAGGCTACGTGGTTCGAAATTGCAATCCCCAACTTTGATTCGTTCTACTTTGCGGGCGAACCTACACCCCTCGGAGTTAAGGCATTCAACGTTGACGAAGTTGCAGAAATCGATGCTTACATTACACCCAACGCAATCGAAGGTTGGGCAACAGCAAGCACAAAGAGTTGATAAACTCAAAGTAACCAAAGGTCAAAAGAGGGGACAACGGACAACCGCTTCACAAGCCTATACCTTGTGATTACCCTCTTTTAATAACAATCTGTATAGGAGATGAAAATTATGACAAACGAAGAATTAAAGGAAATTACCCCTGTTACATTAACAGACGAGAACGGAAACGAATACACACTTGAGTTTAACGCAGATACAGTTAGACTCGCTCAGAAGAACGGACTCAACCACGAAGAAATCGCTATAAAGCCGATGGTGGTTATTCCCGATTTATTTGCATACTCATTCAAGATGCACCACAAGGCGCTCTCTCCGATGGTAATCGACAAGTTATGGAGAGAACTTACAGAAGACGGTATTCCCGATGGATTGATTGAACGTCTTGTTCAGTTATACACTAAGCCTATGGAATGCTTGATGAGTGACGGAACTTCAACAAAAAACTCCAAGGTGACAGTAAAGTTCTAATCGTAGACGATACTGTCACGAACAAAAAGACAAAAACTATAATCGAGTTTCTTGAGGAGTGTTGCCCGATTTACATGGCATACGGCATGACATACCAAGAGTATTGGAATTGCGAACCCGAAAGATACTTCGTTTATAGAGAGTTACATAAACTTGACATTAAGAGACGCAATGAGGAGTTATGGCTACAAGGTCTTTACAACTTTGAAGCCATCTCCACAGCGTTAAGCAATATACACCTTGATAATAAACAACACAAGGTAAACAAATATCGCTCAGAACCTTACGACTTGTTTGCTAAACCCGAAGAAAAGAGTGAGGCAGAAGTCGAAAAGGCAAAGCAAAAAGTAATTGACCAATTAAACGCTTGGAAAGCAAGATGGGAAGCATCAAAAGCATCGAAAGGAAATCAATAGATGGCTGTTAAAGTTGCGGGACTTGAAATTGAAATAAGGCAAAACGGCGCTCTAGCGGGCAAAGGTATTGACAGAGTTGTTGAGTCGATGGTGCGCTTGAGAAGTGTTGCGAACATGGCAAGCGATGCATTGCGAGAATTTAACACGCAATTGCAAAGCGTCACCACGAACACCAAGGACGCAACTGCAAACCTCAAGGACTTTGCGAACCAAGCGACTCGAAGCGCAAAGAAAATAACAAATGCTTTTAGTGGTGCTACCAAAGCCATCAAAGACTTTGGTAAGTACCAAGTCGGATTTGCTACAACGGATTGGACTTATGGCAATCAAGGCTTGATGGGCGACTTTGTTTTCGGAGACGAAATGCCCAACGCGCAAGCGTACACACCTCCCACAATGGCTCTTCCCGACAATCAAATGGACAACATTGTTGGTGAGGCTCAATGGAGATTTCTTGACGAAAGCGCAAATTCGGCACAGCAATATGCCACAGCGTTGGAAGACGCAACAAATTCAACGACTCGCTTCAACATGGAAATGCTAAAAAGCGCTTCCGATGCCGATGTTCTCAAGTGGAAGATGGAGGCGTTGGAGGCTCAGTTAAACGATGCATTGTCATCTAGTCCTCAAGACGTTGGCAAAATCGCAAGCCTTACCGCAAGGTACAAGGCGTTGCAAAAACAATTGTCCGAGGTCGGCAAAGAAGCAGACAAAACCAAAGCCAAGATGGGCGGACTTAACAAGGTTATAGGTTCTCTTAAGCGTATTGCCATGTATCGTTTGCTACGTTCAATGCTCAAAGAAATTGGCGAAGCAATTAAGTATGGTTACGAAAACGCATACTTCTTCTCGCAAATGATTGGTGGCGAGTTTGCTTCCACAATGGACAGGCTACACGGCATTACAAATCAAATGAAGAATCAGTTCGGTTCTGCATTCAGTGAATTAACAGTTGCCGTTGCTCCGTTCTTACAATGGTTGATTGTTGAAGCGACAAAGGTTGCCGATACAATTTCAAGGATTCTTGCTCACATCAATGGACAAGGATTCTACATGAAAGCAAAGTTGTTTGCAGAGCCTTGGAAAGAAGCAACCGCAAGCGCAAAGAAATATAAGGACATGGTTCTTGGCATCGATGAATTAAACATCATCAACGATAACAAGGGCGGTGCGGGCGCATCTGCAATTAACTACGATGATATGTTTGAAAAAGCCGATATCGGAGAAGCATGGTGGAAAGAACCTATTGATTGGGTTAAACAACATCTTGAAGAAATCTTACCGATTGTTGAGGCAATCGGAGCGGGACTTCTCGGATGGGCTATAGCAAGTAGTTTCTTTGGAGCATTAAGCAGTGTTGCTATCGGAATCGGATTGATTTGCGCGGGCGTATGGCTTGTTGTTGATGCTTTCAAAGAGTGGAGGCGAGAAGGCGAATTAACCGACTCTGCTTTAGGCAAATTGCTTGGCGGTATCCTTTTAATCGGCGCGGGTATTTCGTTAATCTGCGGTACGTGGATTCCGTTAGCGATAGCGGGTCTTGTTGCATTGGCATTTGCTATTTATGCAAGAGGCGAGGAAATCAAAGCAAAGATTGATGAATTAAAAGAGAAGTTATTTAATTCGCTTAACAACGTACAGGATTGGCTACGAAGCAAACTCGGATTTATTGCTCAACCACTTATACAAATAATAGATGTTATCAAAGCCAAAATCGGTTTGTTCACAGGCTTTTTGAAAGGTGCTATTACTCAGTGGCAAGGCTTGTTAAGGGGTCTTGTGACTATTGTTAAAGGCATCATGGAAAAGGATTGGGCGAAGGTTTGGGATGGCGCTAAGATGGTCTTCAAAGGATTTGTCAACGGCATCATAATAATGTTTGAGTCGATGATAAACCGAATCATCGATGGCTTCAATTCACTTGGAATTGATGTACCCGATTGGTCACCCATTGCGGGAGGCAAGAGTTTCCACCCCAACATCCCTCACGTAACACTTCCTAGAGTTGAATTTGCCGAAGGTGGTTTCCCCGAGCAAGGACAGTTGTTCGTAGCAAGAGAAGCGGGCGCTGAAATGGTTGGTTCAATCGGAAATCAGACAGCGGTAGCAAACAACGACCAAATCGTTCAAGGTATTGAGTCGGGTGTTTACAGAGCCGTTGCTCAAGCATTGTCACCTTACCTTTCACAGATTGAACGCAATACAAGAGAAACCGCTAATAAAGACCTTACAGTTAACATTGGCGATAGAGACATTGCTAGGGCTAACAATCGCGGTCAAAAGATGATTGGTAGACAGTTAATCACAACATAAGAAACACCCCCGTCATAGGCGACTACGGCGGGGGATTTTTAACATAGAGAGGGCAAGCAAATGTCGGTCACAAAACCTCACAATTTGATAATTGTTAACGGGCTTCAGTTACCGCCTCCCATAAGAGGATTCGAAATCATATCTACACAGGCGGTAGATGGTGGTAGAAACGCAAACGGCGCAGTTGTCGGTCAGTTAGTAGGACGCAGAATGTATAAGTTAAATAACATACAGTTTGCGGGGCTAAGTGCTAACGATTGGGCGCAAATCCGCAGAGCGTTAGAGCCGTTCTACGTACCCGTTACGTTCACTAACGATTTAAACGAGCGAATAACGTTAACGATGTACCCGTCAGACATGACAGGCAAGCCTTTTCAAATCCAAGATTGGCACTACGACATCTACGAAAATTGTAAATTTAACCTTATAGATTGCGGGTGGGAGTAAATGTTAAAAGCAAGCACAGCGTATAAGCAAATGATGAACAGCCCCATGAGAAACAGGGGTTACATATCGGTGGCACTTGGCGTTTTAAACCAAGACGCACAGGCAAACGTAAAGGCAAATAGCAACCTTGCCCCGTGGTCTAACGGAAACATCTTTGAGCAAGAGAAGCGAAACCTTGTTTCTTATGCGACAATGGAGCAGAACTTCTTTGCGCTCGATGGTAGCATGAGGTTTTTACCCGACTACGACCAATACGAAGAAAACGGCATTGTTACGGCGGATATAGGCGGTAGCATACGTTTAGAGTTTGGTTCGACATACGCTATCAAAGGCT
>Ga0310690_10004295_pt1 | contig 20368 bp, 12 predicted proteins | sample AusTroGonzalo_MG_2_FD_207661 | JGI IMG/M metagenome (GOLD analysis project Ga0310690, IMG submission 207661) | Bovine rumen microbial communities from tropical cattle in Woodstock, Queensland, Australia - Gonzalo_04 (v2) (version 2) | ecosystem: Host-associated > Mammals > Digestive system >...
CATACACATGTCCAAGGCCAGAGTTATAAGCCGCCAGAACGAATTTCACCCTTTCCAGACTGTCGGTTACCTTGTTTGCGAGGCAATTGTCCAAATGGGTGATGAGTTTGCCACCAGCTTCGAGCTGTTCTTCGGGCGTGGCATCATAGTCAATCCCGTACTGTTCCATAACGACTGGCATCAATTGCATGAGGCCGAAAGCGCCTTTCTCGCTCTCCAGGTCCATCTTGAAACGCGATTCCTGATAGATGAGTGAGGCTAGCAAACGCCAGTCCCAACCGATATCTTGGGCGGCTTTTTTGATGAGGTCGTCGATTTCGGAAAGATGGTCACTCTTAGGTTTCCTGGCGGAAAACACATTACATTTGTCCATGTATTTTGCCAGAATACGGTTGAGGTTGCGTTGCTCAAAACCATCGATCCAACCATTGAGGGCAAGGAGCAATGACGAGTCGTTGCAGTGGTTCCCGACCGCCCAGCAAAGCGGCTGTTCCACGCTGACAATCAGTTTTGTATCAATACCGCGCAAACTGATGGAAGCCATGCGAGCCACATATTCCTCAACAACGGTGTAATCGATTTGCCCCGAAGCCACGGCTTGTACCAAATCCACACTATTGAGGCTGTCGCATTCGACGATGACAATCGTGTCGCCGATTTGGTCGGAAAGATGTTCCAAAAGCTTGATTTCATGGCTACCTTGCGGAAGGTAAATTGTCTTGCCCGCCAAGTCCACCGATGAACGAAGTAGCTGGTTTTCAACCTCGTTGGCCGTTGACATCTTGTTCCAACCTTCAGGCAATCGTTGCACAAGCACACTGCGTTGCATCAAAATAGGGTCGGTCAGCAGAAAACGTCGTTTCATTTCCTTATTGGAGCCTATACCGATGGCGATAACATCCACTTCGCATGAGTCCAAAAGGCGGTAGCATGAGTCCAAATTCTCATTGACGCGCATCTCCAATTCCAAGCCGTTAACCTCGCAAAAGTCGCTCAGCAATTCATACTCGAACCCCGAAGGTTGGTCGTTTTCAGTATTATAATTAATTATTTTACAATTGGTTACAGCAACCAATTTACCTCTTTCCTGTAAGTGCTGAAACACTGTAATAGTATCATCAACCATCTTGTTTTCGGTCGGTGGGTCGAATTGGTTTCGGCAAGCCACCAAGACCCAAACGAGGTATAACATTCCGAGGATGACAGTAGTTTTTTTCATCATTCGCAATGGCTTTGAGGCCGTAAAAGTACTATTTTTTGAGATTTGATGAAAATTTTTGTCGGCATTCCGACAATTTATGTAATTTCGCACATTTATTTTACGACTTGAAAATGGCCAAGAAAATTCAAGATACAAACCTTTTATACTCGTTTCTACTGCCTTATGTAAACTGGCACACTCGTCGCGCATATCGCCGGTTCGAGATACACGGGAAGGAGAAGGTTCCGAAAGACAAGGCTCTAGTTTTTGGCGTCAACCACAGCAACACGCTGATGGATGCTTTGGTGCTGTTGTCTTCGAACAATATAAAAAAGGTGTTTATCGCGCGAGGCGACATCTTCAAGAATCCCATCATTGCCAAGATTCTGAACTTTTTGCGTATTCTGCCCATCTTCCGTATTCGCAACGGTGTGGCCGCTGTGCGCCAAAACGATGATTCACTCAACAAGGCTGTCGATGTGATTCACGATCATGTGGACCTCTACCTTTTCCCAGAAGGCATGCACCGTACCAAGCACTCGTTGCTTCGCATGGGCAAGGGTCTGTTCCACATTGCCATCGATGCCAGCAAGCAATTTGGCGACGAAAATCCCGTTTATATCGTCCCCACCGCCATCGAATACGGCGATTACTTCCGCTTCCGAAGCACTGCGATGATTAATTTCGGCGAACCTATCAACGTTACTGAGTTCCTGAAAAACACCACTGAGGAAAACGAGGCCGTCAATATTAACATATTGAAAGACAGGCTTTATGAAGAAATCTCAAAGCTGTTTACCTTTATTCCAGATGATGAGGACTATGACGCCATTTGGGAAATTGTGAAGATGAAGAACGAGAAGCGTGCTGGTGGGTTGTACAAAAAGATGTTGCGTAATCGCAAAACTGTCGCCAACGTGTTGAAATTCAAGGAAGAAAAGCCCGAGGAAGCAAAAAATCTCTTCAGTCGCGTAATGAATTTCACCGCTGAACGAAAACGTCAGAAGATTTCTGTCACTTCGACGGCAAAAAAATATCCCTTGCTCAACTCGTTCTGGAAATTGGCTGTACTGCTCATCGGGCTGCCATATTTTGCAGCTTCTGCGGTCGTCAACCTACCCGTATGGCTTACCGATTTGATTATCAGAGGAAAACTAAAAGACAAGGCTTTTGGCAATACCGTGAGTTATGGTGTAAAGTTGGTATTGTTCCCGCTGGTCTTCATCATCGGTACCATCATTCTGTTCTGCAAACTGCCTTGGCTGTGGGCTTTGGGTGGCACCGTGTTGCTATTCTTCTCCCATTCCCTTTTTGTGGACTATTGCGAACTGTCCCGCCGCTGGATTTCCGATGTTCGCTGGACTTTCAAGAAACGCCTTCGCAAACAATATGAAGCATTAAACCTCAATAAGTTATTCTAAAAACCAAACCCATGTCAAATCGCTGGATTATCCCCGACATTCACGGCTGCGTCAGAACGATGAAGACGCTGCTCGAAAACCAACTCAAGGTCACGAAGCACGATCAACTCTACTTTTTGGGCGACTACATCGACCGTGGTCCCGATGGCAAAGGTGTCATCGACTACCTGATGCATTTACAACAAGAGGAATACAATGTGCATTGCCTGAAGGGCAACCACGAGGACATGTGCGTGAAGGCGTTTGAGGCCGACCAAAAGAAAAAATTCTTGGGCGGCAAGCACCATGAACAGAAAGAATGGGAAGCTGTGGGCGCCAAGGAAACTTTGCAAAGCTTTGGCGTGAAGCATCCACGCGAGATTCCCAAGCAATACATCGACTGGATGGAAGCTTGTCTGCCTTACGTTGAGTTGGAGGAATACATCTTGGTGCACGCAGGCATGGACTTCAGCAAGGAAGACCCCTTTGAGGACACCCGCAGCATGATGTGGACGCGCAAGTTCAAGGTGGATTTTGCAAAATCGCACGGCAAGAAAATCATCCACGGCCACATTCCCGTCGATTATAGCTTTATGAGTTTGGTGATTGAAAACAACGCAGCCTACGATTTCATCGTCCTAGACAACGGCGTTTATGTAACCGACAAACCTGGCATGGGCAATTTGATGGCTTTCAATCCTGATACCAAACAGCTCATAGCACAGACAAATATGGAGATGTGATTATCGCGTCCCCACGACTACGGCATTCTTGAACTGCTTTACTTTGCCACTGAAGTTAAATACTTCGGTGACAACGACATATACGCCAATCGGAACCCTGTTGCCGTTGGTGTCAAGGCCGTTCCAAAGAGTGCTGCCTTCCTCTCCCACCAACTCGCTTTTCACCAAATGACGAACCATCTGTCCCGCCACATTGAAGATGTATGTATTCATCGTATAGCCCGCCTCATCAAAGCGATAGTTGATGAAACAAACGTCTTCATAACCATCGCCATCGGGCGAGAAAATGTCCGGTGAAATGGAGATTTCATCGTTGGATGGTTCAGCAGTTTGCATCATTGAGTTTTCGTAGCCTGGCGTACCAAAATGCACCCGCTCGGCAGCGGAATGCCAGTTATTAGCATCCATGGAAGACTGATCGAAACTGACACGCTCCAAGGCAACGCCCTTGGTAACTTTTAGTAGAGGATAGTGCATCTTTTCAGAAAATGCCATCGCATCGACGATGGTGCCGTCTCTGCCCATCAGGATAGCTATACCGCCCGCGTTAGCATAGCTTGGAAACGAAGCCATTTGCACGAAATTGTCAGTTTGGCAGCCATATTGCTGGCCAACAATTTCACTGTCAGTGGAAAGCAAAACATAGGTTTTAGGCAAAAACAGTCGGCTTTCGGCAGAGATTTCTTTCAAGGTTGTGTCAACAGGATTGGGAAAACTCTCCTTAACGACACCGAGCATCAACATGTTGAGGTCGAAGGTTTTGTCGGTGTTGTTGTAAAGCTCTACATAGTCCACGCCTGGCGCAATAGGGTCGAAAAGGATTTCATTGATGAGGATTTCGCCCTCGGCGATATCGTTGGGAATGCCAAACTGAATGCGGGTGTCTGCTTCGATAAGATTGCCCACGCAGTTGGTCACGCCATTAATGATTAAGGTGTAAACCACACCCACTTCAAAGCCATGGTCAAAAATCAGACCTACATAATTAGGATTCAACGGGTTAATTTCAATCTCTCGCGGATGCTCACCCGTGTCTTCAACAAGATAGTTAGTGGCATCCAACAAACTTGTCGAGTTCATCTGCTGGTCAAACCAAAGCTGGACGATATAGTTAGCAAACATGCTGACGCGCTCCACTTGAGAGCCGACATTGTTTTCACCATTCACCGAATTGAGGCGTCCTGGCGTTCCGCCTGATGCATCTTCTGAAGCAGTCCAGTTGGAAGCGCCCGCACAAGGATTCAGCGGGTCAATTTGCTCCACAGCCCAGCCGCCGTCGTCCTTGTCGGGGTTATGATACCAATTGTTGCTAAAATTGACCTGCGAAATTATTGCTCCTGTCTTACTGATGAGATACAACACCGAGGAAGTGTTGCCCACAGAGAAACTACCAAATCCCTCACAATTACCATATTGCCGTAATTCCTGCACTGCATCCTGATGGCAGAGAATCAAATAGCTGTGAGGTTGCAGCACGACATTGTCAAAAGTATTTTCGTTGCTACCAATCTTGATTTGCCAGTCTTTCAGGTCAATACCAAACTCCGTAGTATTGTAAAGCTCCACATATTCCCATTCGGGCAAGCCCACTGCGGGTGTCGGGTCAGCCATGATTTCGTTGATGACAATGTCATATTCTGAAGCTTCGTAAATGGAGAATGTCGTGGTGGTTGGTGCCATCATATTGTTCCAAAGATCTTTGATATTGCTGACCGTCAGCGTATAATTCACACCGTTGCCGATTTCAAGCTCAAATTCCAATACCACAGAAGCAATATTGTCACCAAAATCGACCGAAACGGGACTCCCCAAACCGTTATCCACTGAATAATTGGCTGGATTTAGTGCCGAAACTTCGTCAAGGGCTTCATTGAAAGCAAGTTGCAAATGTGTCAGGTCAAGAACTTCGCAAGTTAGCAGCATGGGCGGTTCATGGTCGATGATGCGTGGGCCTACATAAACGTCATCGAAATAGATTTTCTTGGAGTTGCTCGCAGTGAAAGTCGATTGGAAACCGAAGTAGCCGTTGCGACTATAGGTTTCATCAACACCTTGTGCCTCAACGATATAAATTCCTGAGTTGTCATAACAAGTCTGAATCATCCAATTGCCTTCACGGTCGCAGTTCACCTTGACCGCCACCGAAAACGACGATGCAATGGTCGCTTCCGTGCCACGACAAATGCTCTGCTGACCGTCAGCATCCTTTCGGAAAAGCTCGATGGCATCACTACTGCCGCCTTCGCCGAAACGCAAAAAATAGCCTTGCGTAACTTGCGACAGATCAGCATTGTCAGCACTGAGCCAAACATCCGTGAAGTTGTTTCCCGATGGACTGAACACCTCCCGAATCCAAAACTGCCATTCCATCGACTCGTATTCCGTAATGGGTAAGGAAAGATAGGCCATTCCCGCTTCTTCCGCATTGATTTGCAACTGTTTGCTATTGTTAACGATGTATTTTTCCACTGTTCCCGACCACGTGGGATTTTGGGTGAAATCGCCGTCGGAAAAATCGTCGGTGACTTGGGCAAACAATGAGAACGGTAACAAAAACAATAGAATCAGGGTCTTTTTCATGGCGTTGGAATTGAATGATTTTGCAAAAATAGAAAAAAACGACCACCAAATGTTTTGATGGTCGTTTTTATTGTGGAGACGCATTGAATGCGTCTCGAAAACGCAATATCCTTATGTAGGAGACGCAAACATTGCGTCTCTACAATGGTAATCAGATTTTTTCCTCTTCCACGCGCAGCGGCTTGGGTTCGCTTCTGCGAATGTCGAGTTCGTCGATAAGGTTGGTGGCCCCGGCGTACTTGTCGATGATGAAGAGTACGTAACGCACGTCCACGTTGATGGTGCGCTGCAGTTTCGGTTCAAAGTTCACGTCACCGCTCATAGCTTCCCAGTTGCCGTCGAAGGCCAGACCGATAAGTTCGCCCTTGCCGTTCATGATGGGGCTACCAGAGTTACCGCCAGTGATGTCGTTGGTCGAAAGGAAGCACACAACGAGTTCGCCTTCATCGTTGGCATAAGCACCGAAGTCCTTCTTCTCGATGAGGTCGATGAGGCGCTTGGGAGCATCAAATTCGTAGTCACCAGGAACATATTTTTCAAGAATACCGTTGGCAGTGCAGATGTAGTCGTAATGCACAGCATCGGCGGGCATGTAGTCCTGCACCGAACCATAGCTCATACGCATGGTCGAGTTGGCATCAGGATAGAGGCTCTTGCCAGGTTGGGTGGCGGCGTAGTACTCGCGCAGACCCTTCACGAAGATGTGGTCATTCTCGCTAATGGCTTGCATGGCCTGACGATAGGCGGGAACGCCTTGCATGATGACTTCCATCATAGAAGTGTTCATGATGTATGCATAGTCCTTACCAATCTTCTTGGGCTGAGGTTTGGCCAAGAAAGCCTTGATGTTTTCGGGCGTGGCGAAGATGGAGTTGGTGTAAACATCGTCGGCAAAAGCGTCGATGTCGCCCTTGAACTTCTTGTCGATAATCGTGTAGATTTCAGGCAGTTCTTCACCCTTGAAGGCGTTCTTGTAACACTTCAGCATGTCGGCGAAAGTCTTCTTCTCTACTTGCGGATCGGTCTCAGCGAAAAGCTCGTCAACGTCCATGGCTTGGAGCAGCATCAGTGCCATGGCTTCTGCTTCTTTATCCTTTGACAGATAAGCCTCATAGTAACTACCAAACTGGCCAGCGATGCCAGCGGCACCAATGTTGGAAACAAAGTTGGGATAATAAATGTACTTGGCCACTTCACCCATGGTCTTGTAGGCCTCTTTCAGGTTCGGGAGGGCATCCTTATATTCGGTCTTGTTGTTCTTGTTCACCCAGTTAGTGAAGTCCTTCTCAAGGGCGACCTTGCTTTCACTCACCTTGTTCTTGCGGAGCATCTTGCATTGACCGATGAAATTTTTCCAAGTGTTGGCCAAACCAGCATGATTGTCGGCATACATGAGGTTGATGTGGTCGTCCACCTTCATGTATTCTTCCATTGCGGCGAGTTGGGTGCCGAAGATGTCGATGATGGCAGGATAGAAAGTATCGACATTGTAGTCGATGCCGTAGCTCGACATGTAGCGTTCGGTGCTGCCCGGGAAGCCCCAAATCATGGTGAAGTCGTCCTTCTGCACGCCATCGAGGCTGATGGGAAGGTGGTGCTTGGGAGTCAGCGGCACATTGTCCTTGCTGTATTCAGCGGGGTTGCCATCCTTGTCGGCATAGACGCGGAAGATGCTGAAGTCTCCGGTGTGACGGGGCCACATCCAGTTGTCGGTGTCGCCGCCGAACTTGCCAATGGACGAGTTGGCCACGCCCACGAGACGCACATCGGGGAACACTTGATAGACAAACATGTAGTACTCGTTGCCCTCAAAGAAGCCCTTGATGACGGGATTGTACTTGCCATCTTCAGAAGCGGCAGTTTCCAGTTCCTTAATCTTCTTGCGAATGACGGCCTGTTGGTCTTGATAGTCCATGTCGTCCTTGATTTCGCCAAGGATGACCTTGGTCACATCTTCCATGCGAATGAGGAAGCTGGCGGTCATTTCGGGTGCTGGAAGTTCCTCGCCGTAGTTCTTGGCCCAGAAGCCGTCACGGAGGTAGTCGTGCTGGTCGGAGCTGAGCTTTTGGATGGCACCGTAGCCACAGTGGTGGTTGGTGAACAGCAAACCGTGCTCACTGACGATTTCACCCGTGCAGAAAAAGCCGCGTGGTTGGGCTTCGCTGCCGAGACCCACGATAGCGTCCTTCAGACTGCTGTGGTTGATGCTGTAAAGCTCTTCAGGGGTCAGTTGCAGCCCCATCTTCTGCATGTCAACATAGTTCAGGCGCTCGACGAACATCGGGAGCCACATGCCTTCATCGGCATACACGCGACCCACCGAAACCATGATGGCCATCGCGATAATTCCTAATACTTTTTTCATTGAATTAAGATTTAATTTATTATATTACTGATAATTACAAAAAATCCCACCTCTCATGGTGACCGCAAAGATAGGGAAAAAAGTGGTCTAAATGGCAGTTTTCTCAAATTGGTTCAAATTTCATAAGAATTTTGCTTGTCATACCTTTTCGTTTAGCCACAGCTTCAAAAGAAAGCTTTTCACCTTTGTAGCTACAAAAAAAAAATCGGGCAAATTCGTTTTTATAATTCCAAAGAATTAGGATTGAGTAGAAAATCATAAATGCTCATCGTAGTGACACCTTGTTCGTTACGGTGAACTATGGCATCTTCTCCGATCACAATGATTTTCTTGAACGAATCATTCACTTTCAGAAGCGAAGCTTGTTCTTGTTCACGCTTTTCATCACTATCCATGCGGAACGCTGATTGCACATAATACCTGCGACTTCCTTGATTGCATACAAAATCAATCTCAAGCTGTGTTCTTTTTTGTTTGCCTGTATCATCAGTAAACACGATAGGCACAACACCGATATCCACATTGAAACCTCTTGAAACCAGTTCATTGAAGATAACATTTTCCATCAAATGTGTTTTTTCGTCTTGTCGAAAATTGATGCGTGCATTGCGTAAGCCTAAATCAGAGAAATAATACTTATAAGGTGTATCTATATACTTCTTCCCTTTTACATCATAACGCATGGCTTTCTCCACGAGAAAAGAATCGCAGATATATTCAAGATAAGACTTTATGGTTTCAGGATCAAGGGTTACATGTTTCATGCTTTTGAAAGTCTTGGCTAGTTTTGCGGGATTAGTTAAACTGCCCACCGAAGACGAAACAATATTGAGTAATTCCTCAAATTCACTCTCATGTTGTATGCGATAGCGTTGATGAATGTCTTTCAAATAAGTTTCAGCAAACAAGCTTTTTAGATAGGTCGATTTCTGCGCTTCTGTCTTTCTCGAAAGCACTAACGGCAATCCTCCAAAGGTCATGTATTCATCCAGCCCTCGTTGCAGAGATCCATCGTAAACGGACATAAATTCTCTGAACGAAAGCGGAGATAGTTTTACCTCATCGCCTCGTCCGCGAAATTCTGTAATGACATCTTTCGAAAGAAATTTGGCATTTGAACCTGTCACATAAACATCCGCATTGGGTATCTGAAGATAACTATTCAAAACATCTTCAAACTCTGGAACCATTTGTACCTCATCAAGTAAGATGTAGTACATACCATCATCTTTTATCAAACTGTCAATATGATTAAGCAACCTGTCTGGATTGCGCAACAATTCATTGCGGCGGTCTTCCAAATTCACCTTAATAATATGATTATCATCAACACCGCTAGTTTTCAAATGATTGTAAAAAAGTCGGAATAACAAGTACGATTTTCCACATCTCCGAATTCCAGTAACGATTTTTATCAACCCATTATGCTTTCTATCAATGAGTTGCTGCAAATAGTAATCCCTTTTTATTTCCATATTTCCGATTTTTCTGTCATCAATGACATAAATATCGGATGCAAAGATACAAAAAATCCGACAGCCTCACTCTGCCGGATTCATTTCTACTTCAACCACTTTCTTGTTCTTTCGGAACCACTCTGTGATGTCCTTTACACGTCCATCGGCCAAGCGTTTCATCATGCGTTGGTTGGTGGTAACGCTGTCCAAAGGACCTAACTCGGCCACATATCGACCTAGCTTAATGTAATCAAAATGGTCGGTGGAGACATTTTGCGGCAACTCATTCTTGCCCGAATACCAAGCCATCTTTAGGTTGGAATGGTTGACTTTCAGTTGCCAAGCCAATTCTGCCACTTCTCTGGGTTCGGCATCGCCACCCATGAAACATACACAGGTAATGCCCGACTTGTATTGCGAAACAAGTTTCTCCAATTCACTCATATCCAAATCCTTACCTATGTTTTCCCACAAATATTTGCTGTGGCAACCTGGGCATTGGTTGGGACAGTTGGAAATGTTGATGGCAAGCGTCACTTCGTCAGGAACCTCCTGAAAGACGATATCAAAATTAGCGTATTTTAGCATCTGTCCATCTCCATTTTTCCATAGTGACGGCGGGCGGCTTCCTCTTGGCGCGGCTCGCTGAAATTGCTGACGCGCTTCAGGTAACCGATGATGCGAGTCAAGTAGTCGATGTTGTGGCTGTGGCACTCAGGGCACTCCTTCAGGTAGCGCTTGTCAATGTGGCCGCAGTCGTTGCAAATCGTGTTCGGGACATTGAAAGTGAAGTAGTTACATCCTTCGCGAGCAGCCACACGCAACAACTGACGATATTGATCCTTGGTGAGGTGTTCCTCAAGGTTGCAGTGCAGTGCCGATCCACCCGTAAGGTGCTTAATGTATTTCTCGCCGTGAAGGCGGAACTTGTCAAGGACATTGGTGTTCGGGTCTTCCACAATGTAGAAATAGCTGTTGTAGCAGTCGCGGTGCACTTCGTAACCATCTTCCTTGTCCCACTTGGCGTGTTTCACACCTACGTTTTCAGCGGGAATCATCTCGCAGTTGAACATCAGGCCGTCCTTTTTCGAGTAGTATTTCTTGTTGTACTTCTCGATGAGGCCCAACACATCCTGCACGAACTTTTCGTAGTCAGGATTGTCGGAAATCTGAATCTTCAGGAATTCAGCAGCTTCGACAAGGCCGTTCACGCCGATGGTGAGGTATTGGCGGCCAAGGTTGATGTAACCTGCATCAAACAACGGTAACATGCCCTTGCTCTGCAATTCCTTCAGATTCTCATTGTAGCAAATCTGCACCTTGTGGCACAAATCCACGATTTCCTCAAGGAAGGTGAGGTAGTGCATGTTGTTGCGCGCGGCATACTGGATGCAGCGGTTCAGGTTGATGGTGAGCACGCTCTTGGAACCCGTGGAAACGCCACCGGCGCCGAGGGTATAGCTGAAGCCATTGTCCTGAATCTCGTTGCGCAGACGACAGCACGACGATAGTGAGTCGGCGTTATCGCTCAAGTATGTGAAGAACGAATGTCCTTCGGCATACATCTCGGCGGTGAAGTCACCCCAATCCTGGTCGATGACATCGCCGTCCTTCGAGAGCAAAGCCATGGTCTCGACGGGGAAAGTGAGCACGCTCCTCAAACGCTCGGCGTTGAACCATTTCATGAAGCGCTTCTGGAGCCAGCTCAAAGATTCCCAATCGGGTTTGGAACCATCGGGGAAGCAGAAATTGCCGAACAGCGACTTGAAATAGTTTTCGTCATAGTAAGCGATATTCCAGAACACGGACTGGTAGTTTCTCGCGCCAGCAGGTTGGTTAAGCGAGTAAACGATTTGTTGGAAACAGTCGGTGATGACCTTGTCGATGGTGCGTGGTTTCAGCGAGAAATCCACAACTTGGTCGGCGCGCTTGTAGTAGTCTGTGCCGTAGTCGAGGCCGATGAAATAGTTCATGTACATCAGGAACTCAGGCGTAGCGCAGGCACCCGACAATTGCGACGACACCATAAACACCATATTAATAAAGCCGCCGCAGAACGAGCGCAACTTGGTCGGGGCGGTAGAATTGCCGCCGATGGAAGCCGTACCTTCGTTAAGCCAGGGGTACATGGTGATGGAAGCGCAATAGTTGGCCAAGCTGGTCTCGTCGTTCTTATAAATAAAGTGGTTGTTGAGCAAATAGAGGTAACGGTCGGCGAGTTCCTTACCATAGACCGACTTGATGCGATCGGTGAGCAGACGGCGGTTGATGCGGATGAAGCTCGACTTGGGCAGCTCGCCAATCAGTGTGGCGATGTTCTTCTTCTCCACGTTGGCGTTGGCATCATACTTCGAACCCGTGGCAGCGTTCGAGGCATTGACGTAGTTGCTCAAAAAGTCGATTTTCTCGCGAATCTCGCGGTCCTCGGTGTGCTTCTGGCGATACAGAATGTAGTTCTTCGCCACCGTATAATATTGTTCCGCCATCAACGCGGTCTCCACCTGATTTTGAATCTCCTCCACAGTGATGCCGTTTGTCACGCGGACGCGGCTCAAAATGGCGTTCAAATCCTCGTCGGCGGCATAGAATCCCGAAGCCAAAAATGCCTTGCTGATGGCTATCTTAATCTTGTCAAGGGAGAAGGCTTCCTGCTTGCCGTCCCTTTTGGTAATGTATAGTCCTCCGTTGCTCATATAACACGCTCGTTTTCAGAAAAGTCATTGATTATCACAAGGTTATGTACTTGTCTTCTCCAACAAACCTTGTTCTGCAAAAGTAGCATATTTTTACTACTCGCGGCAAATTCCTCCGGGATTTTTTTCAACAAAATTATCAACACGTAAAAATGTTGTATTTTTGCACACCGAAACCATAATAGTCAATCCAATAACAATCAAATTATAAAAATCATGAAAAAAACGTCTTTATTTTTACTCTTTTTCCTCGCTGCGATCGCGACGCAAGCGCAGGAAAACATCTCACGCGACGCGTGGGACTTTGTGACTTCGTTTTCATGCTCCACTGGCCGCCAACATGCTGTAGTCTATGACGGCGAACACATCTACACCGCCGCATGGGGAAAGTCGTCAACGGTGCTATCAATGTTTTACAAGTATGACCTCGAAGGCAACCTGCTCGACGAATTCGACATCCCGGGAATCTCCAATTCCGACAACTATTTGCGCGACATGACCTACGACGGCCAATACTTCTATGGCTGCGACGCGCATTCGGGCACGATTTGGTGCGTCGACCTCCACAATAAGACCTTGGTCGGACAAATCAACACGTCACTCAACGAGCTTGGCACTTGCAGCTACGACCCCGTTGAAGACGCCTTCTGGGTTGGCGAGAGAGCTACAGGCAGCAGTCCCAACCTCCATCTCGACCTCAAACTCGTCAACCGCAGCGGCAACGTCATTAGGACGGCAACAGCTCATAACCTCGGCGGACACACCGTGCACGGCACTGGCTATTTCACCGACGAGGACGGCACTCACCACCTCTATCTGTTTGCCGTGGAAGGCTTCACTGCCCACGTTTTCGACTACAACATCGATACCGACAGCATGAATCCCAACTACATCTTCGACTTCTCCTCCACCCCAGGCTGGGGATATGCCTGTTCCGCCGGCGGCGCCTACATCGGCGAATGCAACGGCTCAGTTTTCTTCTTCGGCGATGTGGACAAGAGTCCTAATCTCATCGGTATCTACGCCCTGAGCGACTACGTCCCCACTCCTCCCACACCACCTGAGGGCGACATCTTCTTCGATTTCAACGACGGCATCCTGTCATGGACTACCATCGACGCCGATGGCGACGGACATTGCTGGGAAATGCGCCAGAACTGGAGCAATCCCGAAAACCCAGTCAGCGTGACTTCGGCTTCGCAACACACCCAATACGGCCCATTGACACCCGAAAACTATTTGGTGACGCCTTACAAGCTCGATTGCGAGGAAATCACTTTCATCGCCTGTGCTCAAGATGCCGAATACGCGGCTGAACATTTCGGCGTAGCCGTCTCGACGACGGGCAACACCAATGCCAGCGATTTCACCATCGTTTGGGAAGCCGACATGACCGCCAAAGCAGCTGGAAGTTGGTATTCCTACGACGTGGACCTCAGGGCCTACCAAGGACAAGACATCTACGTGGCCATCGTCCACTTTGGCTGCACCAACCAGTTCTACCTGAACATCGACAACATCAAGCTTTATAGGACCTACGACCAAACCATCGAAAACAACGCCACGCGCGTTTCGGTCTATCCCAACCCTGCCAGCAACTTCGTGAGCGTGGAAAGCTCGCAAATGGTGGACAGCTATGAGGTTTACGACATGGTCGGAGCCATGGTGCGCCGCGCCACCGTGGGCCAAAAAGCCTTCAATTTGGACATCGAGGCTCTGCCCGCCGGCACCTACCTACTGAAAATGACCTCGGAAGGCATCGTGCAAACCCGCAGATTCATGAAGCAATAAAACCACCTTTATAATATAATTAAGCCCTAACTCTGTCGAGTTGGGGCTTTTTTTTGCATTTAAGTAAATGAGCTACTTTAGTTTACATAAAAGATACAGGACACGCTTTGCGTCACTGCGAGGCACGAAGCAGTATAGACAATCAACTTAAACCATAGATTGCTTCCACCACAAGGCAAAACCCAGCGTCGCCAATTGGCGGCGCTTTTTTTGTAGGAAGACTCCAAAATGATTTGATTTTCGTACCTTTGCGCTCATAAAACAAAAATCGAATCACCATGGCAAAAAAGAAAAAAATAGAGAACAAGCTGAGCACATTCACCAGTGTGATTTTGGGCATTTTCGCCGATGAGCCATTCCGCCCGAAAAACTACAAGCAAGTGTGCAAAATCATGGGTATCAAGGACCAAGCGGGCAAGGATGTGGTGTATAACCTGCTCATCCAGCTGAAAGACGATGGCCTTTTGGAAGAAGTGCGTCCCTACAGCTATGTGATGAGCCAAGCGGGACTGGCGCAATTGGCCCCGAGAACACAATACGTGGAAGGCACGGTCGAGATGAAATCCACTGGCAAGGCTTACGTCATCCGCGACGACGAGGAAGGCGAGGACATCTTCATTGCCGCCAACAACACCTACAAGGCCCTGCACGGCGACCGTGTACGCGTCGAAATGTTCCCCAAACGCAAAAACTCCAAGCCCGAAGGCGAAATCGTGGAGGTGCTGGAACGCAAGCATACCGAATTTGTCGGCCTGTTGAGCATTTCGCACGGCTACGTGTATGTCCGCCCCGATGTGGACTGGATGCCCGTGGACATCTTCATCCCACGCGGCGAACTGCACGGCGCCAAAGATGGACAGAAAGTCATCGCTCACTTAGTTGATTGGCCTGACGGCTCCGGCAATCCCTTCGGCGAAATCGTCCGCGTATTGGGCAAGCCTGGCGAGAACGATGTGGAAATGGAATCCATCCTCGCTGCCCACGAATACCCGATTGATTTCCCAGAAGAAGTTGAAAAAGAGGCCGCTAGAATTCCCGTCAAAATCAAGAACGAGGAAATCAAAAAGCGCCGCGACTTCCGCAAGGTGTTCACCATCACCATCGACCCCGCTGACGCCAAGGATTTCGACGATGCCATTAGCCTCCAGAAGCTGCCCAACGGCCATTGGGAAGTGGGCGTGCATATCGCCGACGTGTCGCATTACGTTCGCCCCAATTCCGCCATCGACAAGGAAGCCCTCGACCGAGGCACTTCGGTCTATCTTGTCGATAGAACCATCCCGATGCTGCCCGAAAAACTCTGCAACAACGTCTGTTCGCTTCGCCCCGACGAGGAAAAACTGACCTTCAGCGTGGTTTTCGAAATGGATGACGAAGCCAAGATTTACAGCAAGTGGATTGGCAAGACCATCATCAAGTCGTGCCGCCGCTACAACTACGAAGAAGTGCAAGTCATGATTGAAGGCGGCGATGGAGACTACAAAGCCGAAATCCTGACTTTCAACAGCTTGGCCACCAAACTCCGCGAGCAACGCATGGCCAAAGGTAGCATCAACTTCCACTCGGAAGAGGTGAAATTCATCCTCGACGAGAACAAGAAACCCATCGACACTTATGTGCGCGTGCAAAACGAGAGCCACGAGCTGATTGAAGACTTCATGCTTTTGGCCAACCGCACCGTGGCCGAAACCTTCGGCAAACCAGAAAGCAAATGGCACAACCATACTTTCGTCTATCGTGTCCACGACGAGCCTAACCCCGAGAAACTCAACAAGTTCATGCTACTCATCTCGCGCCTCGGCTATTCCATGGACATCAGCAACCGCGATGCCTTGGTACGTTCCTACAACAAGCTCTTCGAAGACGTGGAAGGCAGGGGCGAGAAGAACCTCATCGAGACCGTGGCCATCCGCACCATGGCAAAAGCCGTTTACAGCACCGACAACATCGGGCATTACGGCCTCTCCTTCGACTACTACACCCACTTTACCTCCCCCATCCGCCGCTATCCTGACCTGATGGTACACCGCCTCATTGAGCGTTACCTCATTGAAAACCAAGGTTCCGTCAGCAAGAAAGCCTACGAGGAGATGTGCGTCCACGCCAGCGAAATGGAAAAGCAGGCCGAAGAAATGGAACGCCAGTCCATTAAGTATAAACAAGCTGAATATCTACAAGATAAGATTGGACAAGTGTTTGAAGGCTTGGTATCGGGCATCAGCAAATGGGGCTTGTTTGTGGAGCTGAAAGGCAATAAATGCGAAGGTCTGGTGCGCTATGAGAACCTGCCTGGCGACAACTATTTCATCGACGACGACAACTTCCGCGTCATCGGGCAGGAAACAGGGCGCGTCATCCAACTTGGCGACGAGGTGCGCGTAGTCGTAAAGAGTGTCGATCTTTTCAAGCACAAGATGGAATTCGAGATGCTTGCCGACACGCCCATGAAAGGCCGCAAGAAAAAAGAGAAAAGACGCTGAACTCAATAAAAAAATGTACTTTTGCAACCCTAAACCATTCCAATCTATGAACATGAAAAGCAGATTCTTGGCCGTAATCATTTTAGCCATCACCGCCCTTAGTTTTGTCAGTTGCAACAAAACTGACAGCATCTGGGTCTCTTCACAAGACTTTTTGTTCGACCTTGAGCAGGGGACGGACACCCTCATCGTCAGGGCCAACTGCAAATGGTCCATCCACAAAAACGACGATGCCAATTGGTACACCATATCACCCATGTCGGGAAAAGCCAAAGACAGCATTGTCGTCATTTCGGTGAACGCCTACCCCGACGGTGACTTCAGAGGCTCCTCGTTTGTCGTCAATTCGCCTGGTGGCCACATTCGTCGTACCGTCTTTGTCAGCCAAAACAAGCTCGACTTCTATGGCATCGTCAATAAGATCTTCGGCGTATATAGCCTTGAGCATTGGAACGTCGATTTCTATGGCCAAATCCTTGAGGAAACATACAAACACAAGGAGTATAACCCTTACGACACCACGACAGGCTATCTGATGTATTTTTTGGATGACGGCAGAGGCTACCAGCGCGACCACCACAAGGACTCCGCGGTGTTTTTTGCTTTCACCTACGAATACTCCCCCTTGGACCAAAACCTCCACGTTGAGTTTGAGACCATTGACGGCTCTCCCGAAAGCTATGACGCCCAAGTGACTTGCGCCTCCGACTCGCTGTACCGCATCTTCCACGAATTCAAGCGGATGCAGTTTGAGCGTGCCGACCATCGCAAAGTAGGTTTCATTGCCCCTGCCGAAAAAGCAGCCCTCGAACAAAAGGCGCTCAAGCATAAAGGTATCAAACGAAGAGGAGGAGAAGGCATCTACCAAATGGATTAATCGATGTAGAGACGCATTAATGCGTCTCTTTTTAAAATAATTATTGGAGACGCAATCATTGCGTCTCTACAGATACAACTCAATGAGTACCAAATTGTTGCGACATATTGCCCTTTTCGGCATAGGTATTTACCTATTGGCACTCATTGTCATTAGCATAGTGTTCCACGAACACGCCCTGCAACTGAAATGGATGCTTTGGGGCATTGGCGAAGTATTGTTTTTCTTCCTCCTGACCACAGTTTTCTATCCCCGTTGGAAAGACAAGAATCCGAAACGCTTCAAGTGGACGCTGTTTCTCGTGGCTTTCGGCATACGTGCTGTTTATGCTTTTGTAATGCTCTATTACTATTATTGGGAAACGGGTATCGCTTTCGAATACGATGCGGGCGACAGTCTGTGGTACCACTCCACCAGTATTCTCATGGCCAACCTTATTAAACGCGGCTATACACTGCAAGCCATGAGGTACTTGCGTTATTATACCATGGGGTTCTCCGACCAAGGTTATATTTATTGGCTCACGTTGCTTTACAGCTTCTTTGGCCACTCATGGATTGTGCCCCGACTGTTCAAAGGCCTAATGAGTGCCTATATGTGCATCGTGATCTATAAACTTGGCTCGCGCACCATGGGCGAACGCACGGGACGCTTGGCCGCCGTGATGTGTGTCTTCACGCCCATCCTGATACAAACATGCGGGCTGCATACCAAAGAAATGGAGATGATTTTCCTCTCCATCCTTGCCCTCGAACGCATGGATTATCTCATCCGTAGCAAGAAATACACCATATGGAACATCCTCTGCCCCATCCTACTCACGGGTTTCACCTTCGGTTTCCGCACCATCGTCGGGATGTGCCTCATCTTCGCCTTCTTAGTCTTCGTGCTGGTCGCCACGACAGACCTCGTAAGCAAGCGCGGCAAGATTATGACCATTGTGGCTACCATCGCCGTGTTCGTCCTGTTCCTTCGATCTCCATTAGGAAACGAAATGCACAACATCTATCGACTGAAATTCACGGACCTCAACTATCAATCCGAGCATTACAAGGAGCAAGGACTAAAGCACAGCGAATTGGCCAAGAGCTGGTATCTGGCTCCAGGCGCCTTCGTGTTGCCGCTATCCCCAATGGTGGAAGAAGCGCCCAACCACAACAAGATGATTCACGGCAGCACCTATGTAAAGAACTTTCTCGCTTTCTTTGCCATGCTTGCCATCATGATTGCTCTGCGGCAACGCAAATGGCGCAATTTCAGCCTGATTGGAGCCTATGAATTCTCCTATCTGACGCTCATCATATTCTCGTTTACCGCCAATTCGGAACGTTTCCATGAGCCAGCCGTACCTTTAATAGTATTAATGGCCGCCTACGCCATGACACATTTGCGCCATAAGGACTTGAATCTCTTCTATGTCTATTGCGGACTGCTATTTGTCGCGCTATTTTTCTGGAATTGGCTGAAGTTATCGGCAAGAGGAATGGCCTAATGCCTTCCAAATCGCACTATCTGTAGGATTGGTTCAGGAAATACAATCCCGTAATGGCAGCAGCACCAATCAAAATCAACCCAAGCACACGCCAAAACGAAACAGGCGACTTGCCGGCCACTTTACCCGTTTGGCCGTTCACCACAAACTGGAACACCTTCTCCTTGTATTTGAACGACGAAATCCAGACAGGTACGAGCAAATACTTATAGGTGATGTGGTTGTACATCGTGGAGAATTTGAGGGAATCGGTGCGGTCGGCATGCCAATGACTACGAACGTAGTCTGCAATGTCGATCCGCAGCTGCGACTGGATATCGTGCTGCGCCATTTCCCAACCCTCCTTCAGTCCCACCGAATATCGCTCGGCAACGAAGCCCGCCACCACTTGAGGCGAATAAGGCACCAACTTCGAGAAATCGAACGGCTCGCATGAGGTAACATAAGAATCTGCATGACGTTTGGAAGCCAACACAGTTTTGTCATTGAAGAACTTCTGATACACCCCACTCACGCGCTTCCAAGTCGTCTGGGTACGAGTGCTATCCTTGTCATAAACGGTCTTTTCGTATCCCGCACGCGCCGTAAACGAAGAAGTGGTTTGTACATCGTAGGTCCAATAAGGCAAATACACCCCTTGAAAAGCACCAGGCAACGCATTTTGCTTGGCTTTTTTCGGAGCGAGCCACTTCCCATTGAGCCAATCAGTAAAATATGCACCAGCACCTTCCTTGGTCACGGCGAAGGGACAAACCGCACCTGGAGCGATGGTGTCCTCGGTGGATGCTGGCATCACGTTTGTCGAACCACAGAAAGGACACACGGCAGCGGTTTCCAAAGCATCGTAAATGCTCACCGCGCCGCATTGCTTGCATTGAACCGACTTTTTCTTCTCGCCCCAGTTGAGGCTCTCCTTATGAATAGCCGATTCAAAATCGAGCTCGCAAATCTCATTTCCAGAGGCAGGGTCAGGAAGCTGACAAGTGTAGCCGCAATATTCGCATTGCATTCCGCCCGTCGCAGGGTCGAAAACCACGGTGGCGCCACAGTTGGGACATTTCTTATCGGTGACATCTTCCGTCTTTTCCGTCAAAACGATTTCTTCCTGTAATTCATCAAATTCTGACATAACGCTGTGTTTTTAAGGTTATTATCGCAAACGACATTGCCTATGCGATTGCAAAAGTAGCAGTTATCGACAAAATCATCAAGAAAATTCTCACTATTTTACTACTTTTGCGCTTTCAACGCAGCAAAGCAAAAGCACACCCTAAAACGAACAACTTGTC